>OLSH01000296.1_pt1 | contig 50648 bp, 48 predicted proteins | sample 1643221 | NCBI WGS metagenome assembly OLSH01 (sample SAMEA3136681, study PRJEB25190) | human gut metagenome | biome: human gut; feature: human-associated habitat; material: faeces | place: Austria | collected 2013 | reverse complement strand
GAAGCTATGCAAGGGGATGGATTAACTATTATCGATATGCAGACATGAAAAGCCTGATGGAACAGACGGATGAGTGGCTGCGCCACAGAATCCGAGCGGTGTACTGGAAACAATGGAAGAAGGTACGCACAAGATATAAAATGTTGCGGGCGTTACATTTACCAGAGTGGAAGGTGCATGAGATGGCGAACTGCCGAAAGGGAGTGTGGAGAGCGGCGGGAATGCTCAACTCGGCACTCACCAAAAGAATCATAGTGGACAGACTTGGTTATCCCGATATGACTGCCCACTATCTGAAAGTCCGAGTAAACTATTGAACCGCGTAGTACCGAACGGTACGCTACGTGGTGTGGAAGGGGAGGTTAAAATCTCCCCTATCCGATTTTGATGATTCAGTGATGGCTGCGGGAATGAGACGCAGTGCCATTGGGAAGGATGAGGACATGGAAGCTTACAGCAGTTTTGCGGAGGTCTACGACATTTTCCAGGACAATGTGCCTTATGAGGAGTGGTGTTCCTATGTAACCGGACTGCTCCGGGAGCAGGGGGTGGAGAACGGTCTGGTGCTGGACCTGGGCTGCGGCACGGGAAGCCTTACCGGGCTCCTTGCAGAGGCCGGGTATGATATGATTGGAATTGATAATTCCGGGGAAATGCTTCAGATGGCAATGGATAAACGGGCGGCCTCGGGACAGGACATTCTTTATCTCCTTCAGGACATGCGGGAGTTTGAGCTTTACGGCACGGTGCGGGCGGTTGTCAGCATATGCGATTCCGTGAACTATATTTTGGAGTACCAGGATCTGGTGCAGGTGTTCCGGCTGGTCAATAATTATCTGGACCCAAAGGGGGTATTTATATTTGACCTGAACACGGAGTATAAATATCGGGAATTGCTGGCAGATAATACCTTTGCGGAGGCCAGGGAGGAGAGCAGCTTTATCTGGGACAATCTCTACGATGAAAGTTCCGGAATAAACGAGTATGACCTTACCCTGTTTATCCGTGAGGGCGAGCTGTACCGCAAGTATGAGGAGACACATTTCCAGAGGGCCTACAGCCTGGATGAGGTGAAAAGGGCAGCAGAGGAGGCCGGCATGGAGTTTGTTGCCGCTTACGATGCATGCACCCGCAATCCGGTGCGGGAGGACAGCGAACGCATCTATATAATCATGAGGGAACATGGAAAGACAATGAGAGACGAGGAGTAAATCGTATGGCAGATTATGTAATCAGAGCAACTGCGGCACAAGGGCAGATCAGGGCCTTTGCCGCCACCACCAGAGACCTGGTGGAACAGGCCAGAATATCCCATAACACCAGCCCTGTGGCAACGGCTGCCCTGGGCAGGCTGCTGACGGCCGGTGTGATGATGGGCTGTGACATGAAGGGGGAAAATGACCTTCTCACCCTTAAGATACAGGGGGACGGACCCATCGGCGGCCTGACCGTGACAGCGGATTCCAGGGGCAATGTGAAGGGATATGCATTTAATCCCATGGTGATGCTTCCTCCCAATGAAAAGGGAAAATTGGACGTGGGCGGAGCGCTGGGCGTGGGCGTCTTAAGCGTTATCAAGGACATCGGGCTTAAGGAGCCGTATGTGGGGCAGACCATTTTGGTGACCGGAGAGATTGCGGAGGACCTGACGTATTATTACGCCACCTCTGAGCAGACGCCGTCCTCCGTGGCGCTGGGGGTCCTGATGAATAAGGACAACACGGTGCGCCAGTCCGGCGGTTTCATCATTCAGCTGATGCCGGGGGCTTCCGAGGATATCATCGGCAGACTGGAGAACAAGCTGAAGGAGATATCGTCCATCACCACCCTGCTGGATGTGGGAAACACGCCGGAGATGATACTGGAGTATGTGCTGGGCGAATTCGGCCTGGAAATCGGCGGAAGGCTTCCCGCTGTATTTTACTGCAACTGCACAAAGGTCCGGGTGGAGAAGGCATTGATCAGCGTGGGCAGAAAGGATATCCGGGAAATGATAGAGGATGGCAAGCCCATTGAGGTGAACTGCCATTTCTGCAATAAGAATTACACGTTTTCCGTGGATGAACTGAAGGATATGCTGGAGAAGGCCAGATAGGGAAGCAGGGCAGGAATATTGTGCAGATACTGCAGAATATTTTTTAGAGATAACAATAAGAGCCAGTCGCAGGACTGGCTCTTACTTGTAATCATTTGAAATCAGATATAACTTACTTCAACCTCTATCAGTGATGATATATGTTTGAAAAAGGTACACTGTTGTTCATTGATTATAATTTGGTTACGTTTGTAGCCTGAGGACCCTTAGCTCCGTTTACTACATCGAACTCAACTTCTGCGCCCTCATCTAAGGACTTGAAGCCATCCATGTTCAGACCTGAGTAGTGAACGAATACATCGTTTCCCTGCTCGTCGGAAATAAATCCGTAACCCTTCTGGTTGTTGAACCACTTAACTGTACCTTTCATTACGATACCTCCAAAAAATATAAAAAATAAAAAATGTGATATGTTGCAAGCCATTTCGCAACTGTCCTAAGGATATCATAAATGTTGAAAAGTGTCAAACGTTTTTGGGCATTAAGTATAAACAATTTATATAAACCTCAGATTCTGTTGTTCAAAGGTTAAAATATGAAGAAATACAGGCAAAGAGGTGAATTTTATGATATACTAAAGCATATTTCAATACAATGCATTATGCGTATTAATGTGTAAAGAAGGGATTTGAATGAAAATCTGTAATATATGGAACCATTTTTCTACCATTACAAGGCACAGAAACCTGGTCAGGAAGCATTGCTTCCAGATTGGCCTTTACTGGCAGGGGATTACCCATGATCTTTCCAAGTACAGCCCGGAAGAGTTCTGGACCGGGGTCAGGTATTATCAGGGAAACCGCAGTCCCAATGCGGCTGAGCGTGAGACCGTGGGGTATTCCAGGGCCTGGCTCCACCATAAGGGCAGGAATAAGCATCATTATGAGTATTGGATTGACATTTCCAACCATAAGGAGGAGGGCCTGGTGGGCAATAAGATGCCGCTGCGGTATGTGGCCGAGATGGTCTGCGACCGGATAGCTGCATGTGAGGTGTATAAGGGCAAAGCCTATACCAGCGCGGCCCCGCTGGAATACTACGAGTATACAAAGAATTACATCACCATCCATCCCCGGACCAGAGCGCTTTTGGAAAAGCTTCTCCATATGCTGAAGGACCAGGGGGAGGAAGCTACCTTTGCCTATCTGCGCAAACTTTTGAAAAAAGGAACGTATTAAGGAAAGGTAAGAGGGCATGGCAGAAGCCGCCTTCCGTCTGGCTGGATACCAGAGGAAGGAGGCTTTTTAAATGTCTGATGGACAGGAATGGGCGGCGGGGAACAGTCAGCCCTGCCGCCGGGGAAACAGCCGCCCCAGGGACAGATGGCAGATAAAACCTCCCAGAACCATGGCTGCCAGGTACAGAAGGTTTCCGGCGGCAGTACCTATGGTGAGGGCAATCTGGTGGAAAACAATCTGTCCGTTTGGATAATAGGGGCTGATATAAAACATATCGGCGTTGCCGTAGGGATGGGAAGCCACATTTATGAACGTGGCTATGCACACGCAGACCAAAAACAGGGGCAGCATGGATACAAAGTCGCCGGGGGTCCTGCCTCCCAGGCCGGTCATGGCGCAGTACAGGCCGATGAAGATGAGCATAAAATGCCACAGGAATCCATGAAGCGTCAAAAGCAGATAGGGATGCATGAGGCCGCTGGGTTCCGCCAGTGCCATGACGCCTCCCAAAAGGGCAAAATCCTGCATGAAGGTGCATATGCATTTTTCCGTCCGGAGATGGGACTGATGCCTGAATAACGGAAGAATCAGACACAGGTACATGGGGATGCTGCACAGCTGGAAGGGAAAATACCACCAGTTATACCGGCCCTGGTTGACGATAAAATATAGGAAGCCCTGCTTATAAAGTTCACTGACAGCTAAAACCAGGCCGCAGATAAACAGCACACCACGAGGGTGCAGGCATTTGCGTGCCAGGCGCCGGGCCAGAAAGACGGCAAGCGGTATGCCGGCAGCACAGAGCAGGATGTGAAAGGCGGAATATGGTTCAGGCGCCTGAATGGGCCATGCGGCAGCCTGTAGTAATGTTTTTATGAATGATAGCATAGCTGTGCCTCCTGACGGAACGATTATACATCATATGCAGAAAGAATGCCAGAATAAAATAGAAACCTGTGGGAATGCTAAGATAACGGTAAAATAAGTGGAAGGGCAGGAAAATAATACATGGGATTTATCATAGCATTGCTGTCAGGCGCCTTAATGAGCATACAGGGCGTATTTAACACGGAAGTGACAAAGCAGACCAGCGTCTGGGTGGCTGCGGGATGGGTACAGCTCACGGCCTTCATTACCTGCGTGGTCATATGGATGTTTACAGGCAGGGAGCCCGTGGCCGGCATCATACAGGTTACGCCCAAATATATGCTTGTGGGCGGTATCATGGGAGCCATCATCACCTATACGGTCATCCGAAGCATGGGAAGCCTGGGACCGGCCAAGGCGGCTCTTCTGATTGTGGTCTCGCAGATTATCATTGCATATACCATTGAGCTGTTCGGGCTGTTCGGCGTGGAGAAGGCTCCCTTTGCATGGAACAAGATAATCGGGGCAGTCATTGCCATAGGCGGAATTGTAATTTTTGAAAGATAAAATTTGGAAATTAACGCTTGTAATTGCAGGGGGTTTCCGATAGAATAGGAGTACAGGCTGGGACGGTGCTCTCTGGAAGGAGGGATACCGCCCAAGATGAAACTTACATCTTTCAAAGCATTGAAACTGGCAGTGATTGTCATATGTATGTTGGCTGCAGGCATATGCTATAGCTGCAGTGTGAAGAACCGGGATATTGGACCGGAAAATATGGTCATGGCATTGGAACCTGACGGTGGTATTGTTGTTGAGGAAAGTGCGGGGATTGAAAGCCCGCGGCAGCGGGACGAACCGGAAGGCGGGGCCGGGACCATGTCCGCGGGCGCAGATGGAGAGCATCTGCGGGGACAAGATTGTATGCCGGGACAGGAGGACGTGCCGTCCCAGGCAGGCAGGCTGTCCGAAGGCGATATGCCGCCCCGGGAAGATATGCCTCTGGTATATATCCATGTATGCGGTCTGGTGTGTACGCCGGGCGTATATGGACTTCCCGCAGGCAGCAGGGTATATGAGGCCATTGAGGCAGCGGGAGGATTCTCGGAAGCAGCAGTGCCGGATTATCTGAATCTGGCCCAGGTGTTAGAGGACGGCATGAAGATACAGGTGCCGGACCGTGAGCAGGCAGAGGAATGGAAGGCCCGGGGGCTGACCCAATCAGGCATATCCGCGGGTGGTGTGTCAGGGGGCGTTCAGACATCCGGCAGGACAGGGACCGGCGATGGCGGCTCTAAGGCCAGGGTGAATCTTAACACGGCTTCCAGGGAGGAACTGATGACCCTTAGGGGAATCGGAGAATCCAGGGCAGAGGACATCATCCATTACCGCGAAGAGTTTGGCGGATTTAAGTCCATTGAGGATATTATGAATGTATCCGGTATCAAGGATGCTGCATTTGAAAAGATTAAGGACAGTATTACAGTGTAAATAACGGCAGGCGGCCTTGGTTATCAGGCCGCCGTTTAATGATAGATAAGGGGAATGGAACATGGCAAGAGTATTAGTGGTTGACGATGAGAAATTAATTGTGAAAGGAATCCGCTTCAGTCTGGAACAGGACGGGATGGAAGTGGACTGTGCATATGACGGCGAGGAGGCCATTGAACTGGCAAAAAAGACAGAGTACGATATCGTGCTCCTGGACGTGATGCTGCCCAAGTATGACGGCTATGAGGTGTGCCAGGCCATACGTGAGTTTTCGGATATGCCCATCATTATGCTGACGGCCAAGGGCGGCGATATGGATAAGATTCTGGGGCTGGAGTATGGCGCCGATGATTATATCAGCAAGCCCTTCAACATACTGGAGGTCAAGGCCAGAATCAAGGCCATCATACGAAGAAGCGGGAAGAGCAAACGACAGAAGCGGGAAGAGCCGCAGTCCGGCGTGATTGGCGCAGGGGACCTTAAGATGGATACAGAGAGCCGCAGGGTGTTTATCGGCGAGCGGGAAATCAATCTCACGGCCAAGGAATTTGACCTTCTGGAGCTGCTGGTTCGCAACCCCAACAAGGTATACAGCAGGGAAGCACTTCTGACCTATGTATGGGGAAATAAGGCCATGGACAGCGGGGATGTTCGTACCGTGGATGTCCATGTGAGAAGGCTCCGTGAGAAAATCGAACCCAGTCCCAGCGACCCAAGGTATGTACATACGAAGTGGGGCGTGGGATACTATTTCAGGGTAAAGGCTTAAGAACAGCGAAGGATGCGAAAAGAGGACAGAAGATGGATGGCATTACCATAAGGACAGCGGTAGCGGCTGATTTGGACGCAGTGGTACAGGTGGAGGCAGCCTGTTTCCCGGCAGCGGAGGCAGCAGACAGAAAAAGTTTAAAGGAGCGTCTGTATGTATTTCCTCAGAGCTTCCTGGTGGCTGAGGATGGAAACCGAATTATCGGGTTTATCAATGGCGCTGTCACAAATGAGAGAACCATTGGGGATGAGATGTTTGAGGATACTTCACTTCATGAGCCGGAGGGCACCTACCAGAGCATATTCGGCCTGGATGTGATTGAGGAATACAGGCACCAGGGTGTGGCTTCCCGTCTGATGGAGGCCATGATTGAAAGGGCCAGGAGCCAGGGGCGCAGGGGACTTATTCTTACCTGTAAGGACAGACTGATTGGGTATTATGAAACCTTCGGATATGTGAATATGGGCATTTCCAAATCCGTTCACGGCGGGGCTGTGTGGTACGATATGATACTGGAGTTTTAGCAGATGAAGATCACCCTTGTTACAGTTGGAAAGATTAAGGAACGATATTTTGAGGATGCCATCAGGGAGTATGCCAAGCGCCTGAGCCGCTACTGTAAACTGGACATTATCCAGGTGGCGGATGAGAAGACTCCGGATGGGGCCGGCGAGGCCATTGTAAGGCAGATCAAGGAAAAAGAAGGACAGCGTATCCTTTCTAATCTTAAAGATGGGGCTTACGTCATTGCCCTGGCCATTGAAGGGAAGATGCTGACCAGCGAGGAACTGGCCGGCAGGATTCAGAGGCTGGGAGTGGATGGGGTAGGCCATATTGTATTTGTCATAGGGGGTTCGCTGGGCCTGTCCGAGGACGTCATGAAGCGGGCGGACTATGCCCTGAGCTTCTCTAAGATGACATTTCCCCATCAGCTGATGCGGGTGGTGCTGTTAGAGCAGGTTTATAGGAGTTACAGAATTATTTCGGGGGAACCATATCACAAGTAAAGGCGAAAGGGAACGGATGTTCTGGGAATAAAAGAGAATAAGAGTTGTATTTTTAACCCCATGGGAGGCAAGCGGCTTCCATGGGGTTTTGCTGTTCATGACAATAAAGTTCTTACAACACAAGGTTTTTATTGCAGAGTCTGTGTTTCTTCCGGCGGGATATATTCTATTAAATCAGTCAGATTACACTCTAATACATAACACAGGCGTTTCAGAATGTCGATATCCAGTCGCTGTATAGCTTCCGCAAGGTGACGAAAAAAGGCTCTTTCCCCGGGGAAGAGGCGGTAAGGAAAGCCCTGTACCTGCGGGTGAGCGAGCTGTACAAGAAGTGGAACGGACGGCCCGTAGCGAATTGGGCGGTGGTGAGGAACCAGCTGTCCATGGATGATAAGATGCAGGGACGTATCCTGAAATATGAAAATGAGTAGCTCAAGGAAACACCCGGCAGTGGGGATGAGGGCCAGGGATCTGGGAGAACTTTATACATACCTGAAACTGTTTGGGCGGGTATATACGGACTGTGAGGCAGAACGGCAAATCATAGAGCATGGGATAGAAGAGATCTTTAGCAGGGAATATAGTAGTGAGGATGCCTCCACTGCCCTGCAGGCCATGAAGAATCCAAGAAAAGCGGGAAGGAGAAGAAAAAATGGGCCGGAGGCCCAGGAACAGATCAAAGCCTTATCCGCACAGGGAAAAACCATAAGGGGATACCGCTGAAACGGGTATTCCCAGAAGCACTGTGCAGAGGCTAAAAAAGAATGTCTGATGGGCAGGTGTCCCATAATTAAAAATGGGACAGCCTGGTTAAAGTCGCCCTAAAACAAAGGTGGAGAAGAACCCTCTAAAAGTATCCTGATAACCAGGCTCATGGACTCTCCCCCATCCCCTCAGATCTCTCTCTGAAATATTTTTAGAAAAACTTAAACATTTAACTTGACAAACCCCCTTCGATACCCCGCAGCTTGCTGCGGGGTAGTTCATTTTTCAGAAGTGAATCTGACCAGATACTTTTTGCGGTGTTTCTGATTGGATGCTTTTTCGGAGAACGTTTTTCCAATCCTGTATTGGAGATTTACGGACAAAAGGCGAGCGCAAAATCCACCTGCTTTAAAAGGATACAGGATTTAATTGATCCGCTTACAGTCAATCCCTTATTTCCAATGTCCAGAAAAGAGAACGAGGTAGCTATGTGCCTGACGGAAGAGTATATGGTATGCTTTGACAATATCAGCTACATCTCTCAGGATATCAGCGACCTGCTCTGCCGGAACTATACAAGGACAGTTCAGGTGAGAAGGAAGCTTTTTACGGACAACACGCAGTCCATTTCCGAACCCAACGCAATCGTCTGCATCAACAGTACAAGGCAGTGCATTATGAGGAGCGACTTGGCAGACAGGGCAATCTTTCTGGAACTGGAAAGGATAAAGCCGGAAGAGATGCTTGGCGATGAAGAACTGAAGAAAAAGTGGGAAAAAGACAGACCACTCTTTTTCGGTGCGCTGTGCCAGACCGTCAAGGGCGTATTGGGAGATGGGAATCCGCCTGCAAATCCGTCACCGGTAAGAATGGTTGATTTTTACGAAATGGCAGTCAAAGCGGGAAGGCAGCTTGGATATTCGGAAGAAAATATATATGAAGCATTTCGTTTGAACAGGAAGAAAATCAATGAAGCTGTTGTTTCCGGAAATGTACTGCTTATGGTAATAGAAAATTTCATGGACAGGGAAGAGAACAGGAAAGGCATAAAAAGCAGAGTATCTGATTTTTATCGAGACTTAAAGATTTATGCGATGGAAGACTGTGGGATTAACGGAAGAAGCTTTCCGGGTGCGCCGGAAGTTATGACAAGGAAGATGTCGGAAGACAGGAGCAATCTGGAAGATGCCGGAATTTTTTATGAAATAAAAAAGGGAAAAAACGCAAGGTATATTGAGATTTGGAGACAGTAAAGCAGATATTGCGCCGGTGCAGACGAAAATGAAATTCCCTAAGTCGAATCAGAGAAAAACGGTTTTGCCGCCATCGGCGCAACAGGGAGGAGCATGAACAGAATGAATGAAGAGTGGTTGGAGACCGTTATGGGACTGATGGCTGAAATCATCACCGCTGTTTATTCAAATGAGGAAAGATTAGAAAAAGAACAGAAAAGTGGACAGATTTGTTACTGATAGGGAAAACCGGATAACCGGACGGCATCTACAGGTGCGTCGGGCGGAGGGATGCACCTGTAGACTCCATCCTATATCCGGCGGTTTTGAACTTATCCCTATGGAAAGATATATATCATAATTTTGAACCATCAAAGAAAGAGAGGCGGACTATATGAGCAAAGAGGAAAAAAGAAAACGAGTGGCTATTTACTGCCGTGTCAGCACCACGGAACAGGCGGAAGAGGGCTACAGACCGGTATGGGTTTTCCTATCAGTCCTATTCGGAACGGTTTGAATCCGACACTCCGGCAGGCAAAATGCAGTTTCAGATGATGGCGTTGGTAGGAGAATTTGAGCGTAATACCATTGCGCAAAATGTAAAGATGGGAATGAAAGCGAAAGCCCGTGCAGGAGAATGGTGCGGCGGCATTGCGCCTCTTGGCTATCGTTGGGTTTCCATGGAGGGCACTGAACATTCAGTCAGAAAGAAATCACGTTTGGAGATTGATGAGAAAGAAGCGGAAACTGTTCAGCTGATTTTTGAGCTGTATGCTTCCGGTAAAGGCTACAAAGCAATCGTAAATCAGATTAATCAGATGGGCTGTAAGACAAAAAGAGGAAATGCCTTTTCTGTGGCGCAGCTTCGTACCATACTTACTAACCCTGTATATATTGGAAAGGTGCGGTTCAATGTGCGGAGAGACTGGAACGAAAAACGCCGCAATAACATAAATCCAGATCCCATTATAGTGGACGGAATCCATAAAGCGATTATAGAGGAAGAACAATGGAATCAGGTACAGTTTCTTATCAGTCAGAAATCAGGAAAACCCTCCCGTATTTATGACGGAGAATATCCATTGACAGGAATTATGAAATGTCCGGAATGCGGAGCAGGCATGGTAATCTCCAGAGTAATTAACAAAAAGGCGGATGGGAGCAAACGTAAATTGACTTATTATGCCTGTGGAAACTGGAAGAACAAGGGAATCGCAGTCTGCCACAGCAACATGATAAGGGTGGAAAAGGCAAACAGCGTTGTCTACCAGCGGATTGAAGAACACCTGAACAATGACAGAGTATTCCATGAAGTTTTCTCCAGGGTAAACAGGGAGCATAACATACTGAAAAAGAATGCCTGCATGGAACAGAACCTGCAGGAGAAGGAACGGAAAAAACTGGAAAACCGTATGAGCAGGAACCATGAAGCCTATGAAGACGGGCTGATTACCAGGGAAGAGTTTCTGACCCGGAAAAACCAACTGGAACAGCAGATGGAGCAGGTCAGGGAGCGTACAAACGAAAGCCGCCTTATCCTGTTGGAGGAAGAACGCAGGGAGATGCCCAAAGAGGCTGTGAGGGCTATTTTGCAGAATTTCAGCCTGGCCTTATCCGGTGACATAGAGCATACCATCCGCAAAAGGCTTCTGCATCTTCTGATTAAGGAAATCACCATAGACAGGGACAGGAACATAGATTCCATTAAAATAAGGCTTTCAGATGACTTGATAAGATTTTTACAGAACAACGGCGGCACACCTCCAGACGGTGCGCCGTCTGTTTTTATGTTCCGGGAATTTGGAATGAGGTCACTGGAACTGGAACTTGTGATATAGAAATTCTAAAATAAAAAGGAAGGATAAAAAAGATGAAATACGGTCTGAATCAGTATCTTGCAGCAGAATATGAAAATTTGAAATCGGAGTTGGAGCAGAGGGAGTTCGTGGAAAAGATACGGTTCCTGATGATGGCAAAGGATAAAGATTTTTCAGATTATTATTCCACCCATAGCCTGACAAAAGAAGAATTTTACTCAGTCATGGATACTTTATATGGATTGAACAACCTCTGGATGCTGTCAGGATTTATCCGTCAGAACAGACAGGTTCTGTTCCAGGAAGTCCGAAGCAGCATGAACGGTCTGAAAAGTCCGGATTTCACGGAAACGTGCAGATTCGGAAAGGAAACCATGCTGTCAAGGATGTTCCAGGTCATGGAAAGATTTCAGTTGAATGACTGTATGGTGGCAGAGGATGCGGGTTTGGGTTACACTGTGGCTACCCGAAGGATGAAAGTATACTCATTTACAACAAAGAGCGGGAAAAATGTGCCGCAGATTATCCTGCAGGGGAACTGGGTGGAGCAGTGGGGCTTTGAGATTGGGTGCAGCGTGTCTGTGGAGTGTTACCAGAATAAACTGGTTATTTTAAAAGACTGAAAAATATTGTGGCCTGTTCGTATGAAATATGATAAAATACCAATAAAAGCAGGAGGTGAGGCCGTGAATACAGATACTACCATAGCGAAAAATATCCGTGTGGCTGATGAGAAAGCCAGCTATGATGCGGCTTGTAAGCGGCTGCTTTCGGAAAAGATTATTCTGGCATGGATTATGAAGAACTGCCTAGAAGAATACCGTGACTGTGATGTGGAAGAGATTGCGGAAAAATATATTGAAGGTACACCGGAGGTGGGCGAAGTGGCAGCTGCCCCGGATGAATCCAACCGTGTTTCTGTGATACAGGGAGCCGGAAACGAAGATACTTCTCTGACGGAAGGGACGATATTCTATGATATTCGCTTTCTTGCAATCGTTCCGGTATCCGCTGAATTAATTCGCTTAATTATCAATATAGAAGCCCAGAATGATTTTTATCCGGGTTATCCGCTGATAAAGAGGGGAATCTATTACTGTAGCCGGATGATTTCCGCCCAGTATGGAACAGAGTTTACAAATTCCCACTATGAGAATATCAAAAAGGTATACAGCATATGGATTTGTATGAATCCGCCAAAGAGCCGTGAAAACAGCATTACCCGTTATTACATTGTGGAAGAAAATCTGGTGGGCAGTGTAAAGGAACGAAAAGCAGATTATGATTTGATGGCGGCTGTTATGATTTGTCTTGGGAAAGAGGCAGATTTGGGTACGGATTTATTAAAACTGTTGAATGTGCTTCTGTCCACGGAAACCGGTTCACAGGATAAGTGCCAGATATTGGAGGAAGATTTTCATATTAAAATGACTCAGACATTGGAAAGTGAGGTGTCGCTTATGTGTAATTTGAGCAAAGGTGTGGAGGAGAAGGGAATTCAGAAGGGAATTGATAAAGGAATAACAGCTATGATTTTAACCCTGAAAGAGCTGCAAATATCGAGAGACGTTATTTTGAAACAAATCTGTGAAAAGTTTGGCTTGACAGAAGAAACTGCAGAAACGTACTTGAAAGAAATAAGTTAAATATATCAGGCAGAGCATTTTTTGTGTTCTGCCTGATATAATATTACGAGATTTTTCGCATTTAGGTATGTTATGGGGAGCCGTATCATAAGTAGCCTTGGAAGCAAAAGTGGTTAGCCGAATGGATGAACAGCCATGCAGCACCCGCCAGTCTTGCCTAATCGGTGGGTGCTGTTTCCTCTGAAAGATATTCTTTACAATCCCAATGCGGCAAGAAGCTTGGGAATTTGTGTGGACAGTGCAGAGAAAGTCATAATCAGTACAAAAACATAACTGATAGTCATACAGATTCGAAGAGTTGTAGGTTTTTTATAACCCGCGTTGATATCTTTTCGCCAGATGAGCAGCAAGATAAATAGTCCTCCCACAGGGGTAGCTATAGAGGTGGCGACATTTGCCATCAGAATAAGTTGTGTAGGAGAACCGCCATAACTATAGCAGATAGCCATTGCTATCACCAAACAAACCAGGCAGCCTATACGGATAAATTTAGTCTCCAGACCCACCTCTTTATTAAAACCAGCTCCCAACAGAACCATGCCTCGCTGCGTATTTGCCAACAGAGAAGAAAAGCCCGCACCTACTAAGGCAATACCCATGATATAGGTAGCTGCATTTCCCACAATGGGTACTAGCAGCGCAGCAAGCTGGGCCGGAGCAGAAATGCTTAGCCCCTGGGGATGAAGCACGATGGCGCCCACCAAAATAATTGCTCCGGAAATGAGTACAACGCTGATTACATGAACCAGAGCATCAGTAAACATGACACCATTAAACAGATCTTCTTTATTCCATTTTTTCTCCTTACCAAGATAGGTATTATAAATACCAGCAGTGACAGCAGCGTTGGTGGAGATAAAGGCCAATGCAGTAGCCAGACTGCCTTCCGGTATTTTGAAAGAAAAGAGACCTGTAGCCAGTTCCCCCTCACTGGGGCCTCCGACACCAATCAGTGTAATGTAAAAAGAGAGGATCATTACCAAAATGCAAGCTGTAATAAGTTTTTCTACTCTAGAATAGACATTCTTGGCAAAGTAGCAATAAAGGACAATGACAATCATAATCAAAGAGCCTATTTTCCAGTTGATCCCAAAGATCAGGTTCATGCCCGCGCCGGTACCTGAAATATTGCCCATGGTAAAAAAGAGACATGCCATAAAGACAGCGATACCAACAACCGCTGATGCTACAGGTCCATAGTACTTGCGAATAGCGTGAATAGTAGGCAGCCCAGTGGTGATTGCCAAACGATTCGTGACCATCATAAATGTGATACCCATAAAAATGATGGGGAAAATCAACCAAATCAAGGCATAGCCATAGTTGGCTCCCAACATTGCTGAAGTTGTAACCGCTCCGGGGCCAATAACAATACCTGTTGCGATCAGGCCCGGACCGATGCGTTTAATTAAATCTTTAAAAGGAAGCCGCTTGATATCGGAACCAAATACAGCTTCGGAATTCGTACTTTCGCTCATATAAGGGTCTCCTTGTTCTCAGAGAAATGCAATTTTAGTCAAAGAGGGAACGCTGCGCTAGGCAACGCCCCCTTGTTGTTAGATTAAAATTTGCAATTACTTGTATTGCTCCATGTCAACCTTGGGAAGCCGGCTGCGTTCCAGTCCCAGAGCAACCCAATCCTTTTCCTCCTGGTTCAGAGGCAGAACAGGCTTGCGCATAAGGGCATTAGAGAAGATACCGCGCTGATAGAGAGCTTCTTTCAGACGGGCATGAGCCTCCCCAGAAGGCTGTCCACCACCATATATAGCCTGGGAGGTATGATAAATCCGGTCAGACCAGTCCTGAGCTTCCTTTAAGGTGTGCTTGTCAGGATTTGCAAACACTTCGCGAGCAGGGCAAATCAGCTCCGGCACACATCCGGCGAAACCAATGAGGGCGCCATCCATTCCCGGGAACCAGGAGACACAGAGCGTCTCATCATGGCAGGTGATAAGAGAGATGTCCGGGCACTCCTGACGGAGGAGACGTACGTCATGCTCATAAATGGAGGTAACACGGGTACCCATTTTGATACACTTTACATGGTCAATCTCCTTACACATCTTGATCAGAGTCTCTACTGGATAGAATGCCTTGGAAGTTGCGGGATACAGATGGATAATGATGTCGATGTCAGCACCTTCTGCCACATCCTTGACATACTGGAATGGAGCATCCGGATTCATTCCGAAGCGAAGCCACATGTGAGGAGGCATAAGCAGAATTCCATCTGCTCCGGCTGCCTTGGCCTCTGCTGCCATCTCGATGGATTCGGTGGTGTTCTCACAATTGATACCGGAGATAATGGTCATGCAATCGCCACACTCTTCTGAGCAAATTTCCACGACACGTTTACGTTCTGCACGAGACAGACCGGTAATCTCGCCCGTATGTCCATTGCAGACCAGGCCTTCGATTCCCTTACCATAGAAACTCTTGATCCAACGGAGATATGTACGGAATTCTGCTTCATTGATGCTGTAATCATCGTTCAGAGGAACAGAAACAGCGGGGAAAATCGTTTTGAAATTTTTTACTTTTGCCATAATAAACGCTCCTTTTTGATTTGGTATATTGTAGTTGTTTTCATACGTTCTTTCACCCGCATCGCGCGCCTGCGGCTGCTGCTTTCTGCAAACGTTTGTCTTTGCATGTCTAGGTTATATCATGCCGCTATTTCAATGTCAATGCATTTGCTTTGACCTGCAACGTTTTGCATGTCCTCTGCAATATTTTGCATAATGTGGCGTTTTAGCGCTGCTTTAGAGCGAAAAATGTACAATGTGCTGAAAAAAACAGCATTGATTGAATACACATATCATTCTTGTAAATTGAGGTTATTGAGGGTATAATAAATAATCGAAGGTGTCTTTTTTACAAACGATTGCATATAGGAGTATAATAATGGCAACTTTAAAGGATGTAGCCCGTCTGGCTTGTGTGGATGTCAGCACGGTTTCACGGGCACTCAACAACACCTCGTATGTTCATCCCGATACAAAGGAGCGGATCTATGCTGCTGCTCAGGAACTGGGATATCACCCTAATGTTATGGCACAAGCTCTCCGTCAGGGAAAACGGCATACAATCGGCGTGGTGATGCCTCGCCTGCATATGACTATTTTTTCTCAGATTTTGCAAGGAATTGAACAGGAGGCTCGAAACAGAGGGTACGCTACCCTCATTTGCGTCACAGAGGACGAAGCAAAGGCGGAGCGTGAGTGCTTGACGCGTCTGCGAAATGGTTTCGTAGATGGTCTAATCATTGCCGCCACCGGCAAAAACGGACGAGTATTGCGGGATATTCAGGCTAGCGGACTGCCAGTGGTTCAGATTCTCCGCGAACAGGAACGGCGATTAAGCAGTGTGACGCTGGAATTCGAGACTTGTGGCTATGATGCAGTGAAATATCTCTATGATAAAGGATGCAGGGAGATTGGTCTCATTAATGGCACTACAAGTCTGGCTCCCTATCGGGATAGATATAGGGGCTATCAGCGGGCGCTTGCTCAGTATGGTTTGACTGAGTATAGCTGTGCCTGTACCCAGCCTGCTAACAGCTATGAATATGGTTATGACTGCACTAATCAGCTTCTGGATGATAATCCCAACATAGATGCCATTATGGCTGCAGTGGATGTACAGGGACTGGGGGCAATCCGATCAATTGTAGATAGAGGGATGAGCTTGGAGCAAGTAAAAGTTATCAGCCTGACTGGTCATGCTGTGGGAGGTATGCTCCAAACATCCATGACTTCCATGGAAATGCCGGCTTTTGATATGGGTAAAGAAGCAGCCGGCTTATGTATTGCAGAGGTAGAAGCTCCGGCCGGGCAAAAACCAGCTTCCCGCCATGTTACATTTTCAGCTACGTTGGCAGAGCGGGAAAGTACTTGAGCAGAATTTCATGCGTTGTCTGGGTTTATGGGTCAAATATATCATATAGTTGTGATTGCAGGATGACAGAGATATTATGGCAGAAAATACAGTTTGCGCCGGACCCGCAGGAAATCTGCGGGACGGCCGGCAGAAAGGGGCGCTATGAAGAAGAATCCCCAGGGAAAACGGTGGCACAGGCTGGATAACACAGGTAAGATATTCCCTATGATAGCCAATGAAAATCTGAGCAACGTATTCCGTATTTCCGTAACATTGAAAGAAGAGATAGACCCCGGACTGCTGGGCCAGGCGCTGGAAGAGGTCCTGCCCTGGTTTGGCGGGTTTAAGGTGAAGCTTAAGAGAGGCTTTTTCTGGTATTACTTCGAGGAGAACAAACGCCAGCCCTTTGTTGAGCAGGAGAGCAGCTGGCCCTGCCGCTATATTGACCCCAAGAGCAACCAGCTCTACCTGTTCCGCGTAAGCTATTATGGAACCAGAATCAATCTGGAGGTATTCCATGCGGTGACGGACGGCATGGGGGCCGTGAATTTCCTGAAGGAACTGACCGCAGGCTACCTGGAGTTAAAGCGGGGAGGGAGAAGGAACGGCGCGCGGCCGGGGGAAGGCGTATCCACCCAGACAGAGGACAGCTACCTTAAGCATTACCGGAAAATGCGGACCAGACGCTACAGCTCCCGTCCGGCGCTGCGCCTTACAGGGAGATATATTCCCTTTGGGGGAGAGAGTGTGGTTCACGGTTACGCGGACACAGGGGAGCTGAAGGCAGTAAGCCGTAAAATGGGGGTCAGCATCACGAAGTACCTGACGGCCTGCCTGATCTGGTCCATTTCCAGGGTATATCAGGAGGAAGGCCAGGAGGGACGCCAGGAGGGACGCCACATCGGGGTGAACCTTCCCATTAACCTGAGGGCCTTTTTTGGCTCCAACACAGCCTCCAACTTTTTCGCGGTGACAACAATTGACCACGAACCGGGTCAGGGCAGGGATAATTTTGGGGAAATTCTTGCATCCGTATGCAGGCAGATGGACGAGAAGATAGTGAAGATAAAGCTGGAGGAGACCATATCCTACAATGTCTCAAATGAGAAGAAGTGGTATGTCCGCATCCTTCCGCTGTTTGTCAAGTGGCTGGCCCTTGGCTTCATTTTCCGCCGCAATGACAGGGCCCATACCATTACCTTATCCAATATCGGTCTTATCTCCATGGACCGGGAGTATCAGGATGATATTGAAGGGTTCCGTATGCTGATTGGCGTTTCAAAGCGCCAGCCCGCCAAATGCGGCGTGTGTTCCTTTGGTGACAGGACAGTCATCACCTTCACCAAGGTATTCCAGGATTCCAGGCTGGAGGAATGCTTTTTCGGCCGCCTGAGGGCAGACGGCATTCCGGTGGAGCTGGAGAGCAACGGCGTTATCATGCCGGAGGCGGATAAGGGAAATTATCCGGTGATTCAGCATGACGAGAGCATATGGAAAAAACTGGTGCTGGCATGGTACGGGGTGCTGGCTGTGTTGGCCCTGCTTCTGGGCCTGGTGAATATCGCTACCTATGACGGGCTCTGGTGGTCCGGGATTGCCATACCGGGAATTGCCTATGCAGGGCTGACCCTCCGGTATTCCATCCTGCGCCATGCCAACCTGGGAAAATCACTGCTGATACAAACCATTGGCATGCAGATTCTGCTTGTGATGATAGACCGGGTCCTTGGATTTGAGGGCTGGTCCGTCAACTATGCTGTGCCGGGAACCATACTGTTTGCGGATGCAGCCGTGGTGCTGCTCATTGTTGTGAACCGTTTGAACTGGCAGAGCTATTTCATGTACCAGATCGCCATTACGGTTTTCAGCTTCATCCCGCTGATTTTGTGGGCCGCAGGGCTGGTCACCCATCCTGCCATGGCAATTACAACAGTAATACTGACCGTGGGAATTCTGGCTTTAACCATATTCCTGGGTGACCGGAGATTTAAGAACGAACTCATCAGACGGTTTCATCTGTGATAACGGAGGGACCCTGCATTTACAGAGAGGATACAGATAAGCATGCGTAATAAAAATGTGAGTATACGGGGGGCGCTGGTGCGGGATATGATTCACGACATCATGGAGACGTCCCTGGGAAAACCCATCCAGACAGGGGAATTCAGGAAAAATCCCGTGGAGCCGGCCTGGGTATGCCCATCTGGCTATGAGTATGAAATCATTGACAGAGAGCCCTTTAAAATGGAATATCTTAAGCCGGAGGGAGTGGTCACCGGCAGGGTGGTGCTTCAGCTTCACGGAGGCGGATATATAGGCCCCATGAAGAATATTTACCGGAAGTTTTCCGTGCGCTACAGCCGTCTCAGCTATGGCGGGGACGTGCTGACCGTGGATTACAGGGTGGCGCCGGAGCACCCTTATCCGGCGGCCCTGGAGGATGTAATTCACGCCTACCAGTGGCTGATTAAGGAAAAACACTACAGGCCGGGCCAGGTGGTGGTTGCAGGTGATTCGGCGGGAGGCGGCCTGGCCCTGGCCCTGTGCCTTTACCTCAGGGACCATGGGATGCCTCAGCCCGCAGGTCTGGTTCTCATGTCCCCCTGGGCTGATTTGACATGCAGCGGGGACAGTTATGAGTTCAACTTTGAAAATGATCCTCTCTTTGGCAATTCGCGGGAGAGCATGCTGTATAATTCCTCATACATCGGCGGGTCTGATCCCAGGGATCCTTATATGTCGCCGGTATTCGGCGAATTCAGGGGCCTGCCGCCCATGCTCCTTCAGGCAGGAGGTCATGAGATGCTTTTAAGCGATACGCTGGAGGTGGCCCAAAATGCCCGGAGGGCCGGGGTGAAGCGCCGGGTATCCGTGTATGAGGGTATGTTTCATGTGTTCCAGATGAGCATGGACCTGGTTCCTGAGAGCCGGGAGGCCTGGGACGAGGTGGCCAGGTTCATGCAGATTGTATACAAGATTGACAGGAGGCCTGCGGGGCAGATTGTTAAGAAGGTAAAGAGAAGAAGATAGAAGGAAACAGATAAAACAGACACAGATAAAACAACATTGGCAGCACAGCCCCAGCCGGGCCGGTGCTGCCTTTTTTTTGGCTCCAGTCATATTTTTGGACACGTTTCATATATTGAGGTAAAAGGGGTGAAGATTATGGCTGGCAGGGAAGAAGTCCTGAAAATATTTCCAAGGGACCTGCGAACAATACTTGGACAGGTTACTGTGGATTTCGACAGGGTACAGGAGATACGGTTGAGGACCCAGAAACCGCTGCTGCTTATCTGCGGCGGCCGGGAATATGCGGTTAAAACAGATGGAAGCCTGGCGGTGGGGGTTCCCGATCCGCCGGTAAGGGATATCCGGGGAAGCGGCCGCTGCCAGGAACAGGAACGGTACTGGGCCAGGGCCGGAATCGTCACGGTCAGCCAGGCTCAGATGAAGGAAACCGTGGAATATATGTGCAGCTTTTCCGTCTATGCAGCGGAAGAAGAGCTGCGTCAGGGATTCATCACCATACAGGGCGGACACCGGATTGGGGTGGCGGGCAGGACCATGGCTCTTGGACAGGATATACGGCTCATGAAATCCATTTCCTTCATCAATATACGGGTAGCCCATCAGATTCAGGGCTGTGCCAACCAGGTGATGGATTATCTGTATTCGGATGACGGCCGCTTCCTGAATACATTGGTAATATCGCCGCCCAGGTGCGGCAAGACGACTCTGCTCCGGGACATTATCCGCCAGGTCTCGGACGGACCCAGGACCCAGCGCACCGGCAGAAGGATACCGGGGGTGTCTGTGGGGGTGGTGGATGAGCGGTCAGAGTTAGGAGCCTGCTACCAGGGGGTGCCTCAGAATGATTTGGGCATGAGAACCGATGTGCTGGACTGCTGTCCCAAAAGCCAGGGCATGATGATGTTGGTAAGGTCCATGGCGCCCCAGGTCATAGCTGTGGATGAGATTGGAAGCAGGGAGGACGTACAGGCCATTGAATATGTGAGAAACTGCGGCTGTTCTCTGGCAGCCACCATCCACGGCAGTTCGCTGGAGGATATCATGCAGAAGCCGGCTGTGGGTGAGCTGATTCACCAGGGGGCCTTTGAGCGGATGATTCTGCTGGACTGCCGGGGAGCGGCAGGCCATGTGGCGACTATATGGGACGGCAGGGGAAATGTCCTGTATGCGGATGGGAGCGGAAAGGAGTCGCAAAGTGGGAGCATTTAAGTGGACAGGGGCAATTCTGGTGCTGTTTTCCGCGGGCGGACTGGGAATCTGGTCTGCCATGCAGTGGAAAGGGCGGCTGAGGATGCTGGAGACCCTAAGGCAGATGATATATTTCTTAAAAGGTGAGATTACATACAGCCGGGCGCCGCTGGCAGAAGCCCTGGAGCGGGTGGGAAAACGGGAGCCCGGACCTTTGGGCGGCCTGTTCGAGGCCGCGGCAGAAGGAATTTATATGCAGGAGGGAGAATCCCTTCAGGAGATATGGAGGCGCCAGGTGATGGCCTTGAATACAGACACGGGCCGGATTCCCCTGGAACAGGAGGATTTAGAACAGCTGGCCCGTCTGGGGGAACATCTGGGGTATCTGGATGTGGACATGCAGGAACGGACCCTTAAGCTGTATCTGGAACAGCTGGATTTGACCATTGATTATCTCAGGCAGAACCAGAGGGAGAAATGCCGGCTGTACACAAGCCTGGGAATCATGGGAGGGGTGTTTCTTGTGATTGTGATGTTCTGAGACAAGTCGGGGACACATGTTTTGTGATTGTATGTGCCTGTGATACACAGGACACATTTATAAATATATATTTAAGAAGATTGAGGAGACGGCAATGGGTGTAAATCTGATATTTCGCATAGCGGCAGTAGGAATCCTGGTATCTGTCATCTGCCAGGTATTAAAGCACAGCGGCCGGGATGAGCAGGCTTTCCTTACGAGTCTGGCCGGATTGGTGCTGGTATTATTCTGGATGATACCTTACATATACGACCTGTTTGAGACAATGAAGAATCTGTTTGCGCTGTAAAACGCGCCTTTTCAGGGAGGAAACCATATGACAATTATTACTATTGCGGCTGCAGGGATTGCCACGGTCCTGCTGGCGGTGCAGTTAAAGGGATTAAAGGGAGAATACGCAGCATATATGGTCATGGCGGCAGGTGCCTTTATCTTCTTTTACGGTACTGTAAAGTTAAAGGACATACTGGAGGCCCTGGAACGGATTCAGGGCTATATCAAGGTAAACAGCGTATATCTGGTGACGCTGCTTAAGATGGTGGGCATTACCTATGTGGCCGAATTTGCATCCGGAATCTGCAAGGACGCAGGGTACGGTTCCTTGGGAAACCAGATTGAAATATTCGGGAAGCTGTCCATTCTGGGTATCAGTATGCCCATTCTGCTGGCACTTTTTGGGACATTGGAGACATTTTTGGGATGAAGAGATGGAAGAAATGGGGAGTCAGGAGCGCAGCCCTATGGGGGCTGGCGGTGCTGTTTGCCGGAGTCCTGGGCTGGGCAGGCAGCCCTGTTTACGGCGCTTCGGTGAGAGGGCAGATGGAAGGGCAGCTGGAAGAACAGCGGCAGGGGCAGTGGCGGGGACAACCGGGTGGACAGGGGACAGGCACCGGCGGGGGGCAGGGCGCAGGCCAGGGATGGGATACCGGCGGGGGACAGTCCACAGGCCAGGGACAGGATACCGGCGGGGAACAGGGCACAGGCCAGGGACAGGATACCGGCGGGGAACAGGATACCGGCGGGGAACAGGATACCGGCGGGGGCCAGGGCACAGGCCAGGGACAGGATACCGGCGGGGAACAGGGCACAGAGGCAGGGGTGGACCAGGCATTGCAGGACATGGGGCTTCAGGATGAGATGGAGGGGCTTCAGCAGTTTCTGGATGATGTCATGGGACAGCAGGACGGGGGTATGGGAGGACTTTCCTTCTGGGGACTGATGAAGGAGCTGATGAAAGGAAACCTGAAGGGCATCCTGGGCCAGACCGGAATGGGGCTTAAGAACGCTCTGTTTTCGCAGGTGGACAGGGGAGGCCAGATGCTGTTTCAGGTGGCTGCCATTGGTATGATTGGAGCTGTGTTTACCAATGTTTCTTCAGTATTTAAGGGCGGCCAGATTTCAGACACGGGTTTTTTCGTTACATATCTCCTGATGTTTACATGTCTGGCAGCCAGTTTTTCCGCCAGCCTGCAGGTGGCGGCCCAGGTGATGGAACAAATACTGGAATTCATGAAGCTGCTCATGCCGGCCTACTATATGGCAGTGGCGTTTTCCGGGGGCAGCATGAGCGCCCTGTCACTGTATGAGTGTATGCTGGGCGCGGTGACCGGGGTACAATGGCTGTGCAGCACAGTCCTGCTGTCCATGGTCAGGATTTATGTGCTCATGGTACTGGGCAGCCATGTGGCAAAGGAGGCGTTGCTGTCAAAGCTGACTGAGCTGCTGGAGCAGGCCGTAGTGTGGAGTCTGCGGACCTTGACCGGGCTTGTGGTGGGATTCCATCTCATACAGGCCATGATACTCCCCTATGCCGATGCGGCAGGCCAGACAGGAATGAAACGGCTCATGGAAATGATTCCGGGGCTGGGCCAGGGGGCGGGAGCCATGGCCCAGATGGTCCTGGGATCAGGGGTGCTGATTAAGAATACCATGGGAGCTGCGGCAGTGGTTGTATTGGCTGTCATATCCGTTGTTCCGGTGATGAAACTGACGGTCCTCATGGTTATGTACCAGTGCGTGGCTGCCGTGATGCAGCCTGTGTGTGACAAGCGGGTGGTGTCCTGCGTGTCGGGAGTGTCCAAAGGACATAAGCTGCTGCTGCAGATTGTGCTTTACTCCATGTTTCTGTTCATGATAGCCATAGCTATCACATGTGCGTCCACCAATGTAAATTATTTTGCCTCGTAGCGGGGCGGACGGGGCAGGCGGCGGAATATAAAAAACGGACTGTAAGATACCGAACTGCAAAATACCGGAACGCTATAGTGTTATATAAAAGGAGATGCCTATGGAAGCTGTCTATGGATGGGTGAAGAACATCATATACTACATGATTTTCCTTTCAGTGGTAAATAATCTTCTGGCGGACTCCAAATATGGCAAATACATCCGCTTTTTTTCAGGCATGGTCCTGATTCTTCTGGTAGTGAGCCCATTTACAGGAGGGCTGCACCTGGATGAGCAGATATCGTCCATGTTTAAATCCATTTCCTTTCAGAATGACACGGATGACTTGAAACAGGATCTTTGGGGGATGGAAGAACGTCGCCTGGACCAGGTCATCCGTAAGTATGAGCAGGCGGTGGCAGCTGATGTGGAGGCCATGGCCAGGGAGGAGGGCCTGGAATGTACCGGAGCCAGCGTACAGATTGACGGTGACCGGAACAGCAGCCGCTATGGGCGGATTGAAGGAATCGGTCTGGTCATCAGCGGGGAGAAGACGAAGGCAGAGCCGGACAGCTGGGATTATATGGGGAGCAGGCCCGTGAATGTGGACGCAGGGAGGATTGACAGTGTGAAGGTTGAGGATGTGGAACTGGGAGAACCGCCGGAAACCGGAGGAATGGAGGAAAACGGGGACACACCGGAACGGGGAGAGACAGGCAATTCCGGGGAGACGGACAGTCCGGGGAAGACACCGGAGGCCGGAGGCATGGCGGCGGACAGAAAAATAAACCATTTAACAGGAAAGGTGGCGCAGTACTATGGACTGGAAGAATCGGATATCGAAATTCAGTGGAAAAATGACTAAGGAAAAGTGGTTGTTATTGCTTCTTATAGGTGTTCTTCTCATGATTCTCTCCTTTCCCCTGCCCGGAGGAAGCAAGAAGGACAAGAATGCCGGTGAGCAGACCGTGGGGGCCGGGACAGATGGCACCGGGGCGGTTCCGCTGTGGACAAAGGACAATACCAATGGAAGCGGAGAGGGCAGCGGCTTTGGCCAGGGCTCCTCCAAAAACGGGATGGCCCAGGGGCCGGACGGAAACGGGGCAGGCGCGTCAGACGGGAAGGAGGATTCCTACCCGGCGGCAGCCCGCACATCCGAGGACGGGTCCTATGAAGCACAGATGGAAAACAGAATCAGGAATATATTAAAGTCTGTGGACGGCGTGGGAAAGGTGGATGTCATGGTGGTACTTAAATCCTCCAGCGAAAAGGTGCTTCGGGTGGATCGCTCCACGAATACCAGCACCACCCAGGAAAAGGATTCAGGGGGAGGCACCAGGAATGTGACAAACAACCAGATACAGGAGAGTACCATACTATCGGGAAGCGGTTCCGGCAGCAGCACAAACGCGCCCATTGTTGAAAAAGAACTGAGTCCGGAGATATCGGGAATCATTATCAGCGCAGAGGGCGGAGGCAGCCCAACCGTAAAAGCTGAAATTTCTGAGGCCATGGAAGCATTATTTGGCCTGCCGGCACATAAAATAAAAGTATTAAAGAGGGTGGAATAAATAAAGGAGTGCAGGATATGAAAATCAAGAATATGAAACAGGTAAAAGAGCACATGAAAGACATGAGCATGAAACGTCTCTTCCGCAGGAACCAAATCATCATCACGACACTGGCTGTCATGATTGCGGCAGCCGGATATCTCAACTATGCGGGAAAGAAGGATTTGGCAAGCGGCAACCGGGTGTATGAGGCAGGTGCCATGGACATTTCGGATGAAGATATCCTGGCAGAGAACCAGGCAGCCTCCTTAAACGGCCAGGCCGGACTACAGGAGATTCCCAGCCTGGACCAGGACCCTTCTGACCTGGATGACGGCGCCCAGGCAGCGGCAGACACCGGAACAGACCAGGGACAGCTGGCTCAGGCCGGAGACGGCACAGGAGTCGAGGAGGCTACCCAGGCAGCAGATCCGGGGCAGATGGCAGCGGCAGATACGGACAGCTCCGCCCAGGCGGGATTGGAAAATCCTGGGGAAGCCGTGCTGACCAGCGGCATGAACGTGGCTGATTACATAGCAAACGTGCAGCTCAGCAGGGAGCAGGTGCGCGCCAAGAACAAAGAGACACTGATGAGCCTGATTAACAGTGACAGCATTGATGAAGCAGCCAAACAGCAGGCCATCCAGGACATGATTGACCTGACAGAGGTTTCCGAGAAGGAAAATGCCGCAGAAACCCTCCTGATGGCAAAAGGCTTCTCAGACCCTGTTGTCAGCATTACCAAGGATAAGGTGGATGTGGTCATCAATGCGCCTTCCATTACGGATCCGCAGCGGGCCCAGATTGAGGATATCGTGAAACGCAAGGCAGAGGTGGGAGCAGACCAGATTATCATTACACTGCTCAATATGGCAGAATAGGCCGGAGGTATAAAGAAGGCCGGGCTGCCGCTTTAACGGTTGAAGAACCGTAAAGGCGGCAGCCTTTTTGACGCCTTGCTGTAAATTACTGCAGTCAGCCCTCTGCCTTGTCCGTGACTGCAGGATATGGGAGACCTTCCAAATTTCCCATTGAATCCCTTTCGAATTTCCGTATCAGGGCCGCCATTGGGATAGTGGAGCGCTGCGGTTTAAAGCAGCTTCAGAATCATGGCCTTTGATACAAAGATCACGGACCTGACGGAAAAATGCGAAGACCCTGTGGCTCTGCTGTTTTGATTCCAGTTGGGCGGCGGTACGGACATTGAGAAATCCGTGGCCTCTTTCTGTGGGGTAAATACGCTGTCTGAACTGCTGCGGCTGAGAAAAAGCTGAAAAAAAGCTGAAAGAAAAAGCCGTTTTCTAAGTCCCGGAAACGGGTACAGAAAAACCACCCTTGTAAACTTGGCGGTTGAAAGGGTGGCAATTCTGTCATTTGAGTATTCGGCCAACCTCTTGTGTGAGGTGGTTGTTCCTTTTTTACACCTCTATTATAATCAATCCACTCTATAAATTCAAGTGATTTCACACAAAATCCCTGAAAACCCTCCCGCCGGTGTCGCAAATCCGTCCATTTTCACCTCAAACCGCCTTCTTTTCAGGCCGCTGCCCACCGAGCAGCCCTTGAACAAATAATCTGTTGACTTTAAGATTTTTCTTCCAATGTCAGATAATAAGCACTTCCTTAATATGTGTCTGATGTTGGCAGATGTTCACAGATTTTCACTCAATGTATGATGAATATAAAAAACAGGTTCGTCAAAATCAATGGATCCCTCACTGAAAGATTCTTTTATATAGAAGAAAGTCCTCTGTTTTCAAGCAAATTCGCCCATGGCAATCTCCATGGCAATGCCGGCCTCATCTAACAGGTCCCGAAGTTCCCTTAAGGCATCCATGTCATAGGCGTGGACCGGCTCCTCCAGCCATGCCACGCCGAAGGGGGCTGCTTCTTTTGCAAAGGCAAAGGCTGTTTTGGTGTCCCAGGCAGGGAGAAGTCAGCGCCGCTGCCGCCGATTTTGAATTTTGTTGTTTTGTACCCCTCGTCCTTAAAACGCTGCAGGTCCGAGATCAGCGCCTCGTCGCTTAAAAGGACGGAACCGCCTCCTTTATACACGGCGGCCCAATCCCGGTCAGCGCCCAGGAAGCGGTGGAGGGGCAGTACTGCGCGGTTTGCCAGAAGGTCTAAAAGCAGCCCATCCGGGGAAGGAAGAAGTCGGTCATCAAAGGGCTGGCCGGTCCCTGTCCGCAGAAGCCGTCCTCATCATAAATCTTCATCCAGCCTTTGAAAAAGGATGCATACCGGATGCCGCCGATGCCGTCCTTAAATGGTGTGGGCAAGGGGATGGGGCAATGTCGTAGTACACTGCTTTTTTGATTGCAATGGTTTCGGGGTGACAGAATAATTGGTTCATTATGGGCCTCCTTGTTATGATTCGTTATGGTTGGAAAAATATGTTTCAAATGTATCATTCAGCAGCCGGATAAGGTCCTTTACAAAGGCCGGGAGGTTGCGTCCCGGGTGATGGACCAGCAGCAGATAGTAATTCTGAGGTTCCTCAAAGAACCTGCACCGGGATAATGTTTCCTGATTCAGGGAACGGGCGGGAAGTATGGTGCTGGCAGCCCCGCACATGGACAGGGTCCGCAGGATATCCGGCCGGGCCTCGCATACAACCGCGGCAGGCAGTCCGGGCCATTCCCCCAGAAGACGGTCCTGCTCCAGGCGCAGGGCGCTGCTTTGTGGAGCGAGCATGATACGGCGGGGATGCATGGCTGTGGAAACCGGAACGGGAATACGGATATCCTGCTTCGGGTCCGGGCAATCCTCTGTCCCGAAACAGTACACCAGCTCATCCTCATCCAGGATCCGGCTGTCCAGGATTGGATGCTCCTCCTCGCAGGAAAAGTAAAGGCCGAAGTCCGCCGATGCATTGAGCAGGGCTTCCTGGGCGGTTTCGCGGCCGCTTTCTATTATATACAGGTTGACATCCGGGTGGAGCCGGCTGAAACTGCCCGTGACCTGCCTGTGCAGGATACCGGACAGCCCTGGGTCGCAGTGCAGGTAAATACCGCCTCCATGTCCGGTCTGATATGCATGGATATGGGCAGTCATCTCAGCTTCAATCTGAAGGATGTTACGGGCGAAGTTGACAAACACCTTACCTGCATTGGTGGGCTTAAGACGGTTATGTACCCGGGTGAATAACTGGGCGCACAGCATGCCCTCCACGTTGTGCAGATGGCGGGACAGGGCTGGCTGGGTAAGGAAATATTTTTCCGCTGCCTTTGTCAGGCTCTTCTCGTCCACAATGGCGATGACGTATTTTAGCAGCTGGGTATTCAGGTTGAGTTCAGGGGCCGTATAGTGGGCTGCGTGGGCACGGATGGCTGCCTGGGACGGGGAAATGGCATCGGTCGCAGGCTGGCTGTCCTGGTCCACAATCCTAAGTAGCTCCTCTGTTTCGGCAGAGGGGATGGCCTTGTAGCGGGAATCGGATAAACGCTCATGAATCAGAAGGCCTGCAAGATAGCGTTCCGGTTCTGTCAGGGTATGCCCCAGGGGATAGCGGATATGAAGGGTCTGGTGGATGGGAGGGTCCAGGGAGCGGTAAACCAGCTCCTCACAGGGAAACACATGGGCCTGGGACACCAGTCCCACCCCCACGGCCTGGTGCAGCATGGAGTCCACCAGGATGACGTCGTTGGATTCAAAGGTTACCACCGGATTAAATCCGGCTTCCTGAAATAGCTCCTCTGCCAGAATACGGATACTGTGCCTGGGCCCCTGGAGTACAAAAGGGGTATCCCTGAGATCGGACAGGCGGATTTTCTCCGCTGTTGCCAGGGGATGGGAGACTGGAAGGGATACCAGCAGCTCCTCATAGGCAATGGGCAGGTCCGTCACCTTATCGGAATTCCTGCCTGAACCGATGGCCAGGTCAATCTGTCCATGGAGGATGGCGCCCGGCTGGTCCCGGGCATAAAGCTCGGTCAGCGTCAGGGAGATGTCCGGATAACGGTGTGAGAACTGGTTATAGATACGGCTGTAGATAATGGCTCCCCGGTTGGGCGCGGTGGCCAGACGTATGCGGGCGTGATTGCTGTCCGTCACGGCCCGCAGCATCTGCAGCATGCGGGTCTGCTCGTCCAGGATTTTCTGGGCGCAGTCAATCACGTACCTGCCCACGGAAGTAGGGGTCAGCTGGCGGTGATACCGGAGGAATATAAGAAAGCCCAGGGATGCTTCATACTCGGTCAGGAACTTGCTCAGCGCAGGCTGTGAGATTCCCAGCACCTGGGCTGCGCTTGAAAGACTGCCCAGGTCGGAAATGGTAACAAGGTAATAAAGCTGGCGTGTGGTCATGGCTGCCTCCTATCGGTCATAACTGCAGGCATTTGCAGTTCAGGATTTATTTCCATCATATATGATTTTGGCGGACTGTCAAGAAGAAAAACTTTTACTATAACTAAAGTGGTATGAAAGCTATAATTAAATCTGCTTTGTAAATTCTTTATAAATACTATATAATACAAAATGTAAACACACGAAGGGTTAAAATTAGACAGATTATACAATATTTCCCTATATATCCAGTCTCTTCCAGGTGGTGTGTTGAGAATCAGTTCTTAAAATCAGGCAGAATAAGTCTGCCTAAAAAGTGGAATAAAAGGAGAAAAACGTTATGAAAAAGAGTATGTATCGTTTCTTAATGACAGGGGTTATGGCAGCAGCAGTACTGGGAATGACTGCCTGCGGCAGCAAAACCGGGACAGGTGATACCACCGCGGCAGCCACCGCGGCAGACGGCGGCTCTGCAGATGAAGCAGCATCAGCAGATGATGTCGGATTTCCTAAAAAGGAGACCATTACTCTTGTGGTGCCTGGCAAGGCAGGCGGCGGCTCTGATCTGGGCATCCGTTATTACAGTGAAGGGCTGAACCGGATTTACGGCCTGAAGACAACCGTTACCAACTATGACAGCAATACCATCGGCCATCAGACCGTTGCCACGGCTAAACCGGATGGCACTACCCTTACCGTTGCCACCTCAGCCCTGAACATCCAGTACATAACGGGCAATGCAGAGGTCAACCCGATGAAGGACTTCACCCTGATTGCCTGCCTGCAGGACAATGGCTTCTCAACCCTGGCAGTACCGGCCGATGCTCCATATGATGACTTCGCGGGATTTGTTGAGTATGCAAAGGCCCATCCGGGCGAGCTGAACGCAGGTATGCCTGCGGCTGGCGCCAACACCTTCCTCTTTGGTATGCTGACCTCCACAACTGGCATTGAGCTCAACTCGGTTGAGTGTGCATCCGAGTCCGACCGTCTGACCAACCTGGCAGGAGGATTCATTGATATCGGTGTTGTAGGCGTTGGTAATGCCCAGGAATATGAAAAAGCGGGCAAGCTGAAGGTAATCGGCACCGTATCCTCTGACGGGACTACCATTTCCAAGTATCCGGAAGCGCTGCCGGACAACTACAAGACCCTTCAGGAACAGGGCTTTGATGACTGCGTAATGTCCATTTACCACTACCTCCTGGGACCGGCCGGCATGGACGAGACCATGGTTGCAAACATGAACGCCGCCATGAAGGCTGTTTGTGAGGATGAGACTGTAAGCGCTGGTATTGCTGGTATAGGTAATATACCAGGCTGGCATGACCTTGCTGAATCCAAGGAAATCCACGATGAGGAGTATGCCCAGTTTGCGGAGATTGCCAAAGAGCTGGATATGTTTGTCCAGGAGTAAGCCTGTCATATTCAGGCAATACATATACGCGTAACGATGTACCGGATGTCCTGGGAGAAATCTCCCGGGACATTTTAAAAGAAAGGGGAATTATTTATGAAAATGCGCAGAGATACAGTTACCGGCATTGCGGGCCTTCTGGGGTGTGCGTTCTTCCTGTCTGCAGCCCAGTCCATCAAGCAGCCAGCCAAGCTTCTGGAGCCGGGCCCGCGCCTTCTGCCCTATGTGGCAATCGTACTGATTTCAATGAGTTCAATTGCACTAATCATCAAGGGCATTAAGGAACGCGCAAAAGAAGAGAAACCGTATTTTCCAAAAGGCGGCGCCCTTAAGATTACCAAGAGCTACCTGCTGCTGATTGTCTATGCCTTTGCCATGACCTGGCTTGGATTCCTTATGACAACGCCCTTTGCCGCCTTTGCCCTGATTTATGATTTAAAGGGTGTCAGCAAGGTGAAACCCGTTGCCGCAGTCATCATTTCCGTGCTTGTAACCGCAGGCCTTTATGCCATGTTCGTGTTTGGCTTTCAGGTAAAGCTTCCGGCCGATCGGCTGTTTGAATAAGGATAAGGAGGAACAGGATAAATGTCAGAATATGTAAGTGCGTTAATGGTCTGCCTGCAGCCAGTCAATCTGCTGCTGATTGTTGCTATGGTTTCCCTGGGAATCGTGTTCGGGGCCATTCCGGGACTTTCCGCAACCCTGGGCATTGCCCTTTTGCTGCCGGTTACCTTTGGCCTTTCCACTGAGACATCCTTTGTGCTGCTGCTTGCCATCTGGATTGGCGGTGTGTCCGGCACATTCATTTCCGCTGTGCTCATTGGTATTCCAGGGTCGTCTTCCGCAATCGCCACCTGCTTTGACGGCTTTCCCATGACCAAGAACGGACAGGCCAGCAAAGCACTGGGAATCGGTATGACGGCTTCCTTTATCGGTACGGTGGGGTCCGCGGCCCTGGCTACCGTGCTTTCTCCGGTGATTGCCGAATTTGCCCTGCACCTTGGGCCGTGGGAATATTTCTCCCTGTGTTTCTGCGCCATCACCCTGGTTGCCTCCTTGTCCAAGGGAAATATCTTCAAGGGCATCATGGCAGCCGGTATCGGTCTTCTGATGGGATGTATCGGCATGGACCCAATTAATGGTTCCAACCGTTTTACCTTTGGCAATGTATACTTAAGCTCCGGCATCAGTACGGTTGCCCAGATGTTAGGAATGTTTGCAATGTGCCAGATCATCCGTGACTCCGCCAGGGGCGAGGCAATGATGCCGGAAGCTGACATGGTGAACATGAAGGGGCTGGGAATCGGCATAAGGGATATCCTGCAGAATATCAAGACCATTGCCTTTGCATTTGTATCCGGCCTGTGGATTGGATTCCTTCCGGGTATGGGCTCCGGTATCTCCAACATGGTTGCCTATGGTTATGCAAAAAGCATCAGCAAGGACCCGGAGAGTTTTGGAAAAGGAAATCCGACCGGTGTGTGGGCTTCTGAGACAGCTAACAACGCCTCCCTGGGCGGTGCCCTTATCCCCATGATGGCCCTGGGAATCCCCGGCGACGGCATTACCGCAATGCTGATTGCGGGACTGACCATCCACGGACTTCAGGCAGGCCCCCTGTTCATGACCGAACAGCCTGACCTGGCAATGCTTATCTTTGCCTGCGTCATGGTGGCTGCAATCGTGACTTACATCGTACAGATTATTGGAAAACGCTGGTTCCCTTATATACTGAAGGTTCCTTACCATTACCTGTACACGGTGATTCTGGTCATCTGCTACATCGGCGGATACGGGATTTCCAATACCATGTTTAACATCTACGTGATGCTTGCCCTGTGCCTGCTGGCAATTTTCATGAGCATGTCAGGACTTCCCACCTCCCCTCTGGTGCTGGCCTTCATCCTGTCCAGCAAGCTGGAGCGTTATTTCCGTCAGGGTATCAGCTATGCCCATGGCAGCTATAAGGAGTTTTTCACCCGTCCGCTTTCCTGCGCCCTGCTGCTGGTTTCCGTATTCTGTGTTGTCTGGCCGCTTTTGTCAGAGCATCTGAAGAAGAAAAAAGCAGAGGCCGCGGTGCCTGCTGCCGGCGGGAGCGAAGCAAAGGATGACTGATTCAAATAACAGCCTGCCCAGGATGGAACAATGCTATGGCATCCTTCCCTCCATGCTCAGGAAGTTTGACCGGTATGCACGCAGGGATTCCTTCCGGGGAGACACCAGAGGAGAGTTTGAGCAGTGGCGGTCAGAGACCAGGTCCCTTCTTCACGGGCTTTTGGGGCTTGATAAGATGGAGGACTGCGGCCTGTCCCCGGTTCTGGAGGGTGTCCTCCTGCTGCCCGGAGGAATCAGGAGGGAACACATAAGAATCCAGGTGGAACCGGATGTATGGATGCCCATGTTCGTGCTGGTCCCTCCGGGGGCCGGATGCTCCTCCCGCCCCTTCATATGCCCGCCCGGACATAATGGGGCTGGAAAATATTCAGTGGCCGGACTGGATGGTTATGGGCCGGTCCGGGATAAAATCCGGCAGTACCACTATGACTACGGCTATCAGCTTGCCACGCTTGGGTATGTGGCGGTCTGCCCGGACTGCCGTGGCTTCGGGGAGCGGCGTGAGGACCTGGAGGACACTAAGGATGCGGCAACCGCCATGAAGGGTGACTGTTACCGCCTGGCCCATATGGGGGAGCCCCTGGGCATCCCTGTGGCCGGAATGCTGGCCTGGGATTTGATGCGCGTTGTGGATTACCTTATGGAACGTGGGGAATGGGATATGGAGGCTGTCAGCTGCCTGGGATTTTCAGGCGGCGGGATGCAGACCCTCTGGCTGTCCGCACTGGATGAGCGGATCAGGCTGGCTGTAATCAGCGGCTACATGTACGGATACCGGGATGCGCTGCTGGCCCTGAACCAGAACTGTTCCTGCAACTATGTACCTCATCTTTGGGAACACCTGGATATGGGGGATATTGCCAGCCTGATTGCCCCAAGGCCCCTTCTTATCCAGTCCTGCCGGGGCGACAGGCTGAACGGGCCGCGCGGGATTGTCAATGCCGCGGAGCAGGTGGACATTATCCGTAATGCATACAGGCTGACGGATGCGCCCGGCCTTGTGATTCATGAAATATGCGAAGGGCCCCACCAATGGCATGGGGAGAATCTGGCTGTCCATCTTGGACAGTTAATAGACAGTTATGAAGAAATCAAAACCAATCAGGAGGTTTTCCATGGATAAATTACAGTTGAGGGAGACAATCCTGAAACAGATAGAAAGACCGGATATTCCTGACCGGGAGTTCCCTGCCTGTTTGTTTGGCGTGGTTCCTGACAGCGGGGCTGTCCAGACACAGGCCCTGCAGCAGGCCATAGATGCAATCAGCAGGGAAGGCGGAGGCAGGCTCATGCTTCCCGGCGGCATAATCCGCACCGGCGCATTGGAACTGAAAAGCAGGGTGGAGCTTCATCTTCAGGACAGGGAGTCCGTGCTGTCATTTGTCAATGAAAATCCGCAGCTTCACTATCCGGTGGTTTTCTCACACTGGGAGGCCGCGCCCTGTTATAACTTCAGCCCATTGATTTATGCCTGCGATGCCCATGATATCGCTGTTACCGGGGAAGGAACCCTGGACGGGGGAGCGGATTCCGGCCACTGGTGGAACTGGCACCATCAGGTGGAGGACGCATGGTCCGATGATAAGCCGGACCTTCAGCTGGAGGACCGCAAGGCCCTGCGCCGGATGAATATGGACGGCGTGCCTGTTGAGCAGAGGGTCTTTGGCCCGGGCCATTACCTGAGGCCAAATTTCATACAGCCCATCCGCTGCAGCCGGGTGCTCCTTCAGGGATTTACCCTGAAAAACAGCCCCATGTGGCAGCTGAACCCGGTGATGTGCCGCAGCCTGCTGGTGGACGGCGTCACATTGTATAGCCATGGCGCCAACAATGACGGCTGCGACCCGGAGAGCTGCAATGGCGTACATATCTGCAATTGCCGGTTCGACACAGGAGACGACTGTATCAGCCTGAAATCCGGCCGGGACAGGGACGGCCGCATGGCCAACATACCCTGTGAGAATGTACTGATAGAAAATAATGAGTTTGCAGACGGCCATGGCGGGATTGCCCTTGGCAGTGAGATGAGCGGCGGGATCCGCCGTGTGCTGGCTGTCAATAACCGGTTCAGCAGCCCTAACCTGACCTATGCGCTCCGCTTAAAGACCAATGCCCGCCGTGGAGGCAGGGTGGAGGACATCATACTGGCGGACAGTGTGATGGACCATGTCCACGGGGCGGCGGTCCACGGCACCATGCTTTATGAAGATGGGAGAAATGGCAGTGACCTGCCGGTATTCCACAATATAACCATTGAAAACATCATTGCCCACGGAGGCGATTACGGGATTTTCCTGGAGGCATTTGACGAAGTTCCTGTTACCGGCCTGACCTTGAGGAACATCCGCATAGACGGGGTGGTCCGGCCCATGCGCAGCATGAACTGGAAGGAGCCTGTGGTTGACGATGTGATAATCAACGGAAAAAGCTTTCCGCGTCCTGGCGGTGTCCGTATCCTTGGCGTTCCCGTAAACGGGGAAACCGTAAAGGCCGAAGCAAGGGCCTGCGGCGGGGATATGGACTTTATGTATAGCTGGCAGACAGCCACTGACGGCGCTGCCTGGAAGCAGGCCGGGCAAGGGGAGCAGTTCCCTGTTCCTGGGACAGCAGATTTCATACGGGTGACGGTCACAGACCATAAGGGAAATACCGAAACCAGCCATGAGTACCGGGTTTTTCCCAAGGGGCTGTCCGGCAGTGATTGGGGTTATGAGTGGCAGCGGCTGTACTGCCGGGGAATGTGGGAGTTCCCGGGAGCCATACCGGCAGACGCAGTCATAACCCGGGAACAGCTTGCAGGGATGCTGCTGCCACTGGCAGACCCGGCGCTGCGCTGGGGAGGAGAGGACGGTGAGGCGTGCAGTGAGGCGCTGAGGATTGCGGTGGGGAATGGGTTCCTTGCACTGGAGAGGCGGCCTTGGCCGGACGGTCATGTGTCTCTGCTTCGGCCGGACGGCTATGTCACCCGCCAGGAGATGGCCACGGTAGCCATGCAGGCCTGCGGCGTGAATTACCGCAATGCCTCCAGTACCATGCCTGTCTGTGCCGATGCGGCATTGGTAAACAATAATTACGGCACCAATGTGGCCCGCGCTTTGTATTTTGGCTTCATGAGCCTGGAACCGGACGGATGTTTTAGGCCCCGGCGCCCTGTTACCATTGGAGAGGCCGCCGGGATTTTAAACCGGGTTGCTGATTTTGCTGGTATCTGAGCGGCCGTTTGACGGTTCAGTGAATTTTATAGAGTGTGAAGGAGATTGAAGCGATATGTGGTTAGAGTATTTTTCACAGTACATGGAAACGGCATTTCCCCGTTTCCTCAGTGAAAGGCCCTGGAATTATAAGAATGACCTCTGTGTAACCGGAGCAGCCTTCCTGGCGGATGTTACCGGCAACCCGCGCTGGAACCGTTACATCCTTGATGCCGGTAAGTGGCTGGTGGATGAGGACGGCAGGGTTGCCAACTGGAAAGAGGATGAAAATAATATTGATAAGGTCAGTTTTGGCAAATCCCTGCGGATCCTCCGGGACCTGACCGGGGATGGGCGGTATGGCCGCGGGGTTGAGAAGGCTTATGCTTTTCTGGAACATTATCCCCGGACAGCCACCGGCAACTTCTGGCATAAGGACATTTACCCCAACCAGGTGTGGCTGGACGGCCTTTACATGGCCATGCCATTTTACGCAAAATGCCTGGCGGAAAACGGTGAGGAACGGTGGGATGATATCATGGACCAGTTTCAAAGCACCCACTGCCTGCTGTGGAACGAAAAGACAGGGCTGTACCTGCATGGATGCGATGTAAGCCGTAAGGCGGACTGGGCGGATCCGGTAACCGGCCGCAGCCCCGGGGTATGGCTCAGGGCAGAAGGATGGTTCCTTATGGCGCTGGCGGATGTATACGGGCTGGCAAAGGATTATACGCCCCGGGCAGAGGAACTGGTGTTGCTTCTTAAAAACGGTCTGGATGGCCTTTTGCAGTATCAGGACAGGGAATCCCATATGTTCCTCCAGGTTGTGGACCATGCTGACCTTCCAGGCAATTATCCCGAGACATCGGGAAGCGCCATGACAGCCTATGCCCTGATGAAGGGCGCCCGCCTTGGGATGCTTGGCGATTCCTATTGGGATAAAGGAAATGAGGTCCTTGAAGGCATCCGCCGTACCTGGCTTAAAAAAGAGGAGGATGGCTGGCACCTCCACGGAATCTGCGCAAGCGCGGGCCTGGGCGCCGGACCGGACCCCCATAACCGGAAGGACCGCAACGGAACCCCGGAGTACTACATCAGTGAGGCACAGATGACCGACAACCAGCATGGCGCGGCTGCCTGCATGATGGCGGTAAGTGAACAGCTGAGAAGAAAGGGGAATCATTCATGCTCCAATTAGGACTGCGCCTCCATGACGCGGAAAAGCTGCCCATTGAAGAACTTCTCCCCATTGTGCGGGAAAAAGGCTATGCCTGTGTCCACCTGGCCCTTAGCAAGGCAATGAAGGAATACCCCTGCGGCCCTTCTGCCCTGACACCCGGCTATGCCCATTATCTGAAGCATCTGTTTGAACAGAACCAGATGGATGTGGCTGTTCTTGGCAATTACCTGAATCTGGCCCACCCGGACCCGGAGGTAATCCGTGTGTCCCTGGAGAAATACTACGCCCATATCCGCTTCGCATCCCTCCTGGGCTGCGGTATGGTGGGAACAGAAACAGGAGCCCCAAACCCGGAGTATAAATACTGCCCTGAATGCAGGACGGACGCGGCCCTGTCCACCTTCATAAAGAATGTTAAGCCGGTGGTGCGATGTGCGGAACAGTTTGGGGTAATCCTTGCGCTGGAGCCGGTGGCCCGGCACATTGTATGGAATTCCAGGCGTGCGCGCACCGTTCTGGATGAGATCGGTTCCCCCAACCTTCAGATTCTGTTCGACCCGGTGAATATGCTGGATTTGGATAATGTGGACCGCAGGGAAGAGGTATTTGCAGAGGCAATGGAGCTTCTGGGTCCGGATATTGCCATGGTGCATTTTAAGGATTTCATCCGCGTGCCCGAAGGCCATGGGCTGAAGGCAGTGGGCGCAGGAACAGGTGAGATGGATTATACATCAATCATGAAGTTCATAAAACAGGAGAAGCCGTTCCTATACGGCCCCCTGGAGAACACAATCCCGGAAAATGCCGCCTTGTGCGGGGCAAGGATGAAAGCGCTTTATGATGAAGCTTAAGTGCGGTTGAAGCAGGGAAACTGGTTCCTAAAAATGCACCCGGTTACCAGGCAGGAACTGGCACATATTGCCATCAAGAGCTGCGGCGCACCCTATGATGAGACTACCTTCTGGGCAACGTCTGCCTGTGATGACACAGATGATATTGATGTGTATTACCTTACTAATGCGGCAACCTGCGATGACTTTGGATTAGGACTTCTGGCCGCGGCTGGGAACAGGGGAACAGATCCACGACCCGGTATTCCCGATTCTGCGCCGTGCACCAATGTTATCCGGTTCCCATGGGATAAAATGAACGTCTTGTTTTGCAATCTCTGCCGTGATAGAATAAAAGGAGGCGCGCGCAGCGGCCTGCTGCGCCAGGCAAGGAGATTGTATACAAATGATGGATAACCAGAAGACGGTTTTATTTGAGCAGACACCGGTGCCAAAGGCGGTCATGCACGGCCTTGCCTATGCCCGGTTCACGTAAGAATTGGTGCTGGCAGCTGCGGCCGTTATCATGCTGACCCGCGTTTTCAGGAAAAAGCAGAAGGAAGACAGGAAAAAGCAGTCTGCTGGACAAACCGGACAGAATTTGTTAAAGGAAAAATGCGAAGACCCTGTGGCTCTGCTGTTTTGATTCCAGTTGGGCGGCGGTACGGACATTGAGAAATCCGTGGCCTCTTTCTGTGGGGTAAATACGCTGTCTGAACTGCTGCGGCTGAGAAAAAGCTGAAAAAAAGCTGAAAGAAAAAGCCGAGAAAGGGCGTCAAAATTAATCCTATACATATCCTCCCGAATTTGTTATAATACTAATAAATAACTCAAACTATCCATAGCTAAAATGGGATTGTTCCTTGAAAACTCAATACTTTAGCATACACGAAAGTATTGAGTTTTCAAGGTTCTCCACACAATCGGGTGTGAGAAGTTTGAGTAATTAAGTCTTGACAGGAGGTAAGTTGTGATGTCTGAGGAAAATCGCAGTACCCATAAATTATACGAGAAAGAGAAGATAGGCGAGGTGCAGATTGCGGACGAGGTAGTGGCCATTATTGCCGGGCTGGCTGCCACAGAGGTGGAGGGCGTCGATTCCATGGCCGGCAACATCACCAATGAGCTGGTAGGCAAGCTGGGCATGAAGAATCTGAGCAAGGGCGTCAAGGTGGATGTGACGGAGGAGCATGTGTCGGCAGACCTGTCCCTCAATATCCGCTACGGATACAACATCCCGTCCGTAAGCGAGCAGGTCCAGGAAAAGGTAAGCACGGCCATTGAGAATATGACAGGCCTGACAGTGCTGGATGTAAATGTAAAGATTGCCGGAGTCAATATGGATGAAGGCAGATAAAACCACGGTTTAATATAATATCTGTAAACACTCCCCGTAGCGTTGCCTGGGGAGTGTTTTATACATTTTTTATTGTTTTTATGCACTGGGTTTGCTATAATATCTAGAGCGGCTTCATCCCCGGGCTATTTAGGACATGCCCGGGCCAGGTAAGGAGCGGACATCACGAAGAAAGGAAAATGTACGGAAAGCCACCGCTTTTTAGTACAAGCAGAGAAAATGACCAGAAGAGAATTGCGGGAGCATTGCTTTAAGATGCTGTTCTCGGCTGACTTCTACCCGACGCAGGAAGAGGCCATAGCCCAGCTGGGCCAGTATTTCCAGTCCCCGGAAGAAGACGATGTAGATGAGTCGGGTATTCTCCAGGTATTGCATAAAGTAGAATTAAAAGAGGCAGACAGTGAATATCTTCAGGCAAGAACAGCAAACATAATGGAGAAGATTCCTGAGATAGATGGGAAGCTGAACCAGGCAGCTGCCGGATGGAAGACCAAGCGCATGGGAAAGGTGGAACTGACCATTCTGCGCCTGGCCCTGTATGAAATGCTCTACGATGACGCCATTCCTGAGAAGGTATCCATCAACGAGGCAGTGGAGCTGGCTAAAAAGTTTGGAGGAAATGATTCACCGTCCTTTGTAAACGGAATACTGGCCAAGTTTGTAGTCAAGGGAGCCAGGGCTGCCGGAGAGGCCAAGGCGCCGGAAGAAAACAGGGCTTCCGGGGAAAATCAGGATTCCCAGGAAACCAGGGGTTCCCAGGAAATTCAGGCATCCCAGGAAACTCATGTTTCCCAGGAGCCCCAGGATACACCGGAGAATAAGGAAAGCGAAGCGTAGGCAGGACTTATGGCAAGTGTTTACACCGTATCTCAGGTAACTGCATATATCCGGAACATGTTTACACAGGACTTTGCCCTGAACCGGATTTCAATTCGGGGGGAAGTGTCCAACTGTAAGTACCACACATCAGGCCATATCTATTTTACATTGAAGGACGGCGGCGCGCAGATTGCTGCCGTCATGTTTGCAGGACAGAGGAAGGGGTTGGACTTTGAGCTCAGGGAGGGCCAGGAGGTTACGGTGTCAGGCACCGTGGATGTATACGAGAGGGACGGAAGATACCAGCTCTATGCAAAGGAGATTACCAGGGAAGGAAAGGGAGACCTGTTCCGCCAGTTTGAAAAGCTGCGGAATGAGCTGGAGGAGATGGGAATGTTTGACAGCAGTTACAAGCAGCCCATTCCCAAGTATGCCAGAAAGGTGGGAATCGTCACGGCCGGCACAGGAGCGGCCATCCGTGACATCATGAATATATCCGCCAGAAGGAATCCCTATGTCCAGCTCATATTATACCCGGCCCTGGTCCAGGGAGAGCAGGCAAAGTACAGCATCGCAAAGGGCATTGAGACTCTGGACCGTATGGGGTTAGATGTCCTGATTGTGGGAAGAGGAGGAGGTTCCATCGAAGACCTCTGGGCTTTTAACGAGGAAATGGTGGCCAGGGCCATCTTTAACTGCACTACTCCGGTTATCTCAGCCGTGGGGCATGAGACGGACGTGACCATAGCGGATTACGTGGCAGATTTAAGGGCGCCCACGCCGTCGGCGGCAGCGGAACTGGCTGTGTTTGATTATGGTCAGTTTGTGGAGCAGGTGAATCTGTACAGACAGGTGTTAGAGCGCTCCATGGAGCGCAGGCTGGAAAAGCTGCATTTCCGGCTGGACCAGTGCGGTATGCGCTTAAAACTTTTAAGTCCGGAACGGCAGCTCAACGACAGGCGGCAGCGCCTTGCGGATATGGAGAGCCGCCTGGAACGGATGATGGAGGAGGAGCTGGGAGCATCCCGGCTTAAGCTGGAGGACAGGAAACGGCGCCTTGAGGCGCAGATGGCTTTCGGACTGACAGAGGGAAAGCACAGGCTGGCCCTGTTGTCAGGAAGGCTGGACGGATTGTCGCCCCTTAAGAAGCTGGGGGGCGGATACGGATTTGTGACAGACGCCAGAGGCAGGGCGTTTACCTCCATTGCACAGGCAGAGCCTGGAGACATAATACGCATCAGCGTAAAGGACGGGCGTGCAGACGCCCGGGTCGTGGAGACAGAATCCATGAAACTGCCGGGAAGTGAGGGATAGAGGATGCCGCGTAAGAAGACGGATATACAGGAAAAAGAAGAGAATAAAGCCAGCATTGAGGAGAATTTCGCCCAGCTGGAAGATATTATAAAGAAACTGGAAGCCGGGGACAGTACGCTGGAGGAATCATTCACCTGCTATGAAGCGGGGATGAAGCTGGTGAAGTACCTGAACGGTCAGATAGACAATGTAGAAAAACAGATTCAGATATTGAGTGAGGGTGATGAAAATGAGTGATAAGGAAACATTTAAACAGGAACTTGATGCGCGTACGGCAGAGATTGAGCAGTTAATTGGAACTTATCTTCCGGAGGAAACAGGCCATCAGAAGACAATCTTCGAGGCAATGAATTACAGCATGAAGGCAGGCGGAAAGCGCCTCCGCCCCATGCTCATGCAGGAGATGTGCCGGCTTTTCACAGGTACCCTTCTGGATGCTGTGATTCCCTTCATGGCGGCAGTGGAGATGATACACACATCCTCTCTGGTGCATGACGACCTTCCCTGTATGGATGACGACATGATGCGCAGGGGCAAGGCCAGCACATGGGCTGAGTACGGCGAGGACATCGGTGTGCTTACCGGGGATGCGCTCATGATGTTTGCCTTTGAGACAGCCGCCAATGCCTTTGAGACAAGCATTGACCCTGACGAATTGTCCAGGATTGGACGGGCTATGGGGATTCTAGCCCATAAGACCGGCGTGTACGGCATGATAGGAGGCCAGACCGTGGATGTGGAGCTGGCCGGAGGTCCTATACCGGGGGACAAGCTGGATTTTATCTACCGTCTGAAGACGGGAGCGCTGATTGAGGCTTCCATGCTGATTGGCGCTGTCCTGGGCGGCGCTGCTGAGGAGGACTGCAAGATTGTGGAATCTCTTGCAGCCAAAATCGGCATGGCATTCCAGATTCAGGACGATATCCTGGATGTGACGGGAAGCCAGGATGTGACCGGCAAACCATCAGGAAGCGATGAAAAGAATAAGAAGACGACCTATGTAACCCTGGAAGGCCTGGAGAAGGCAAAGAAGGATGTGGAACAGATTTCTACAGAAGCCATTGAGGAGTTAAACAAGCTGCCGGGGAACAATGAATTCCTGGAACGGTTAATACGCGCGTTGGTGGGCCGTCAGAAGTAAGACTGGAGATACCGCTATTATGATACTGGAACAAATTAATGGGCCGGAGGAGCTGAAAGCCCTCCCGCCCGAGGATTTAAAGATACTGGCCCAGGAGATACGGACCTTCCTGATTGAGAAAATCAGCCATACCGGAGGCCATCTGGCCTCCAATCTGGGCGTGGTGGAACTGACCATCGCCCTTTTTAAGACCTTAAATCTTCCGGAGGACAAGGTTATCTGGGATGTGGGGCACCAGTCCTATACCCATAAGATATTAAGCGGGCGCATGGCGGAATTTGACGAGCTCCGTCAGTACGGAGGCCTGAGCGGATTTCCTAAGCGCAAGGAGAGTCCCTACGATTCCTTTGACACAGGCCACAGCTCCACCTCTATATCCGCAGGACTGGGAATTGCCCTGGGGCGTGATATCAGGGGGGAGGACTACCGTGTAGTATCCGTCATTGGAGACGGGGCCCTTACCGGCGGCATGGCTTATGAGGCCCTGAACAATGCCGCCAGGATGAAGAAGAATTTCATCATTGTGCTGAATGACAATAAGATGTCCATTTCGGAAAATGTAGGGGGCATGTCCCGCTACTTAAACGGACTGCGCACAGGCAGCGGCTACAACGACCTGAAAAAGAGCGTGGCAGACGCCCTGGACCGGATTCCGGTGGTGGGTACTGTCATGATAGACAAAATCAAACGCACCAAGAACAGCATAAAACAGCTGTTCATACCCGGCATGCTGTTTGAAAATATGGGCATTACCTATCTGGGCCCGGTGGACGGCCATAATATCCAGGCCCTCTGCAAGGTGCTGAGGGAGGCCCAGAAGCTGGACCACGCAGTCCTGGTCCATGTGATAACGAAAAAGGGAAAGGGATACCGTCCGGCGGAGAAGAATCCATCCTATTTTCATGGGGTGGGCCCATTTGACATAAAGACGGGAAAATCCCTGTCAGCCCAGAAGAATCCTTCCTATACGGATGTGTTCTCCAGGAAGCTCTGTCAGCTGGGGGAGGAGCATCCGGAATTGGTGGCGGTTACTGCCGCCATGCCTGACGGTACGGGGCTGGCTGCCTTTGGAAAGAAGTTTCCGGACCGCTTTTTTGACGTGGGAATCGCGGAGGCCCATGCAGTCACGTCCGCGGCAGGCATGGCTGCGGCCGGGCTCAGGCCCGTGGTGGCTGTCTATTCCTCCTTCCTGCAGAGAGCCTATGACCAGGTCCTGCACGATGTCTGTATCCAGAACCTGCCGGTGCTCTTTGCGGTGGACCGGGCAGGGCTTGTGGGAAGCGACGGGGAGACCCATCAGGGAATCTTTGATTATTCCTTCCTGACCTCCATCCCTAATATGAGCGTCATGGCCCCCAAGAATCTGTGGGAGCTGCGGGCCATGCTGGACTTTGCCATGGATTACGGCAGTCCTCTGGCCATACGTTATCCGAGAGGTGAGGCGTACCGGGGACTGAAGGAATTCAGACAGCCCATTTCATACGGCGTGGGGGAAATGCTTTACGAGGAAGAGGATATTGCCCTTCTCGCTGTGGGCAGCATGGTCAGCACAGGAGAACATGTGCGGCAGAAACTGAAAGCGGAAGGATACAGATGCAGCCTTGCCAACGGCAGGTTTGTGAAGCCCTTTGACAGGAAAATGGTATCCCGTCTGGCAGAGAGGCACCGCCTGATTGTTACCATGGAGGAAAATGTGCTCCAGGGCGGTTACGGCCTGGCGGTCACCGCATTCATACATGAAAACTATCCGGAAGTAAAGGTACTTAATATTGCCATTCCTGACGCATATGTGGAGCACGGAAATGTGTCCATATTAAGGGAAGGATTGGGAATCGACAGTGATTCCATCATACGGACCATGAAAGCCGGCGGCTATATCGGCCAGGAAACATTAGGAATCCGCCCTGTTCCGGACAGGAAGGAAGCGTGAATTTACGCTCACGGACAGATGACAGCCGGACAAAATGGCGGCAGAAAAGGTTTGACAGGCATTAGATAACACAGGCGGCATTGCACCCTTAAGCCGGAAGGCAGCGGGGAAATGCCGCTTCGGTATAAGGAGAACGGTAATGAAGAAAGAGCGGTTGGACGTGCTTATGGTCCAGAGAAGCCTGGCAGAGTCCAGGGAAAAGGCCAAGGCCCTGATTATGTCAGGGATAGTCTATGTCAATGGACAGAAGGAAGATAAGGCGGGCACGTCCTTTGAGGAGACAGTACAGATTAAGGTCAGGGGAAGCACCCTTAAATATGTCAGCCGCGGAGGGCTTAAGCTGGAAAAGGCCATGAGCCACTTCGGCGTGGAGCTGGCCGGCAGGGTATGTATGGACGTAGGGGCTTCCACCGGCGGATTTACGGACTGTATGCTCCAGAACGGTGCGGTGAAGGTATATGCCGTGGACGTGGGCCATGGACAGCTTGCCTGGAAGCTGCGCAATGACGACCGGGTCATCTGTATGGAAAAAACCAACATTCGGTACGTGACCCCGGAGGATATCGGGGACCACATTGAATTCGCCAGTATTGATGTTTCATTCATATCCCTGACCAAAGTGCTGGGACCGGTAAAACAGCTTCTGACCGATGACGGCCAGGTGGTGTGCCTGATAAAGCCCCAGTTTGAGGCTGGACGGGAAAAGGTGGGAAAGAAGGGCGTTGTCAGGGAAAAGAGCGTTCATCTTGAGGTCATAGAGATGGTCATGGGGTATGCCGGGAGCATTGGTTTTGGCATACTGGGCCTGGAATTCTCGCCCATCAAGGGGCCTGAGGGAAACATAGAATATCTTCTGTACCTCCAGAATTATCCGCAGGAAGAGGCGGGGCAGGAAGAAAACGGACAGGAAGTAACCGGGCAGGGAGAAATTAAGCAGCCGGAAAACAATCAGGCAAAAAGAAATCAGGCGGAATATGAATTATGGGCCCGGGCCATTGTGGAGCAGGCCCATGGCTGCTTGGATTAAACAGCCCGCGGCCTGCACAAATGGATAAATAACGTATAAAAACGTCAGGAGCCCCATAACCATGAAACATTTTTATATTATTGCCAATATTGACAAAGAATATGTACAGGAGGCCCAGGTATTCATCAAGGGGTACCTGGAGGCAAAGGGAGCAGAGTGCCTTCTGCACCAAACACCTGAGAGAACCAGGGGGGGAGCCCACATTGACGGGGCCCAGGTGCCGGAGGATACGGAGTGCGTCATAACGATCGGAGGGGACGGTACCCTCATACAGGCTGCCAGGGATTTGGCGGGCCGCAACATTCCCATGCTGGGGGTGAACCGGGGCCATCTGGGATATCTCAATCAGGTGAGCCGCCAGGAGGACATTGCGCCGGTCCTAGAGTCTCTGTTAAATGAGCGCTACCAGCTGGAACGGCGGATGATGATACACGGGACAGCGCGGCGGAAGGAAGAGACCCTTTTAAAGGATATTGCACTCAATGAGATTGCCATTACCAGAAAGGATCCTCTGAAGGTGCTTCGCTACAGCGTCTATGTAAATGACGAGTATCTCAATGAATACGCGGCAGACGGTGTCCTGGTAGCCACGCCTACCGGTTCCACGGCGTATAATCTTTCGGCGGGAGGCCCGGTCATAGCGCCGGGAGCCAGGATGATGGTGCTGACACCTATCTGTTCCCACTCCCTCAATGCCAGGAGCATTGTGCTGGCACCGGAGGACAGGGTTCGGATTAAGGTCCTTAACAGCGGTCAGGTCGTATCCTTTGACGGGGATACGTCCATGGAATTAAAGGCAGGAGACTGTATAGACATACGGTGTTCCGAACTGCAGACAGTGATGATAAAGTTAAAGCAAATATCATTTATGCAGAACCTCAGCAACCATCTGGGAGGAATATAGACAGCAGGGTCCGCAGTTCATTATAAATCAACAAGGAGGGAAGCGTCTCACATGAAGGTAGAGCGCCACAGCAAGATTGTCGAATTAATTGGAAAATATGAGATAGAGACACAGGAGGAGCTGGCTGAAAGGCTGAATGAGGCTGGTTTCAATGTGACCCAGGCAACTGTTTCCAGGGATATCCGCGAGCTGAAGCTGACCAAGATGCAGTCAGAGAGCGGCAGACAGCGCTACATGGTATTGGAGAGCCCCAGAGGGACATCCGCCATCAAATATATCCGCATCCTTAAGGACGGATACATGTCCATGGACATGGCGCAGAATATCCTGGTAATCAAGACCGTATCCGGCATGGCCATGGCTGTGGCTGCTGCCCTGGACGCCATCCAGTTTCACGAAATTGTGGGCTGTATAGCAGGTGATGATACCATCATGTGCGCCATACGCAGTGTGGATGACACTATCATTGTCATGGAGAAAATCAAGAAAATGGTGGAAGACTAATGGAAAAGGGGTGTAATATGTTACTGGAACTGCATGTAAAGAACCTGGCCCTTATTGAGAAAGCGGATGTGGAATTCGGTGAGGGTCTCAATATCCTCACCGGTGAAACCGGAGCCGGAAAATCCATCATCATCGGTTCCGTAACCATGGCCCTGGGCGGCAAGGCGCCCAAAGGCAGTATACGTCCAGGGGCTGACTACGCCTATATTGAGCTGGTGTTTTCCGTCACAGGGGAAGAGAAGCGGAAGGCTCTCAGGGAGCTGGAGGTGGAACCCACGGAGGACGGACTGGTAATCATATCCAGGAAGCTGACCCCTGCCAGGAGTATCAGCCGTATCAACGATGAGACAGTGACCATGGCCAGACTGAGCCAGATTACAGGCCTGCTGCTGGACATACACGGGCAGCATGAGCATCAGTCCCTTCTTTACAAATCCAAGCATCTTGAAATTCTGGACGCCTATGTCAAGGCCGCGACCCAGCCTGTAAAACAGACAATAGCAGACAGGTACCGTATATACCGCTCCCTTGAAGAAAAGCTGAGGGGGTTTGATATGGATGCTGAAAGCCGTATCCGCGAGGCTGACTTCCTTCGGTTTGAGATAGAGGAGATAGAGGCATCAGCCCTGAAGGAAGGGGAGGAGGAGGAGCTCACCTCAATTTACCGCCGTTATTCCCATTCCAGGCGCATTGCAGAGTGTCTGGGAGCCGCCTACGAGGCAGTGGAGGGAGAATGGCTTTCAAGGGCCTTAAAAGAGGTGGAGCAGGCGGCAGAGTACGATGAGACCCTGGGCGGCATCCGGGACCAGCTCTATGATGCGGATTCCATACTGAGGGACGCGGGAAGAGAGATGTCCACCTACCTGGATTCCATGGAGATGGACGAGGAAACATTCAGGAAAACCGAGGAACGCCTGGACCTGATACATAACCTTCAGGCAAAATACGGGGCAACCGTGGAAGCCATCCGCCAGAAGCTGGAACAAAAAAAGAAAAGGCTGGAAGAACTGGAAGATTATGACGCCCACAGAAAGCGTATGGAGCAGGAATTAGAGGAATGCAGGAATGGTTTGGAGAAACTCTGCACACAATTAACAGGGATACGTAAAAAGGCGTCCAGGACGCTTGTAAAGAAAATCAAGCAGGGTCTGGTGGATTTAAATTTCCTGGATGTGGGATTTGATATGGAATTTGAAAAACTGGATCATTTTACCCCATCCGGCTGGGACGGGGCGCAATTCCTTATTTCAACCAATCCCGGACAGCCCATGCGCCCTCTTAAGGATGTGGCGTCAGGAGGAGAGCTTTCCAGAATCATGCTGGCCATCAAGACCGTGCTGGCGGATTCCGATAATATACCCACACTGATTTTTGATGAGATAGACACTGGAATCAGCGGGCGTACCGCCCAAAAGGTTTCGGAGAAGCTCATGCTCATAGCAAAGAGCCACCAGGTCATCTGCATCACCCACCTGCCGCAGATAGCGGCCATGGCGGATTCACATTTTGAAATTGCAAAATCTGCCAGCCATGGCAGGACGATTACCACCATCCGTCTGCTGGACAGAAAGGCTTCCGTAGAAGAGCTGGCCAGGCTGTTAGGCGGCGCCAGGATTACTGAGGCAGTGCTTAAAAACGCAGGTGAAATGAAGGAATTGGCAGACAGAACAAAATAAAACAGATTGAAATCCTAAGGATGGATAATACTAAGAAAGAGGCAGTGAACGTTGCTTCTTTCTTTTTTGTTATGGTCCATCCGCAACAGATGCACCATGACTTTGTATTGACCCATTTTAAATGAATGACTATATAAGGAGGCAGGGCGATGAAGGGGAAATCAATCTTTTACCGGTGGCTGGGGCGCATCTTCTGGCTGTCCGTTGTGGCTGTTACGGGGTATACGTGGTATTACATGGACCAGGCAGTGCCGGACCGGGTGAGCATTATAGAAAATGAAGAGGAGGAATTTTCCTTCGGCCTGCCTTTAAAGGCAACCATATCCAGCGACAGCCAGGAAGTGGCCCTGGCAAATGAAAGCAACATACCGGCGGACCAGATTACCATAAGCGGCAGGGACCATTTTTCCATGTTCGGGGGAGAAAAGGGAAGCTACCAGGTAGGTCTTAAGCTGTTTGGAGTGATAAAATTAAAGGACATACAGGTGGATGTGGTGGACACCAGGTATGCCATTCCCTGCGGCTCTCCCATCGGAATCTATCTGAAATCGGACGGCGTCATGGTCATAGGAACCGGGCGCATAACGGGAAGCGACGGCATGGAGGTGGAACCGGCATACGGAATACTGAAATCAGGTGACTATATCGAGGCATTTAACGGAAAGCCCATGAACACAAAGGAGGATCTGATACGGGCTGTCAGCGAGTCAGGCGGACAGGACTGCGTGCTCCAGGTGCGCAGGGAAGGCGAGGACGTGGATGTAAGCCTGAAACCGGTCCAGAGCGCTGACGGGCAGTACAAGCTGGGAGCATGGGTCAGGGACGATACCCAGGGTATCGGTACCATTACTTATGTGGATATGAATGGCAGGTTCGGCGCGCTGGGCCATGGAATCAGCGACAGCGATACGGGAGATTTGGTGGAATCCTCTGAGGGAGCCCTGTATTCCACTGAAATCATGGGGATTGAAAAAGGCTCCATGGGCAAACCCGGACTGCTGTCCGGCGTGATTTACTACGGACCCCAGTCCCATATGGGGGATATAGAAAAGAATACAAATGAAGGCATATTCGGCACCGTTAACCAGCAGTTCAAAAAGCAGATAGTGGGAGAGCCTCTGGAAATCGCCTGCCGCCAGGATGTGAAGCAGGGACCGGCCTATATCCGAAGCAGTATTTCCGGCGAATTAAAGGATTATGCCATCGAGATTCAGAAGGTGGATTATAATTCCAGCCATAAGAACAAAAGCATGGTCATCAAGGTAACGGACCCGGAACTGCTGGAGCTGACAGGGGGAATCGTGCAGGGGATGAGCGGATCGCCAATTATACAGGATGGGAAACTGGCAGGGGCGGTGACACATGTGTTTGTGCAGGATGCAACGAGAGGGTATGGGATTTTGATTGAGAATATGTTGGAGCATTGAGGTTCAGAAAATGTCAGGAAAGATAGCGTTGTAAGGCTGCTTACATCTGCTATCTTTACCGGCTTGGTCCACAATAGTGCCTCCCATATCGTCTACTCTATGCCGTCACACTGCATGCCGTAGTCATATCCCCACTAAGTCCTCACCTCTGTCTCCACCTCAACCCCTCCATCAAACCACCCTTCCAACAAATTTCGACAAATCCCGTCTCACCCCCTCCCGCTATTTTGCCAAGTTTTAAAATATCAGGAGGAAAAACAGAGATGCTTGCGTTCTATAATCGTACCTGTGAGAATATAATGAATAAGAATATCAGCGTGCTGAAATTACAAAAATGGTGTCGAATTAAAGTAAATTAAAGTAATAAAACC
>OLSH01000294.1_pt1 | contig 50712 bp, 52 predicted proteins | sample 1643221 | NCBI WGS metagenome assembly OLSH01 (sample SAMEA3136681, study PRJEB25190) | human gut metagenome | biome: human gut; feature: human-associated habitat; material: faeces | place: Austria | collected 2013 | reverse complement strand
AGGAGATGCCGCCCAGATCCCATCCGAGCCAGTGGATGAATGGGTAGCTGACGTGGACAGAAAAAAATAGGCAGACCAGGCCGTATGCCACAAAGACTGGGTCCGGCCTTTTTTGGATCCAGACACCGATGGAAATAATAGCGGCTCCCAGCGGGAAAAAGCACAAAAGAGCATAAAAAATCAGCTTTTGGGTCAGGGCATTTGTGACCATACCGCTTGTACCAAGTATAGGAGGATAGGTAAGCCCGCTGTAATAATGGGTATCATTGGCTGTCTGAATGACTAATTCCACACTTCCTGAGGGGAGAGAGATCAGTGTATTTTGTATATGTCTGGAGACGGGTTTCGCGTCCGGGGTGCCCATCTGGCGGACCAGCTTTTGGTTGACATAGATTCGGCAGGAAGAAAAAATCTCCGGTACCTGAAGCAGCCATCCATCCTGAGAAGTGCCGAGATTCAGGACTTTGCGGTATGTGGCCGTTCCAAAAGGGGAATGACTGGGCTGATGAGATGAAAAATTGCCAAACTGGCCGATAAAGATTGTTTCCGGAGACTGGACCGATTGGGAGGAGAGTTCTTTCGGAGTGTAAAGATGGCCGGAGTAAAAATCCCACTGGAACGCAAGGGGGACCAGCCCCTTGGAGGGATCTGTATTTGACGTCTGATATTTATTGTCCATGAAATAGCAAAAGGAGAAGATCAAGGCGGCACAGAGCAGAGCAGCGATAAGGATCAGAACAGATAATTTTGTATTCTGGGATTTTTCTTTCTTTCGTTTCATGACAGACTCCATATGACGTTTGATTTATTCTGTGAAAATATAACCTTTTCCCCACTGTGTTTTTATATATTCCTTCTCAGGAGACAGGGCTTGGATCTTTTTTCGGATACGCATGATCAAGATCTGGATGCTGTGTGTATTGTAGCATGTCTCTCCCCATACGGCCCGGTAAATCTCTTCCTGGCGGTATGGGATACCTTTGTGTTCCATAAGGAATCTGAGAATCTCAAATTCATTGACAGTCAGATTCAGGGGAAGATTTCCGATATACGCCTGTTTCTGTTCATTGTCCATAGAAAGCCCGGAGGGGCGGCTGGCTGGTTCAACAGGCTTTGCGTTTCTGATCCTTGCCCGTATTCTCATTTCCAGCTCTTTTAAGAGATACGGCTTCGTGATATAGTCATCGCCGCCGCAGTCAAAGCTCTCCACCATGATCTCCTCTTCTGTCAGATTTGTCAGAAAGATCACCGGTATATTATAATTGGCGCGGATCGTGCGGCAGAGACAAAAACCATCCGTCCTTTCCATATGAATGTCCAGGATGATACATTGGTAGTCGTGTTCCGATAAGCAGGAAAGTGCTGTTATGGCATCTGTCGCGGTATCCGTTAGATAACCGCATTTTTCAAAATAAACTTTATTAATTTTAAGGATTTCCATATCATCATCGACAAAAAGCAAACGTTCCATAGGCGGACTCCTTTTTAAGATTGTTAATATCATTGTAAACATAATAGAGTTCCAATGCAATTTAATCGGAGAATGTTGTTATTTATTGTGAAACGAAAAACAGTATAAAAATCATTTTCTACATGATTTCCGTTCGGCTTTTAAAATGCTTTTAATCCAACCATGTAAAAAATGGATGTAGTGTATGCCCTTCGGGCTTGGCGTGCTTTGCACGATAAGGTATGACATTTTCACCAGTTCTCCGGCTTGCTGTCTCAGGGACGTAAGATTTTCTAACTTTCAGCAAAGCCTCTCCGGCGGCCCGTTCGGAACTCGCTGACGCTCAGACAGCCTCACTGCGCAATGCGCACCGCCTACGAGTCTTTACTTCAAGAAGAAAAACTAACGTCCCTTCGAATGCAAGGCCTCCGAACTGGTGAAAATGGACGTAATGTCTGCTGGAGATGGCTGTTGCAAGACAAAAGGCGCCACCTACGATAGTTATTTACCACTATTGGAGGAGCGCATTTCAAAAGCGCGACGGAAATAGTGGTAAATAACTCATAAAATAAAAACTGCCGTGTTCCTGCGAAAAGACAGGATACGGCAGTTTTGCAGTTAATCGATGATGAATGGCTGTAGTGCAGATTCAATCTCGTCAAGTTCTTCGTCACCGTAGACAGTAACAAGCAGCGGTTTGGATAATTCCAAGCTGAAAATACCCATAATGGATTTGGCATCGACGACATACCGGCCGGATGCCAGGTCGATCTCGGATTTGAATCGGTTAATTAAGTTTACAAAATCCTTTACGCTGTCTATGGAATCTAATAATATCTTATAGGTTTTCATATCAAACACCCCTTTCTTCTTTGCTGATGCAATGTCATGGTACAATTTTTTGAGACGAAAGTCAAATAGAGAAAAAGAATATATTGACAAGAAGCGGTTAAAATGAATAAAATAAAGTTCAATGGAAAGGGAGATCAGGAAGGTAAGGAGGAAGACCTATGGGACTTTTGACAAAAGTGACAGATAATCATCCGTTCAGCAAAGACATTGATGAACTTTTGGAGAAACGTGAGGATACACAGGAAAAGGCTGCGGTAGACGGACTCACCTATGAGGAATCTATGAAAAAGATTGAGGAACGCATCAAAGAGCTGGGAATCCTGGAAGAAAAAGAATCATAAAATCATGAGACGTTCAGGCTGTAGATAAGAACACTTCAGTCTGTGCGTTTTTATTTAACTTGATTGTAAACTTAAATAGAAATATAAGTTGACAATAGGGAGCGAAAAAGGTATGATATTTTCTACGAGATTTCCGTTCGGCTCTTAATGCCTCACTCCAAGCCTGTAAAAAATGGACGTAGTGTCTGCTAGATAAGGATGACGGCTGAACAGAAGGTTTCATCCTACGATAGTTTTTCTTCATTGTCGGAAGGAGGCCTTTCCAGAGCCGACTGGAGACAATGGAGAAATACTCATACTTCATAACTAAGCAAGGAAATGAAAGGAGAAAATATGCTGAAGGATTTAACAGAACGGATCCTCTCGGGGGGAGAGGTTTTTTTTGAAACAGAGGATCTGGAGATCTTGATGGATTCGGATTTGACAGAGCTGTGCCGTTCGGCAGACAGGTTGAGGAAGTATTTCTGTGGAGAACACGGAGATCTGTGTACGATCATTAACGGAAAAAGCGGAAGGTGCAGCGAAGACTGCAGGTTCTGCGCACAATCCTCTTATCATCAGACTAGGGCAGAAGAATATGCCTTTTTGCCCGCAGCTGAAATTATAAAGGATTGTAAAGCGCAGGAGCAGAAGGGGGTGCACCGTTATTCTATCGTGACTGCGGGAAAAAGCATCGGCGGAGATGATTTCTTAAAAGCTCTGGAAGCATACCGCGGCATGTCTGCACAGAGCAGCCTTTCCTTGTGCGCTTCCCATGGACTTTTATCTTATGAATCTTTTTTAAAGCTAAAGGAAAACGGAGTTAACCGGTACCATTGTAATCTTGAAACCTCCAGAAGGTTTTTTCCTCAGGTCTGTTCTACACATACATATGACGATAAGATAGAGAATATTCAAAGGGCAAAGAAAGCGGGCCTTGAGATCTGTTCTGGAGGAATCATCGGTATGGGGGAGACAATGGAGGACAGGATATCCATGGCTCTTGACCTGGCAGGACTGAAAGTGGATTCGATTCCCATCAATGTACTCACCCCGATCTCGGGAACCCCTTTGGAAAATCGGCAGAGGCTTAAGGAAGAAGAAATTCTCCGAACTGTTGCTGTCTTCCGGTTTTTAAACCCAAAAGCGGAGATCCGTCTGGCGGCAGGACGCAATGTGATGGAGGAAAACGGAAGGAAAGCATTTCTATCCGGGGCCAACGGAGCCATAACGGGGGACATGCTCACCACGTCTGGAAATAAGACAGAGGGAGACAGACAATTATTGATCCAGCTTGGATATACATTAAACTAGAAAGAGGAGTAGGATGATGAAAAAACTAGAAATCAAACAGATGACACTCATTGGATTGATGGCAGCGCTGATCTGCGTTGTGGGACCGCTCACAGTTCCGCTGCCGTTTACGCCGGTGCCCATCTCACTTACCAATTTGGCAATCTATCTGACTGCTTATGCTCTGGGCTGCAGGCTTGGGACGGTAAGTTATGTGATTTACCTTCTGCTTGGGACAGCAGGTCTCCCGGTATTTTCAGCTTTTTCCGGAGGATTATCAAAGCTTGCAGGTCCTACAGGAGGATATCTGATCGGATTTATATTGACAGCTGCCATCTGTGGATTCATGATCGACCGTTCAAAAGGGAAAAGAAGCATACAGTCTGCAGGGATGATCCTGGGAACTCTGGCAGCATATCTGTTTGGAACAGTATGGCTTTGTACACAGATGCACCTGACGCCGATGCAGGGCCTGGCAGCAGGAGTTATTCCCTACCTGCCTGGTGATCTCATAAAAATTGCTCTGGCTGCTGCGGTTGGAAACAGTATTCGCCAGACAGTGAAAAAAACTGCGGCAGCAGTATCATAGAGACAAGGGACATGGAAAATGTCATAGGTTAGTGCGTTCTATGGAATAAAAAACGCTCCGCGCGGGTCGCACTGCGGCGGTAAGGAATCATGTCTTCAAAGCGACCTGCCTCAGGCGGAGAATTCTGCAAGCGGACTTGCCCACTTTGATATTGAAACAGTTCCCTTAAGCAAAAAGATTTTATTCTTGACATCATTATTGTGTTATAGTACTATTGTATTAAATCATCAGTACAATAATACTATAACACAGGGAGGTCTATATGGATATTGTCGTAAAAGCGGAGGACATCACAAAGTCCTTTGGAAAACAAATAGCAGTCAGAAACGTCAGCATGGAAGTAAAAAGAGGAGATATTTATGGATTCATCGGGGAGAATGGTGCAGGAAAGACGACCATGATCCGGATGATGGCAGGGCTGGCAAAACCTACTTCCGGGGAATTGTCCTTATTTGGTTCAGGAGATCCGGTAAAAGCCAGGGAAAAGATTGGAACGGTCATTGAATGTCCGGCCTTAATGCCGGGCATGACGGCAAAAGAAAATCTTATAGTAGAAATGAAGCTCCGTGGAATGAAAGACACAAGGAAAGTTGAGGAAGTTCTCACGAAGGTCGGACTTGATAATACGAAAAAGAAAAAAGTGAAGAATTTTTCTCTTGGAATGAAGCAAAGGCTGGCCATAGCAATTGCCCTCCTGGGAGACCCGGAATTTTTGATCTTGGATGAACCCACAAACGGGCTCGACCCGGTAGGTATCCGGGAGATCCGGGAGTTGATCCAGGAATTGAACCAGGAGCATCACATCACAGTATTGATCTCAAGCCATATTTTAGGAGAGTTATCCAAGCTGGCCACGAGATACGGCATCATCCATAAAGGAGAGCTGATCCAGGAGTTCACAGAGGAAGAACTGGTCAAACAAAGCCAGTCCAACCTGACCGTAAAGGTGCCCAAAGAGCAGCGGATGAAAGCATGTGAAGTGATGAAGGAGCAATTCGATGCAGATGAATGCCAGATCACCGGAGATGAAGAATTAAAGATCTACGGATTTTTGGACCAGCCGGGGGAAGTGAATCAGGCCTTGATGCAGAAGGGGATAAAGGTGCAGGAAATCTACGTGGAGAAAATGGATCTGGAGAAATACTTTTTAAATACAGTTGGAGGTGCAGCATGTTAAATTTAATCCGGACAGATATTTATAAATTGTTAAAATCAACCTCATTCCGAGTTTGCGGGGTACTGCTTCTGTTGTTGTCGGGAACGGAGAATTTTCTATATCACCTTGTGGAGAAGATAGGAGGAGGCATAGGAGGGCAGATGACGGTCATATCCAGGATACAGACTGCAGATACGTCTTACCTCATCCTGCTGTCCATCGTAGTTTCTCTGTTTATCGGAAGTGAATACACATATGGTACTATCAAGAACCTAGCCTCCAAACAGTACGAAAGAAGCAAAATCTTTGCATCCAAATGGCTGGTGAGCATGGGCCTTGCAACGGTTTATTTTGTGCTGAGTCTGGTTGTCGTTGGCATTACGGCAGCGTTCTACTGGAAAACCGGGGATGTGAGCGGGGCAGTCATAAGCGAAACGGCCGCCTACCTTTTCACAAAATACATCCTGGTGTTAAGCATCACTTCTCTTTATGTCATGGCGGCATTTCTCATAAGGAAAACCCAATTTATCCTGCCGGTGGCTATCATCGGGGTGGATGTGATCGGCACGGTGGCTTTATACGGAGATATGGGGCTGACAAAGCTTTTCGGACATTCGGTGGAACTGGCAAAATACTGGCCTGGCAATACGTTGTCAACACTGATTCAAAGCGGAATGAAAAATGCGGATCTTGTTACGGGAATTCTGACAGGTATTGTATTTCTGACCGCCGCTGCAGTGGTTGGCGTCATGCATTTTAAAGCGGTGGATATTAAATAATCCGGTTGACATTTCAGGGGAAAGCGCATAAACTATATGGTAAGTGAAATGCGCAGAACAGAACCAGTACCTTCACCGGAACTATCAGAGAGAAACTGTCATCGGCTGAAAGCAGTTTTTAGGAAAAGAGTTGGGAATGCCTCTGGGAGCAGACAGGACGAAGCAGCAGTAGCCCTGTACGTGGCCGGCGTTAACGGAAGCTTAAGGGAAGACATCCCAAGGATGTTTTAAGTAAGAGTGGAACCGCGGATATAACTTCGTCTCTTTTTGAGACGGAGTTTTTTTATTCTATGTTAGAAGGTTCACAGAACCTCCCTATAGAATAAAAAGTCCTGCATTATGTAAATATGGATTTGGAGGTAAGTATGGGCTTTAGAGATTTTGCAAAAAGCCAGTTTGAGATTATCAAGGACCGGGATCCGGCCCTTAAAAACCAAAGAGAAGTCTTTCTGTATCCTTATGTGAAAGCACTGTATTGGTACAGAATTACCCATCAGATGTATAAGGAAGGTAATTTTTATAAAGCCAGAAAGATTTCACAGAAGATCGCCAGAAAAACCGGTATCGAGATCCATCCAGGGGCACAGATCGGCGAAGGCCTTTTTATTGACCACGGACATGGGGTCGTCATCGGCGAGACGACGATCATCGGGAACAACGTGACCATCTATCAGGGGGTTACGCTGGGTGGTACTGGAAATGAGACTGGCAAGCGTCATCCGACCATTGAGGATAATGTACTGATCAGTGCAGGAGCCAAAGTACTAGGATCGATCACGATTGGGAAGAATTCTAAGATAGGCGCAGGCTCAGTTGTGGTCTCTGATGTGCCGCCTAACTCAACGGTCGTAGGTGTTCCGGGAAGAGTGATCAAAAGAGACGGCACCCGGATCCAGAGTCTGGAACTCAACCAGATTGATCTTCCGGATCCAGTGGATATGGATATCGAAAAATTGGCGAAGGAAAATGCGGAACTCAGAAGTGCGTTGAATATTTTTATGGAGCACTGCAAACGAGTGGAAGATGCAGCGAAAGGAGATAAATGATGAAGATCTACAATACACTGACAAGAAAAAAAGAGGAATTTGTACCGGTGCATCCGGGCAAAGTGGGGATATATGTGTGCGGACCCACAGTTTATAATTACATTCACATTGGAAATGCACGGCCCATGATCATCTTTGATACCGTCCGCAGATATTTTGAATACAAAGGTTATGATGTCAACTATGTGTCAAACTTTACGGATGTGGATGACAAGATTATTAAAAAGGCCAACGAGGAAGGTGTGTCCGCTACAGAGATCGCAGAGCGCTATATCGAGGAATGTAAAAAGGATATGGAAGGTTTGAATGTAAAACCGGCAACGCACCAGCCAAAAGCTACGGAAGAGATAGACGGAATGATCCGTATGATCGAGACTTTAATCGAGAAGGGCCACGCATATGAATCAAACGGAACGGTTTACTTTAAAACACGTTCATTTGAGGGATACGGAAAGCTTTCCAAAAAGAATATAGACGATTTGGAAGGCGGCCACAGGGACATTAAAGTCCGCGGAGAAGAAGGGAAAAAGGATCCGTTGGATTTTGTGCTCTGGAAACCGAAGAAAGAGGGAGAGATCGCATGGCCGTCCCCATGGGGGGAAGGCCGCCCCGGATGGCATATCGAATGTTCTGAGATGTCCAAAAAGTATATTGGCGACACCATCGACATCCATGCAGGTGGAGAGGACTTGATCTTCCCACACCATGAAAATGAGATTGCCCAGAGTGAAGCTTGCAATGACGAATGTTTTGCAAATTACTGGATGCACAACGGTTTCTTAAATATCGACAACCAGAAAATGTCGAAATCGGCGGGGAACTTTTTTACGGTGCGGGAGATCAGTGAAAAGTACCCGCTTCAGGTCATCAGGTTTTTTATGCTGAGCGCCCATTATAGAAACCCGTTGAATTTTAGTGATACTCTTGTTGAGTCTGCAAAGAACAGCCTGAACCGGATCTTGACGGCCATTGATCTTTTGAGAGACCGGGCTTGCATGCCGGAAACAGAGTTGAGCAGTGAGGAAGAGCAAAACCTTGCGGAGGCTGGGAGGCTGACCGCTAAGTTTGAGGAAGCCATGGAGGATGACTTTAACACCGCAGATGCCATTTCCGCTATCTTTGAGATCGTTAAACTTTCCAACACAACGGTGAAGGAAGGCTCCAGTGCCTACGCCAAGAAGCTTTTGGAAACGTTAGAAACCTTATGCGGGGTTCTTGGGATTGAGACAAAGCAGGAGGAAGGAATCCTGGATGAGGAGATTGAACAGCTCATCGAAGAACGAAATCAGGCAAGAAAAGATAAGAACTTTGGCAGAGCGGATGAGATCAGAGACGAACTGTTGGAAAAAGGAATCATTTTAAAGGATACAAGAGAAGGCGTAAAATGGAAACGAGCTTAATTGAATTTATGATACAGGGGCTTGATCTGCCAAAAATAGATCCAAAGACCTACTCTCCTCTGGGGCTAGCCTACATTGGAGACGCGGTTTATGAACTCGCCGTCAGGACTCTGGTGATCTCTGAAGGGAATATGAGTGTCAATAAGTATCACCAAAAGTCCAGCAGCATGGTAAAAGCTTCCGCACAGGCCCGGGTTTATGATAGAATAAAAGAAAGGCTGACCGATGAAGAATCAGCTGTCTATAAGCGGGGGCGGAACGCTAAATCCGCCACCGCCGCAAAAAATGCTTCCATCGTTGAATACCGCATGGCCACAGGAGTTGAAGCCCTGATGGGATATTTGTATTTGTCCGGGAAGATGGGGCGTGCTGTGGAGTTGATAAAAATAGGATTAGATTTAGGAGAAAATGAATGAGCTACGAAGAATATTTGCTGGCGGGCAGGAATGCCGTGCTGGAAGCGTTGAGGGCGGGCAAACCGATCGACAAGATCTTTATCTTGGACGGATGCCAAGACGGTCCTATCAGAACCATTGTAAGAGAAGCAAAAAAGACGGATGCGGTTCTGAATTTTGTAGAAAAGGAACGCTTAGACCAGCTGACAAATGAGCATCATCAGGGTGTGGTAGCCATGGCTGCGGCTTATGAGTATGCACAGCTTGATGATCTTTTTCGCAAGGCAGAAGAAAAAAATGAGGATCCATTCTTTATTCTTCTGGACGGTATTGAGGACCCACACAATCTGGGGGCCATCATAAGGACTGCAAACCTTGCGGGAGCCCACGGAGTGATCATTCCGAAGCGCAGAGCTGTGGGGCTGACACCGACAGTAGCCAAAACTTCCGCCGGGGCCATCAACTATACACCGGTCGTGAAAGTGACCAACCTTTCAAAGACGATGGAAGAATTAAAGGAGCGGGGACTGTGGTTTGTCTGTGCTGATATGGAAGGGGAAGTCATGTACCGCCAGAATCTGACTGGGCCCATCGGGCTGGTCATCGGAAACGAAGGCAGCGGAGTCAGCCGTTTAGTCAAAGAGCGCTGTGATTATATTGCTTCCATTCCTATGAATGGTGATATTGATTCGTTGAATGCGTCTGTGGCTGCCGGTGTGCTGGCTTATGAAATTGTGAGACAGAGACTTCTAAAATAGAGGTGCTATGAAAATATTTAAAGATTATTCTGACCAGGAATTGTTGGATGAAATTAAACTTGGAGATGATCAGGCGATGGATTTTCTGTTAAATCGGTATGGGGGACTGGTGCGCAGAGAGTCCAGAAAGTTTTTTCTTGCCGGAGCGGATGAGGAGGACTTGATCCAGGAAGGCATGATTGGCCTTTTCAAAGCTGTTAAAAATTATGACAAAGACAAAAATGCGTCATTTTCAACGTTTGCATCCCTTTGTGTCAAACGTCAGATTTATACGACAGTGACCGCTTCCAAGAGAAAAAAACATGGTCCGTTAAATAACTATATTTCGCTGTTTAATGATCATGGAGAGGAAGAACAGTTCATGGAAGAGGATACGAATCCGGAACAGGTTCTAATACAAAAGGAAAATATATCTGATTACTATAAGAAGATCGAGACGAAACTCAGCGGATTTGAAAAAGATGTGATGGAGCTTTATCTCAGTGGAGAGAACTATGTAGAAATCGCCAGGAAATTGGACAAACCGACAAAATCAATTGACAATGCGATCCAGAGGATCCGCAGGAAGTTAGGGGAAGAAAGTCCATAACCTAAAGGGGGAGTATTCATGCAGAAGATCTATGTGCTGTCTGACATTCACGGCCAAAGCCGGGCTTTTTTTGAGATGCTTGAGAAGATTCAGTTTTCCTCCGAAGACAAACTGTATATCATCGGAGACGTGGTGGACCGGGGACCGGACGGCATAAAGCTGCTGGAATATATCAGGGGGCAGAAGAATATGGTTCTTCTCATGGGAAATCATGAGGATATGATGTTGAGAACTATGAATGATGAGGAATCCTGGTATGAGACATGGCTTTTTAACGGGGGAGGAGTCACTTTAGCTTCCCTGATGTCCTTTCCAAAGGAGGAGCAGGAACGGTGCATTGAGTTTGTAAAAAATCTTCCCCTGTACCGTATGATCTCGGTAGAAGGGAAGCAGTATCTGTTAGTACATGCAGGAATTGACGTATCCAGGGGAGAATCGGAGGAACAGATTGCTGCTATGGACCGTGACACCCTTTTATGGATCCGCAGGGAGTTTTTTAATGCAAAATTGTCCTGTCCGTATACCGTCATCTTTGGGCACACCCCTACAGGTGCGCTGCTTTATTATGCGAAAGATCTGCCGGAGGAATCCAGGGAACAGGCGGCGGCATTTCACATAACTAGGTGGGACCGGAGAATCGCCATTGACTGTGGGGGCGCTTACGGAGAAAACTTAGGCTGTCTCAGACTGAATGACCAGAAAGAATTTTACATAAAAGTATGAAAAAATATTGACAAGATTCGATGGATATGATAAATTAAATAACGGTCTTGCTGCTGTGGCACAGGTGGTAGCGCACCTCATTGGTAGTGAGGAGGTCACGGGTTCAACTCCCGTCAGCAGCTTATCGTAAGAAACGGCTCAGGCCCTTATTTATAAGGGTCTGAGCTGTTTTTTTGTTCCAGGGAAAGTTCCCCGAATCTCCCTATAGAACAAAAAAGCCCTGCGGGCACTATGCACACAAATGCGTGAGGGGTTGGAGAGGTGAAGTGGCTTGCCACTTTGTTTTATGCCGTCTTTTCATGGAAGTAACTGCCACAAATAGAACTTGCCCACAATGCCCATGGGCATCATGTTATATTTTTTCTTGCAGGTTTTGTTATCAAATAAAAGGAGAAAAAACATGAATATTTGGGAAAGTACAGTATTGACGGACAAAGGGACAGCTCTTCAGGCAAAGTTAGTGGATGGACAGACATTGCAAATCACAAGGGTGATGACTGGGGCTGTGAAGGTTCCAGTGGTGAATCTGCGGCAGCAGAAGAGTGTAACCGGTGGAGGAAAGGAAATTACTCTTCAGCCATGTAGAATTGAAGGGGATCAAATGGTTGTTCCGGTGTTGTTGGAGAATAAAGAAATGGAGAAGGGCTATGATCTTTGGCAGGTTGGGATTTACGCACAGGACCCAGATGAGGGAGAGATTTTATACTGTCTTGCCCAGGCATCGGAGGCAAAACATATTCCTTCCGCAGCAGAAGGCCCTGGTTTTTCTATCACATGGGATTTTTGTTTTAAAACATCCAATACTGCACCATTTGATATTAATTTAAACCCTGTAGGGCTGGTGAATATTGAGCAGTATCAGGTTCATACAGCTGAGATTGGCAGTCTGAAAGGTTCAATTGTAGATCTTGACGGAAGAATTGAGGAATTAAATGCGGATTTAGAAACTGAAAAAGTATCTCTTAAGTCATATATAAGTGGCCATAAAATACAGAAGACAGCCGCAAGAAATTATACAATTGGCACTGAACTAGCTATCACCTCGTCATCGAGTGCGAGAATGGCGCTCGTATTACCGACTTTTGGAAGTATTAATTCTTATTCATATAATGTTCAGATGCTTGCGGTAAGCCCAAATACAAACACATTAATAATACCATTGATGGCAAAAAATGATGGAACGATTGTAAGATCAGGTAATGTAGATTTAGAGGTAATCTTACTCCCGTGGGAGTAAAAATAAGGATTTCTCGGTATTGTTAAAATATCCTGTAAACCATATGTACTTTTGCTGTACATTTCTTTTCAACTGATTATCTACAATAGAACTTGTTTATTTCTATTGATAAAATGATGATATAGATTAGAATCATTTAGTGTAAAAATCGTCCACATTGCCCGATGATTTGTATTATAATTGAACTAAAGAAATTTATAAATCCATTTTTATTGACAATAATAAAGCGGATGGTTCATATTATTAACTAAATAGGAGAAATTAATGGCGTAAATTTTATTATTATGGTACAATTCGATGGTGGGTTTTACAGATAAATAAATGGAGAATACTTATGAAAGAAATTGTCTTTAGAGGTTCATATAATCCAACTGTTTATACATATAATTATTTTACGGAAATACAAGCTAAAATTTTAAAAATAGAATCTTCAAATGTAGTATTTGATTTTAGAGAGTGTAAGTGGTTTCATGCATCTTTAACGGCTCTGTTAGGAGGATTGATTCGATTTTGTAATTATAATGATAAATCTGTTAATTTAATTACCGAACCCAATTCGGCAGTAGACAAATATTTTAAAAATTCTGGATTACTAGAAAGTCATTTTAATATAAATATACACTGCAATCAAAATGCAATACCACTAAAAGAAATTGAAAAAGATGACGATTCAATAGTAGATTATATTACTAATATATTGGAGTTGGCACCGGTTACTTTAACAAATTCGTGTAGAGAAGCAATTTTTACTTCTTTTTATGAGATATTCTCAAATGCGAATGAACACTCGAATTCCATTTACGGAATTCACTCGTGTGGTCATTGGTTTCCGTATAAAAGAAGTCTTGTGTTCTCGTTATATGATACAGGTGTAGGAATTCCAAGTATGGTAAAACGATTTCTAAATCCTTATATGAGCTCAGAAGCTGCAATTTTATGGGCATTGGCAAAGGGCAATTCTACAAAACAATTAAATGATGGAATTCCAAGAGGACTTGGATTGACAAGTTTAATACAATTTATAGACTTAAATGGAGGAACGCTTTCGATTGTTAGCAATGATGTTATGTATATAAGGAAGGGAAAAAAAGATTTTTTTGTTTCAAAAGAAAATGGAATGGGAACATTAATATATATAGAAATTAATTCAGATTATGATCATATCTATACATATGGTTGAGGAGGTAAAATGAGTACAATAAAATTAGCAGATTTTACACATGAAGCTGCATCGCAAACAAAAGGAGAACTTTTAAAAGCAAAGTTGCAAGCTGAGTTGGAAAAAAGAAATAAAATATGCGTAGATTTTGAAGGAATTACAAAATATGCTTCACCATTTTTTAATAATAGTTTTTCTGCCTTAGCTATGATTTATGGACTAGAGGCTATAGAATCAATTAAAATGGAGAATATCTCTGAAAATGGGAACCATATTTTTAATACTTCCCTTGATAATGCGAGATTTCTTATGGACAATAAGGAAATAAGTAAACAAATCGAGGATATTATTAATAACGCAACCGAAGAACAGGAGTAGAATATGCTACTTTGTAATAAGGTAATCGATATAACGGAATCAATTTCGATTGATCCAGAATGTGTTTTTGCTGTGGATACTAATATCTTATATTGGTGCAATTATACAAGATTTCTTATGCCTGCGAAGCAAGCAAAGCCTTATATCGCTTTTATGGATAAGCTTCTTGAAAATGATAATCCGCTTATTTCTACGATCTATAATCTTACTGAATTATTTAATATTATTGATAAAAATGAGTGGGATATTTACAAAAGCAAACATAACTCTCGTATACTTAGGAAGCAGTTTAGGGCAATTGCGGAAGAGCGCCAGAATGTGAAAAATCAGATTATGGCCGTCTACAAGGGTATTGAAACAATGTATTCTATAGAGTATTTTCGTATGCAAGAGAGTTCGCTTCAGAACTTTATTCATGATTTTGATCAGCATAAATGTGATGTTTTTGATTATCTGATTTTTGAACATCATAGAGAGTCAAATCATATTAATATTTTGACTGATGATGCAGATTCTATTAGTTTTCCGGGTGTAAATGTGTATACCGCAAATCAAAATGCGATTGAAAAATACAACCAATCAAAAATGTAAACCTACCACGTTGTTTGAGAGGTTGTAAATATTTTTTTATGAAACTTAGAAGCTATAAAGTAGTTTATACTTTGTGGCTTTTTTGTTGTGAAAAAAGAAAAATTTTCAGTAATTTATTGGTTGCGAAAGAGTAGGAATTGGTATTGTTAGGCTATAATACTATATGATAAAGTGAAAAAGTGAGATTAATGTGTATAGATAGCCCCTAGCCTCTGGCAGATTTACAGAGAAGAGGATGCTTATAAGGGCAAGATATATGAATATTCTACATGATAAAATGATATATCTTCGTTGAAGAACTAGGGATTTAATATGTATAGAAGTGAAATAACTTTAATTTTGGTTATATACTATATATGTTTAGAATCTAGATTGTCCCTAGATTAACTTGCCCACATTGCCCCGGGGCATTATGCTATATTTTTTATAGAGATCATGATCTGAAGAAATAAAAAGGCAGCATAGCCATAGATTTTTGGATGGCTTCTGTGAAACAGTCGTTTATATCAGGAGGTATTATCATGAATATTTGGGAAAATGCAGTTTTAACAGACAAAGGGACAGCTCTGCAGGCAAAACTTGTGGACGGACAAACTTTACATATTACAAAGGTGGTCAGCGGGGGTGCCAAAGTTCCTGTGGTGAACCTGAGACAGCAGACAAATGTGACAGATGGCGGAAAAGAAATTACCTTGCAGCCAGTTAGAATAGAAGGAGATAAAACTATCCTTCCAGTGTTGTTGGAGAATATAGGATTGGAAGAAGGTTATGATCTTTGGCAGGTTGGTATTTATGCGCAGGATCCGGAAGAAGGAGAAATTTTGTATTGTCTTGCCCAGGCATCAGAGGCAAAGCATATTCCTTCTGCGACAGAGGGGCCAGGATTTTCTATCACATGGGACTTTGTAATCAAAATTTCAAATACAGCACCGTTTGAGGTTGATGTAAACTCTGTGGGTCTGGTAAGTATCGAGCAATTTCAAGTACATGCAGGAGAGATTCATAGTCTGAAAAGTGCAAATGTAAATCTTGACGGTAGAATTGAAGATTTAAATGCAGATTTAGGCGGCATGAAAATTAGAACATTCACTACTACGACACCAACGGTGGCATCACAATGGCAGGATGCATTGAATCTAAGAACAATAGGAGATTACAATGAAATTTTTGGCATACAAACGATGTTGAGTGTTGGTACAAATATCTATGCAAATTCGACAGATTTAAAAGTTCGAGTATACGATAACAAAGTGTCGTACCTAGTTAATAATGCCGCATACATTAATTCACCGTGTTTAGTAACGTTTATGTACCGTTAAATAGGAATTTAACTAACAAATATATTGTCACTTATAAATAATCTACATAAACCAATTTAAATAAAATCAGATAATGATCTGTAACAACAAAGAATTATGCCACTATAGATGTTCTAAAGAATATAAATATCACCCATCTACCCTTCTTTCAGCATCCAACATATGTTAAAATAGAATCTGGCAAAATAGTAAGATTTAACAACTGCATTTCGGAGGATAATATAGAATGGAAATTAAACTACTTGAGCAGGATTTTTCTATCTGTAAACTAGAGAACTTTTCACAGGTGGATTTAAGCCGAGAGTTTTGCTTCATCGGAAAAACTGACCAGGAAAATTCTTTGGTGTGTCCCACAGAATATATACCCAAAGATATTATTGAAAAAGAGGATGGATGGAAAGCATTCCGGATACAAGGAATACTTGACTTTTCTCTGATCGGCATTCTGGCAGACATTTCTGGTCTGCTGGCTGAAAACAAAATCGGCATTTTTGTTATCTCTACCTATAACACAGATTATATTCTGACAAAGACCGAAAATTTTCAAAAAGCTGTCTCTGTGCTGAAGGAAAATGGGTACATTATTGTGTAAAGCACGCTCAACCGAAGGGCATAACATTTTCCACATGATTTCCGTTCGGCTCTTAGAATGCCTCACTCCAATCATGTAGAAAATGGACGTAATTTCTGCTGGAGAAGGGCTTCTGTTGACTTATATCATTTTACTTTTTTTGTGTTCTCTAAGAGTTACATATGCTAATTGGTAACTTATTAGAAAATAGATGTAATATCTGTTGATAGATGCAATTCAGAAAAACAAAAGGAGCCATCTTACGATAGTTTTTCTCCATTGTCTCCAGTCGGCTCTGGAAAGGCCTCCTTCCGACAATGAAGAAAAAACTATCGTAGGTGGCGCGTTTTGTCTTGCAACAGCCATCTCCAGCAGACATTACGTCCATTTTCACCAGTTCGGAGGCCTTGCATTCGAAGGGACGTTAGTTTTTCTTCTTGAAGTAAAGACTCGTAGGCGGTGCGCATTGCGCAGTGAGGCTGTCTGAGCGTCAGCGAGTTCCGAACGGGCCGCCGGAGAGGCTTTGCTGAAAGTTAGAAAATCTTACGTCCCTGAGACAGCAAGCCGGAGAACTGGTGAAAATGTCATACCTTATTATTTAGTAGAAAAATCTGGATTGAAGGTTTGGAAACTTTGGAACAATATGATATGATGGAGTCAGTGATTCCGGGCAGGGCACTGAGTGCTCTGTTGATTCGGGAAAGAGATTAGGGAAGAAAGGAACGACAGATGTTAGACGGAAAAAAATCATTATTCAGTGGCATGCAGGCCACAGGGACCATCACATTAGGAAATTATTTAGGAGCTTTAAAGAACTGGGTGGATATCGACAAAGATGAGTACATGTGCTTTTACAGTGTTGTGGATATGCATTCTATCACTGTCAGACAGGACCCGTCAGAGCTTAGAAAAAGAGCCAGGAGCCTTTTGGCACTTTATATTGCGGCGGGACTGGATCCGGTAGAAAATTGTATTTACTATCAGTCCCATGTTTCAGCCCACGCAGAACTTATGTGGATCCTGAACTGCTTTACCTATATGGGAGAAATGAACCGGATGACCCAGTTCAAGGATAAATCCCAAAAGCACTCAGACAATATTAATACAGGTCTTTTCACTTACCCTGTGTTGATGGCGGCAGATATTCTTCTGTTCCAGTCCGATGTGGTGCCGGTGGGCAAAGATCAGATGCAGCATCTGGAGATCACCCGTGATATTGCGGAGAGATTTAATAAGATATATGGGGATGTGTTCACGATTCCGGAAGCGTACATTGGAAAAGTGGGGCAGAAGATCATGAGCCTGCAGGAGCCGGAAAAGAAGATGTCCAAGTCCGATGAAAATGCCAACTCCCATATCCTGCTTTTGGATGACCCGGATACTATTATGAGAAAGTTTAAAAAGGCAGTGACGGATTCTGAGGCATGCATTGCTTATTCGGAAAATAAACCGGGAATCAAAAATCTGCTGGATATTTACTGCTCTATCAATGGCAAGACTCCGGAGGAAGCGGTAGCTGAGTTTGACGGAATGGGCTATGGCAAGCTGAAAGAACGGGTAGGAGAAGTAGTTGTGGAAGAGCTTCGTCCGATCCAGGAGCGTTACAAAGATATTATGAAGGACAAAGATTATTTAAACATGATCATCAAGGACAATGGGGAAAAAGCATCTTATTATGCAACTAAAACCTTGAGAAAGGTACAGCACAAGGTAGGTTTCCCAGACCGCATCCGCTGATTTGGGACCGGGAAGAATTGATGATGAAAGATCCGGGGAAACGGTTTAAGACAGCCGTTTTTGCCGGATCTTTTTTTGCCAGGGGGCTTGCCCGGTCCGTTTTTCTGTTAAACGGCTTTCCTGCTTTGTTTTGCCGGGATTCTGAAAAGGCAAATGTATCTTGCAGTGGACAAGCGCTTTTGATATAATTCTATTATCATTTAATGCGCGCAAGCGCAGTTTTGGCGTCCGGGGTTGGGATGCCGGACAGAAGGAGGAAGGTTCATGAAGAAAAAGATTTTGAAAGTCACTGGCATTATTTTGTCTTTGGTGCTTGTCATGGGTATGATGGCGGGCTGCGGTTCCAAAAAGACAACAAGCGACAAGAAAGAGGAGAAGAAGCAGTTTAAGATCGCTAAAAAAGATCTTAAGATCGGTGTGATCCATATTTCAGATCCATCAGAGGGATCAGGATATACTTACACACATGATCAGGGGATTGTAGCCATGCAGAAGAAGCTTGGCCTGAAAGACAATCAGATTGTCCGCAAGAACAACATCACAGACACTGATCCGACAAAGACAGAGACTGCTATCAAAGAGTGTATCGAAGACGGATGTAACGTGATCTTTGGTACAAGCTGGGGTTACATGGATACGATGGAAGCCATGGCAAAGGAATATCCGGATGTAGTTTTTTCCCACGGAACCGGATACAAGAAGAATGATTCCAACTTTAACAATTATTTCGGAAGAATCTATCAGGCAAGATATTTAAGCGGTATCGCAGCAGGACTTAAGACAAAGAGCAATAAGATCGGCTACGTGGCAGCGATGGGCAAGGACAACGCTGAGGTTACCGGCGGTGTGGATGCATTTGCCATGGGTATTTACTCAGTAAATAAAAAGGCAAAAGTATATGTAAAAGTTACCAACAGCTGGTTTAACCCAAATGAAGAGACCAATGCAGCCAAAGCCCTGATCTCACAGGGATGTGATGTGATTGGACAGCACTGTGATACACCGAATCCTCAGCTGGAGGCAGAAAAAGCAGGTGTATGGGGAGTTGGATACAATTCTGACATGAGCAAGGATGCTCCGAAGGCAACCCTGACATCGACGATCTGGCACTGGGGTGCTTACTACACAGAAGCAGTTCAAAAGATCATTGACGGAACATGGAAACCTGAAGTATACTATGGCGGTATGAAAGAAGGACTGGTTGACATTGCTCCGCTCAACAAGAAGCTCATCGCTCCTGGCACAGAGAAGAAGATCAATGAAGCAAAGGAGAAGATGCTTTCTGGAGACTTTAATGTATTTGACGGTGTCATTGAGACCAACGACGGCAAAAAAGTCGGCAAAAAGGGCGAGACTTTGAGCGATGAAAATATCAAAGGCAAGATCAACTGGTACTTTAAAAACATCGTTGTAAAATAGGCAGCGCAGAAGTAATTTCCATGGACAGCATGGATGAAAAAGAAGGGCATTGTAGATTCTGTAACAGAAGGCAGTGCCCTTCTTTCTTGGAACTTATTGAAGAAAAAAGAGAGGCAGAGAACACATGATACGAGGTGATGAAATGGCACAGGATAAAAAGGATACATATGCCATAGAGTGCAGAGGCATCCGAAAGACTTTCGGGAGTGTTGTTGCAAACAACAACGTAGATCTGGATGTAAAATATGGTGAGATCCTTGCCCTGCTCGGAGAAAACGGATCAGGAAAGACAACGCTGATGAATATGCTCTCCGGGATTTACCACCCAGATGCCGGAACGATTAAGATCGGAGGACAGGAAGTTTCCATTAATTCTCCGACAGACGCCATCGGTCTGGGGATCGGCATGATCCATCAGCACTTTAAGCTGGTAGATGTGCACAGTGCGATGGATAACATTGTGCTTGGGACAAAGGAAAAGAGAATCCGTCCGAAAGAGCTGAAGTCGAGAATTGAGGAGATCAGCTCTAAGTTCGGATTAGAGGTTGATCCTGAAAAGAAGATTTACAATATGTCAGTCAGTGAAAAGCAGACGGTGGAGATCTTAAAGGTTCTCTACAGGGGAGCGAGCATTCTGATCCTGGATGAGCCAACGGCGGTGCTGACTCCCCAGGAGACGGAAAAGCTGTTTGCGATCCTGAGAAGGATGAAGGAACAGGGATGTGCCATTGTCATCATCACACATAAACTGAACGAAGTGCTGGCCATCAGTGACCGTGTAGCCATCCTCAGAAAAGGGGAGAGCATTGGCACCGTGCCCACCAAGGAAAGCGATGAGAAAAAATTGACCGAATTGATGGTTGGAAGGCCCGTGACACTGGAGATCGAGCGCCCGGAGAAAAAGGCGGATGCAGCTCCTGAAATTGTCGTAAGAAACTTGAGTGTGGACCGCCCGGACGGCACCGCTGGACTGTCTCATGTGAACTTTGACCTGATGGAGGGTGAGATCCTGGGAGTTGCGGGAATCGCCGGAAGCGGGCAGAAAGAGTTATGTGAGGCCATCACAGGACTTACCCAGATCAAAGAAGGAAGCATCATCCACCGGAAGGAAGAGCTGGTGGGTATGACCTTTAAAGATATCCGAACCAGAGGCATCCGCATCTCTTTTGTGCCGGAGGACCGTTTAGGTATGGGGCTTGTGGCGTCTATGGGGATGGTAGATAATGTGCTCTTAAAACACTATCAAGATCAGAAGGGGATTTTTATCGACCGAAAAGCCCCGAGGAAGATGGCTGAGAAGATGGTAGAGGAGCTGGGGATTCTGACTCCAAGTGTGGACGCGCCGGTGAGGATGATGTCCGGAGGAAACGTGCAGAAAGTACTGTTGGGAAGAGAGATCATTGCGGAGCCTAATGTACTCCTCACGGCTTATCCGGTGCGTGGTCTGGATATCAATTCATCCTATACGGTCTATGATTTACTCAACGAACAGAAGAAAAAAGGAGTGGCAGTGCTGTTTGTGGGAGAGGATCTGGATGTCCTCTTATCCATCAGTGACCGTATCCTGGTGCTTTGCCACGGAGAAGTATCGGGGATTGTAGATGCCAGAAAAACCACAAAAGAAGAAGTCGGGCTTCTCATGACCGGAGTAAAAGAACCGAAAGAAGAAATGGAGGAAAGCACAGATGGAAGCAAGTAAGAAAACAGGAAAAGAACCGTTTCTCCGTACCGTCAAGAGAGCGGAGCTTTCCCGGAAGAAGACGATGATTCTGCGCGTTGCTTCTGTACTGCTTGCCCTGGTGGCAGGAGGAATCTTTCTTTTGATCATCGGATTCAATCCCTTTACGGTTTATCAGACGATCATCAGCGGGGCTTTTCGAAGTGAAATGGCAGCTCAGGCGACGATCCGTATCATGATCCCATTGCTGATCTCTTCTCTGGGTGTCACTATGGCATTTAAAATGAGATTTTGGAATATCGGGGCGGAGGGCCAGATCATCATGGGAGCAATTTTTGCCACCTATTTTGCTCTGTACCAAAATGCTATGCCACATGTCCTGCTGCTGATCGTTATGTTTATTGTCAGTGTCATCGGCGGCGGACTGTTCGGACTGATCCCAGCATTTTTTAAATCGAAGTTTAATACAAACGAGACACTGTTTACACTGATGCTAAATTATATTGCACTGAATGTGATCGTTTACCTCAGGGACGGTCCATGGAAGGACCCGGCATCTTCAGGATTTCCAAAGATCGCAAGATTTGATATCAACGCGCAGCTGGACCCGGTTTTCGGTGTTCAGGCCGGATGGATCATTGCCCTGGTGCTCACGGTTATCGTATATATTTATTTAAAATACACCAAGCAGGGATATGAGATCTCTGTCGTGGGAGACAGCCATGCCACAGCAAAATATGCGGGGATCCCTGTAAAACGGGTGATGCTGCGCACGATGTTTTTAAGCGGCGCTGTCTGCGGCATTGCCGGGATGGTACAGGCCACGGGGTCTGATATGACGCTGGCCACCTCGGTTGCCGGGGGAGTCGGCTTTACGGCCATCATCGTAGCATGGCTGGCCCGCCTGAATCCTATGGGTATTGTGATCGTTTCATTCCTGTTCAGTATCCTGGAAAAGGGAAGCAGTGTCATGCAGTCCACCTATGGACTTTCCAGCTATTCGGCGGATGTACTGCAGGGAATCATTCTGTTTTTTGTTCTGGGATGTGAATTCTTTGTACGATATAAGTTTGTGGCCAGAAAAGGAGGTGCCGGTAAATGAATACGGTATTAAATCTGTTTGTTGCGGCAGTGCTGGCCGGTACGCCTTTGCTGTTCGGCACAGTCGGTGAAATCATGAACGAAAAGGTAGGACACCTGAACCTGGGTGTTGAGGGAATGATGTCCATAGGGGCATGTGCAGGTTTTATGGTCGGATACCAGACGGATAACGTGGTATTTGCCCTGCTGGCCGCCTTTGGGGCCGGAGTGCTTGCAGCATTGATCTATGCAGTCTTGACCATCACTTTCATGGCAGACCAGAATGTAACGGGTCTGACGCTGACAATCTTCGGGGTAGGGCTTGCAAATTTCATCGGGGAATATATGCTGGATCATTCTACGACCCAGTCACTAAAGCTTCCGGAACATATATCTGCACAGATTGCGAATCTGCATATCCCGGTCCTCAGTGACATTCCGGTGCTGGGAAAGCTGCTGTTTTCCTATAATATCTTTGTGTATATCGGTTTAGTGATCGCTGTGGCCTGCTGGTATTATCTCCAGAGAACAAAAGCGGGCCTCAATGTGCGGGCTGTGGGTGAAAATCCCGGAGCTGCTGATGCTGCCGGGATCAGAGTCATCCGGGCAAAATATATCAATGTACTGATCGGCGGCGGGATCTGCGGAATCGGCGGAGCATATTCCGCTATGATCATCTGCGGAGGTGTTTGGATCAGCAACTGCGTCAACGGATTGGGATGGATCTCCGTAGCGCTTGTTATTTTTGCATCGTGGAGTCCGGTAAAAGCCATTTACGGATCTCTGGCATTCGGATGTTTCAGTGTCCTGAAATATTACGTGCCGAAAAGTATCATCAGCATACCAAATGCGATTTATGACATGCTTCCGTTTGTGATCACCGCACTGGTCCTTGTGGTCTCCTCCATCAGGCAGTCCAAGGAAAATAACCAGCCGGCATCCTGCGGAACCAATTACTTCAGGGAAGAACGCTGAGCAGAAACAAGGAAACGGTACGAAAAACTCTATGTGAACGGACTAGTTCTGTCCACATAGAGTTATTTTATTTCATAGGAAAGTGCGACTATGAAATAAAAAACGTTCCGCGAGAATCGCACTGCGGCGGTAAGGAATCATGTCGCCAAAGCGACCCGCCGCAGGCGGAGAATCCCGCAAGCGGGATTCTTTCTTATTTCATAGGATTTCATAGGAAATTGCCGTTATGATTTTATTTTTCTGTAATGCATAACTACTACAAGCAGGGTGCTCGCCATGAGTCCCCAGAGATATCCGTTGATCCCAACGTACGGTACCACAAAAACGATAAACGCAATCCTCAGCATAAGAGAGACTGAGTTATTAAATAGGGTTGTTTTTGTCTTTCCGAGGCCATTTAAGATGCTGGATAGTGTCCCGGACAAGTAAAGGACCGGGCAGAGGAAGGAAAGCATCCGAAGGAACATGCCTGCTTTTTCACTGTGGAACACGATCACTCCGATGGAGGGCCCCAAGGCAAAGAACAAAAAGAAACTTACAATCCCAAGGAGAAAACAGAAGGAAAGAGAGTATTTTGTTGCCCTATGTAATGTTTGATAGTCCTGTTCTGCCGTTGCGGCTGAAACCTTCGGCAGCAGCATCACGGAAATGGAGTTGGTGATACTGGAGGGAAAGTTGATAAAAGGGATAGCCATACCGGTCAGGATACCGTAGATCTCCACGGAATAGTGCTGATTGGCATAAAAACGGGTCAGCATTAGTGGAATCAGGATATTTTCCAGACTCTGGAGCAGCGTGATGGACAGTGAGTTGCAGGTCAGGGGGAAACTTAAGGACAGAAGATTGCCCAGAAGCTTTCTGGAGGAAGCCGCCGGTAGTCTGCTTTTTTGGCGCTTTACCTTCAACAGATGGTAGATGACCGTATAGAGGCAGGAAGCCATTTCCCCTGCGACCATTCCCAGCACTGCGATCAATGCAGGAGTTTCAAGCTTTAAAAAGAAAGTAACGGAGATCGCGTAGATGCCTAACACTCTTGATATCTGTTCAATACACAGTGAGACAGAGGGAAGTCCGGGTTTGCCCAGCCCTATGTGATAGCTGTGGATGCACGCTTTGATCCCGACAAACGGCATGGCAAAGACGGCGGCTTTAAGGCAGGGGATACAGTCCTTTTCGTGGAGAAATTTCATGCATAGTTCATCCGCAAAGAAAAACAGGAAGCAGGCACAGATCACGGACAGCAGGATTGTGACGGCCAAAGTGATCTTTAAAATTTTTCTGCAGTTTTCTGGGCGTCCTTTGGCCATCTGGGCAGCTACGATCTGTGACAATGCCGTTTCATAGCCGTGGAAGCATAGGGCGAATCCGACCAGATAGATCGGAAAAATTAATTGATAGACTCCCATTTGATGGGCACCAATCAATCCAGCCAGAAATATTCTATTATAGAATCCAATGAATCTGGAAAAAATATTAGCGGCTGTTAAAATTAATGTACCTTGTACAAAAGGGCTGGATTTTTTCATATGAACTCCCCCATTGTTATTGTTTTATTGTATGTTAAGAAATACGCGGTTATGATTGGGATTGTGTTGACATTGGAAGCCCCAAATGATAACATAGCAATGTGATATCCGACTATTTTGGTCGGGATTGGAGTGATGAGATGAAATTATCAACAAAAGGAAGATACGGCCTTCGCGCCATCGTAGATATTGCAGTGTTCGCAGAGACAGAACCTGCCGCGGTCAGCGCGATTTCAGAGAGACAGGATATTTCTATCCGCTACCTGGAACAGCTGCTTTCGAAGCTTCGCAAAGCTGGACTTGTAAGGAGCATCCGGGGAGCCCAGGGAGGATATGTACTGTCTAGAAGTGCAAAAGAGATTTCGGTGGGAGATGTTCTGAGGGCACTGGAAGGCGATCTTACACCGGTAGACTGTACGGAACTTACTGATACAGAGGAGACATGCAGCAGCTCAAAGTACTGCGTGACCAAAACTGTATGGAAGAGGATCAATGACAGCATTGCAAAGACCGTGGATGCCATCTATCTGAGTGAGCTGGCGGATGAGGCAAAAGCTGTTCAGCAGGGAAAACCGGCAGAAAGAAAATGTGAAAGATAGGAGTAGTTATGGAGAAGATCATATATTTAGACCATGCAGCAACAACACCGGCAAGGCCGGAAGTAGTAGAGGCGATGATGCCTTATTTTACAGAGAAATTCTGGAATCCGTCCAGTGTGTACTCACCGGCGTCTGAGGCAAAAAAGGCAGTAAGCGAAGTTCGTGAACGGATCGCAGACAGTCTTGGTACCCAGATCCAGGATATTTACTTCACTGGGGGAGGCTCCGAGGCAGATAACTGGGCTATCAAGGAGACAGCGGAAGCCTATGCGTCCAAAGGAAAGCACATCATCACAAGCAAGATCGAGCATCATGCGGTGCTTCATACCTGCCAGTACCTGGAGAGAAATGGATATGAGGTGACCTATCTGGATGTGGATGAGATGGGGTATATTAAACTGGATCAGCTTAAGAAAGCGATCCGTCCGGATACAATTTTAATTACCATTATGTTTGCAAACAATGAGATTGGTACGATCCAGCCGGTGAAGGAGATTGGCGCAATCGCAAAAGAGCACGGAATTCTGTTTCACACTGATGCAGTACAGGCATACGGACAGGTTCCGATCAATGTGGATGAGATGAACATTGACATGATGAGTGCCAGCGGACACAAATTAAACGGGCCTAAAGGCATCGGATTTATGTATATCCGCAAAGGACTTAAGCTGCGTTCCTTCATCCATGGTGGAGCCCAGGAGCGCAAACGCCGGGCAGGTACAGAGAATGTGACCGGTATCGTGGGACTTGGCAAAGCTGTTGAGATTGCTTTTGAGACCATGAAAGAGCGCACAGGCAAAGAGCAGGAGCTGAGAGATTACGCCATCAAGAAGATCCTGGCGGAGATCCCGTACTGCCGTCTGAACGGAGGAAGAGAACACCGTCTTCCAAATAATATTAATATCAGCTTTCAGTTTATTGAAGGGGAATCCCTTTTGATCATGTTAGATATGGCGGGGATCTGTGCTTCCAGCGGATCTGCGTGCACATCCGGGTCACTGGATCCGTCCCATGTACTCTTAGCCATCGGACTTCCTCATGAGATTGCCCATGGTTCCCTTCGAATGACTTTGGGAGAAGAGACTACAAAAGAAGATATGGATTTTGTTGTGGAGAAGCTGAAAGAGATCGTAGATAAGTTGAGAAAAATGTCACCGCTGTATGAAGATTTTGTAAAGAAGCGTTAGAAGGCGCAGATGAACTGAATATATAATAGAAGAAAAAACAGGAGGTACTGTTATGTATAGTGAAAAGGTTATGGATCATTTTGAACATCCAAGAAACGTAGGAGAAATTGAGGACGCCAGCGGTGTTGGTACTGTAGGGAATGCCAAATGCGGAGATATCATGCGCATCTATTTTGACATTGATGATGATCAGATTATCCGGGATGTCAAGTTTAAAACATTCGGCTGCGGGGCAGCCGTTGCCACCAGTAGTATGGCTACAGAACTGGTAAAAGGTAAATCAGTGCAGGAAGCGCTGGAAGTCACAAACAAAGCGGTGATGGAAGCGCTGGATGGACTTCCTCCGGTGAAGGTACACTGTTCTCTTTTGGCAGAGGAAGCCATCCATGCGGCGCTCTGGGACTATGCGGAAAAGAACGGCATTAAGATCGAGGGTTTAAAGAAACCTAAATCTGATATCGGAGAAGAGGAAGTGGAAGAAGAGTACTAGGAGGCATCCGTGAAAGAGAAAGTAGTTGTAGGTATGTCAGGAGGGGTGGATTCCTCCGTGGCAGCCTATTTATTGAAAGAACAGGGATATGAGGTCATAGGCGTCACAATGCAGATCTGGCAGGATGAGGATCAGGCTCTTCTGGAGGAAAACGGAGGGTGCTGCGGCCTGTCAGCTGTGGACGATGCCAGGAGGGTGGCCCAGGCGCTTGACATTCCTTATTATGTGATGAATTTTAAGCAGGACTTTAAGGAACATGTCATTGACTATTTTATTGAGGAATATCTGGACGGGCGCACCCCTAATCCGTGTATTGCATGCAACCGTTATGTCAAATGGGAGTCTCTTTTAAAAAGATCTTTGGATATCGGTGCTGATTATATTGCCACCGGACATTACGCGAGGATCGAAAAACTTTCCAATGGGCGGTATGCCTTAAAGCGGTCTGCAACGCTTGCAAAGGATCAGACATATGCCCTATATAACCTGACACAGAACCAGCTGTCGAAAACTCTGATGCCGGTAGGCGAATATACCAAGGATGAGATTCGGGAGATCGCAGAAAAGATCCATCTTCCGGTGGCACAAAAACCGGACAGCCAGGACATCTGTTTTGTGGATGGAGACTACGGAGACTTCATCGAGGAAGAGACCGGGCGGAAGATAACGGCCGGCAATTTTGTGGACATGGACGGAAATATCCTGGGTACCCATAAAGGGATCGTCTCCTATACGGTCGGGCAGAGAAGAGGTCTCGGCCTTTCCCTGAAACAGCCGGGGTATGTGGTGAGGATCGACAAAGAAAAGAATGAAGTTGTGATCGGCAGCAATAATGACCTAATGACAGATGTTTTATATGGGAATCAACTGAATCTGATGTCTATCCCTTCTCTGGAAAACGGAATGAGATTTGTGGCCAAGGTCCGCTATAACCACAAGGGTGCTCCGTGTACGGTGCAGATGGCCGGCGAGGATAAGATCCAAGTCCGGTTTGATGAGCCTCAGAGGGCTGTGACTCCCGGACAGGCAGTTGTGTTCTATGATGGAGATTATGTGGCAGGCGGCGCGACAATCTTATAATGTGAATTGGAGCTTTAATCGTGATGAGTCTATATTATCTTTTGTCCTATTTTTTTATTTATGGTTTTCTCGGCTGGTGCAGCGAAGTCGCATTTGCTGCATTGAAAGAGAGGAAGTTTGTAAACCGGGGGTTCTTAAATGGACCGATCTGTCCGGTTTACGGTTTTGGTGTTGGATTTGTGGTTTCTCTGCTGATGCCGTATAAGTCCAATGTTTTTTTCATGTACATCGGTTCGGTCATCGCCGTGTCAGCCATTGAGTGGGTTACTGGTTTCGCGCTGGAAAAGATCTTTCACAGCAGGTGGTGGGATTATTCTGAACAGCCGTTTAACCTAAACGGATATATCTGTCTTCCGTTTTCCCTGATCTGGGGAGTAGCCTGTATGCTCATCGTGTATGTGCTGCATCCGCTGGTCACCAGAATGGTGGGATTCATCCCCGGGCTTTTGGGCAATGTGCTCCTTGTTGTTTTTTTGGCAGGTATGGCCGCGGATGTCTGGGTAACGGCGGCAGGTATCTTTAAGATGAATAGACGGCTGCGCAAGATGAGTGAGATCGCGGATGAACTGCACAATATCTCAGAACAGCTCGGAGAAAACATCTATCTGAGTGTCATGACAGCCGTGGAAAAGCAGGAAGAAACGAAGAAAAAGCTGGATGAAGCGGGTCAGGAACTGAAGGAAAGAAAGAATGCTGTCCAGGAAGAACTGAAAGAGCGCAGAGAGAATCTGGGCGGAGAACTTGAACAGCGGGTGGAAGAACTGAAAGACCGATACCAGGAGATCGCGGGTAAGAAGAGTCAGACCAGCAGACGGCTTCTGAAAGCTTTCCCGGCTTTTGATTCCAACAAATACAAAGAGGCATTGGAAGAATTAAAAGAGCGGATGAAAAATAAATAGCAGACAGAAATGAAAGAGGACTGTGATCTCTGAAATTGAGATCACAGTCCTTGCTTTTATGTAAGTTTAAAATTGTCCCGGTCAGCGAGAATACAGCGAATGATGTACGCGATACCGTCCTTTGTGTTGGCCCGGGTCTGGTATACGCAGATATCCTTGATGGCCTCTGTGGCATTTGCCATGGCCACGGAATGAATCCCAGGGATAGAAAGCATAGAATAGTCATTCTCGCTGTCACCGATGGCTACAATCTCATCAGGAACAATGCCTTTTCTGCCCGCATAGTCCATCAGGCCGATTCCCTTCTGTGCTTCTACGGATGTGATCTCGATGTCGGTAGGTACGGTGGATACTACGGCAAGCCCGGGGATCTTTTCCAGCTCAGCACGCAGTCTGATCAGTGAATCTGGGTCTGTAGACTGGGAGATCACCTTCAAAACTCGGTGTTCACTGTGAAACAGACCGTCTTCCCCGTCCACATATGTGACCTGGCTGACCAGTTCTTCAAAATCCTTGTCTGTATATATAAAGTCAGGATGGTTGATCTGCATGGCCGGGATCATGACATCCTTTGTGTACTGCTTTAACTCTTCTTTGGACAGTAGGGAAATGCGTCCCATCTGAGAAAACGGAGTCGGCACCAGATCAAACTGATGAAACGTCTCAAAGATCTGTTTTACGGTCTCCTGTGGAATGGAATGCTCAAACAGCAGATTTCCCTCTTTATCATAACCGCAAGAACCGTTACTGCAGATCATATCACACTGAAGTCCTGCCTTTTCTAAAATTCCGGTCACATTTTGGTATTCTCGTCCGGTATTGATCGTAAATTCGACGCCGCTGTCCTGCAGGGTACGGATAGCATCAATATTGACCTGGGTGATCTGGCGGTAGCTGTCCAGAAGCGTCCCGTCCATGTCAGACGAAATTAATTTTATCATGATAGAACCTCCTTGATGTTCGTAATTTTGTAAAATGAATCAATATTATACTACCATAAATGTCAGAAGAAGGACATAGTTTCATAAATCCTTAAGGTTTTCTTGCTTTTTATTTTACATAGTGTGTGATATAATACAAAAAGTTGTGTTGGGACAGATCCCAGCAATTGTCATTGTTTTTAAAACAAAGGAGTTCATATGTTAAACTTTATTCGGGGATTTTGTATGGCGCTGGCTGACAGTGTACCGGGAGTGTCCGGCGGTACCGTAGCTTTTCTGCTTGGATTTTATGACCGTTTCATCTCATCCCTTGACGATCTGATCACAGGAAATAAACAAAAGAAAATTGAGGCAGTGAAGTTCCTGCTTCGTATCGGTGTGGGATGGGTTGTAGGCTTCGGTGCGGCAGTATCCATACTCGCCAGTATTTTTACAGACAGGATCTATGAAATCAGCTCTCTGTTTTTAGGGTTGATCATCTTTGCGATACCAATCATTTGGGCTGAAGAGAAAGACTGTCTCAAAGGGAAATATAAAAATGCAGTATTTGCAGTCATCGGAGTTGTTATGGTGGCGGCCATCACCTATTTCAATCCGGCGTCAGGAAAAGGCATGAACGTAAGTGTGGAGCATCTGAACTTAGGACTCGGCATCTACATTTTTCTTGTGGCCATGGTTGCCATATCCGCCATGGTGCTTCCGGGTATCTCAGGTTCTACCATGCTTTTGATCTTTGGTTTATATGTACCTATCATATCAGCGGTAAAGGAAGCGATGCATTTTAATACAGCGTATTTCCCGGTGATCCTGATCTTTGGCTGCGGTATTCTCTGTGGTATTGCATCCGTCGTCAAATTGATCCGCACTTGTCTTGAGAAGTTCCGCTCCCAGATGGTATATTTCATCATCGGTATGATGATCGGATCTCTGTATGCTATCACCATGGGGCCAACTACCTTAGAAGTGCCGAAGCCTGCCATGGCAGTGGGCAATTTCAGTTTTGTGTTCTTTATCATCGGAGGAGTCATCATCTTTGGGCTTCAGAAACTGAAAGCTATGTCTGACAGGGACGAAGCGGCAGCAGGGGTTTCAGAGGCAGAATAGAAATCAATAAAAGTTTTAGACATCAGCATTTTGAGGGCTGATGTCTTTTTTTTCACAATTTTATCATAAACCTGTGGTACACTATAGATTAGAAAATATCCGAAAATGGAATAATATCGCAGGAGGATCACGGATGAACGATTTAAAAATATTAGTAGTGGATGATGAGAGCAGGATGAGAAAGCTGGTCAAGGATTTTTTAAACCGTGCCGGCTATCAAGTGCTGGAGGCTGCGGACGGAGAGGAGGCAGTGGATGTATTCTTTTCTACGAAGGGAATCGATCTGCTTGTATTAGATGTGATGATGCCGAGGATGGACGGCTGGGAGGTTGTACGGGAGATCCGCAAGGTGTCCGAAGTGCCGATTATCATGTTGACGGCCAAAGACCAGGAAAATGATGAGCTGCAGGGATTTGACCTTGGAGTAGATGAATACATCTCCAAACCGTTTAGCCCAAAGATCCTGGTGGCCAGGATCGAGGCCATCTTACGGAGGACAAAGCAGCAGGATGGGGAAGTGTTAAAGGCAGGCGGTATTGTCTTGGATGAGGCTGCCCATATGGTGGCCATCGACGACAAAAGCATCGACTTAAGCTTTAAGGAATTTGAACTGTTGTCTTATTTTATGAAAAACGAGGGAAGAGCCCTCACAAGGGAGAATATTCTGAATCAAGTGTGGAACTATGACTATTTTGGGGATGCCAGGACAATTGATACCCATGTAAAAAAACTCAGAAATAAGATGGGAAACAAGGGATCTTATATTCATACCATCTGGGGCATGGGTTATAAGTTTGAGGTGCAGGAATAAGTGAAAGAAAAAATACTGAAGAACCAATCCATCAAGGTGAAGATGACGCTGGTGCTGATCGTGATCATGGCATCCACGATCCTTCTCTCCATCTGTATTAACATCTTGATGATCGAACCATACTATGTGTTTAAGGAAAAAAAGAATATTACCCATGTATATGATTCTATCAACCATCTGTTTAATACAAAAGGAGCCCGCAATAATACTTACAAGATTTCCAAAATTGTAAGGGAGTACAATTACCGGATGATCATCGTCGACAATGCAAACGGACAGGTGATATATTCCTCAGAAGGCAAACAGGGGCTGATGTACAATGATATGATCAGCACCTTGGAGGATATGGGCAAAATCAAAAAGCAGATCAATGAGGAGGGGTATGCCGTAGTATCCGGCTCAGACAAGGAATCTACAGGGACAAGTATCAATCTTCTAGGCTATTTTGACAACGGTTATGCGGTGGTCATCAACACCCCTATGGAGAGCATCCAGACCAGTGCGGTGCTGTCGGGGAGATTCACTGCATATGTAGGTGCGCTCCTGATCGTGGCGGGAGGAATCGCCATGTATATTTACAGCAAGCAGTTTACAAGGCCCATCGAGGAGATGGCGGCGGCTGCCAACCGGATGAGTAATCTGGATTTTGATGTGAAAGTGATGGACTGCGGGGAAGACGAACTGGGGCACCTTGGGGAGAGTTTAAATGAACTTTCTTCCAAACTGGAGTATACCATCTCGGAGCTTAAGACTGCCAACAATGAACTGAGGCAGGACATCGAGCAAAAGGTACAGATCGATGAGATGAGAACAGAGTTTCTATCCCATGTATCCCATGAACTGAAAACGCCGATCGCGCTGATCCAAGGGTATGCAGAAGGTCTGAAGGACAATGTTTCTGCAGATGAGGAGAGCCGGGAATTCTACTGTGATGTGATTGCGGACGAAGCCAAAAAGATGAACCGGATGGTACAGAAGCTGCTGACATTAAATCAGATAGAGTTCGGCAACCATCAGGTCAGTATGGAACGGTTTAATATCCAGGAGCTCGTGCAGAATATGCTGTCTGCCAATACCATCTTTTTTGAAAAAGAAAATATTACGATAGAGTTTGATGAGCCGCCGACTTACGTGTGGGCTGATGAGTTTATGATCGAAGAGGTGTTTGGAAATTATCTGAGCAATGCCAGAAACCATGTATATAAGAACGGAAAGATTGCCATCACGTTCAAGCAGGTCGGGCAAGATCTGCGGGTGACGGTGTTTAACTCTGGAAATCATATACCGAAAGAGGATCTGGATAAGCTCTGGGTAAAATTCTACAAAGTGGATAAAGCAAGGACGAGAGAATATGGAGGCAGCGGCATCGGACTTTCTATCGTGGCTGCCACCATGAAAGCCCACGGCAAAGAGTACGGAGTTGCCAATGTGGAGGGCGGAGTGGAATTTTACTTTGATGTGGATTGTGCAAATGCCTGAAAATGTGATAAAATAGTGCATATTTCACATGGAAGCAAAGGAGCGGCATATGTTAAAAGATTATGTTAGCAGTATACAGGATGCAGATTTGGTCCTGGTGGGCATCGGACCAGAGCTCTCTGCAGATAAACTGGTGGATTTTAAAAAAGAGATCACAAACAGGCACTATCAGAAGCTATTGGAGATGGATGACGGGGATGACAATGTCAGATGGATGAGGCAGGTCTATGAGCGCTTTCATCTACTGAACCTTGTTCAGGTGCCATATTTCAAAGTTCTGGAGGAGGCGCTTTGCCAAAAGAACTATTTTGTGATCACAAGCAATGACGACGGACTCATCTTTCAATCAGGTCTTGAGAAAGGCCGTCTGGTGGCTCCCTGTGGCAGTGGGGACTTTTTCCAGTGTGAGGAGCCGTGCAGCGAGCAATTATATCCGGCAAAGCTGGGGCTTGAAGACCTGATCTGCCACTATGAGAATACAGGGGAGATTGAGCGTCTGGAATGTCCAAAGTGTGGAAAACCGCTGATATTTAATATTCGTACGGAGGATACGAAGAGCACTTATATTGAAGGGGCTTATCTGAACAGCTGGGCAGCTTATACCAAGTGGCTTCAGGGGACCTTAAACAAAAAGCTTTTTATCCTTGAGCTGGGAGAGGGATTTAACGTGCCAAGTTTGTTTCGGTGGCCGTTTGAAAAGATGGCTTTTTATAATGAGAAAGCATATATGGTGAGAGTGAACCGTACTCTGTATCAGATCGGGGAAGAATTGAAAGGTAAAGCAGAGTCAGTAAAGATGGACAGCAGAGATTTTCTAGGGATTGAGAGGTAGGATATGATAGCGATTATTGATTATGATGCGGGAAATATCAGGAGTGTGGAGAAAGCAGTCCAGTTTCTCGGTGAGGAAGCCGCGATCACAAGGGACAAGGAACAGATCCTAAACAGCAGCCACGTGATTCTTCCGGGGGTTGGGGCTTTCGGGGATGCTATGGAAAAGATCCGCCAATATGGACTTGAGGAGACTATCCATCAGGTGGTGGAAAAAGGGATTCCGTTTCTGGGGATCTGTCTGGGGCAGCAGATTATGTTTGAGAAGAGCGAAGAAGCGCCGGGAGTGAAAGGACTGGGACTTTTAGAAGGAGAGATCGTAAAGATTCCCAAAAAGGATGGGCTTAAGATTCCGCATATGGGCTGGAATAACCTTTCCATCAAGGAAGGCGCAAAGCTGTTTAAAGGAGTCCCCGATGATTCTTATGTATACTTCGTACATTCTTACTATCTGAAGGCTTCAGATCCGGATATTGTGGCAGCTTCTACAGAGTACTCAGAGGTCATCCATGCCTCTGTGGAGAAAGGGAATGTGTTTGCATGCCAGTTCCACCCGGAGAAAAGCAGCACGGTAGGACTTCAGATTTTAAAGAACTTTATTTCACTGTAGGAGGAAAAATTAATGCATACAAAAAGAATCATTCCATGTCTGGACGTACATAACGGCCGTGTGGTGAAAGGGGTCAATTTTGTTAATTTGGTCGATGCGGGAGATCCAGTAGCCATCGGGGCAGCTTATGACAAGGCGGGAGCCGATGAACTTGTCTTTTTAGATATCACAGCATCCTCCGATGCCAGAAATATCATGGTGGATATGGTGAGAAAGGTAGCGGAAACCGTTTTTATCCCGTTTACTGTGGGCGGGGGAATCCGAACTGTAGATGATTTCAGAGCAATCTTGAGGGAAGGCGCTGATAAGATCTCCATCAATTCTTCAGCCATCAATACTCCGGATTTAATCAGCGACGCGGCAGATAAATTTGGAAGCCAGTGTGTGGTCGTGGCCATTGATGCCAAACGGCGGGGGAACGGCTCGGGTTGGAACGTATATAAGAACGGCGGAAGGATCGACGTTGGCCTGGATGCCGTAGAATGGGCCAAAGAAGCAGAGCGGCGTGGAGCCGGGGAGATTCTTTTAACCAGTATGGACTGTGACGGTACCAAGGCAGGATATGATAATGAACTGACCAGAGCCATCGCGGAAGCCGTGGATATTCCTGTGATCGCATCGGGAGGTGCAGGGACCATGGAACACTTCTATGACACACTGACAGGAGGAAAAGCGGATGCGGCACTGGCGGCCTCCCTGTTCCATTTTAAAGAGATGGAGATCATGGATTTAAAAGAATATCTGTATGACAGAGGAATCAGTGTCCGCAGGTAAAACGATTGACAGTTCCATCCAGTTATAGTACTGTTGTGTCATAGTAATAGTACAATGATGATAGGAGGGATGGAGATGAAAAAAACAATTTATACGGCCGTTGTGATCCTGTTTGCAGTCAGTGTATTTTCTGGATGCTCCGTAAAACAGGAGCCAAAAGAGAAAGAGACCACAAAACAACAGACAAAGATCAGCGAAGTCAGCAAAGCACAGAAGATACAGATTATATCCCTGAAAGAACAGAAGACTGTGGCGGTCATAAAAGATAAAGATGAGATCCGCTCTCTGATGGAAGATTTAAAGATTGACCAGTGGGAGACAGTGAAGGCTGTTCCGGAGGGAGCAGAGGCTGTCTATCGCTGTGATCTGTATCAGGCCGGGACCCAGAAACTGAACCAAAAAAAACCGGGAAGCATGAAGAAGATGGGGTCCTTGACGTTCTATGAGGACAGTCCGTATGTGTCAATGAAAATCCTATCCTTCCGGCTGAACTTTAAGATCCCGGTGGATGCGGTACAGATCCTTAAAAAGCTTTAATCTAAAAGAAGGCCTGCAGGCCTTCTTTTTTAATACTCTTTATTCAAAAATATTCTGCATGAGATACGGTAGGATCCAAGGGAAATCATCAGTATGATTGGGACCGGCAGGAATTTTCCCCAGCCCTCAAACAAGCCCAGTATTGATTTTATCGGCAGATTCAAGAATATTGCAGCTTTTCCAAGAAGGATGACGATCACAAAGATGGAAGCAAATACGCCGAACATTACAAACCGTCCTTTTTCTGTGCCAAACCGGTAGGCGATGGGATACATAAGGGACATCATAAGAAGTCCTATGGTAATACCCGCATAAGCTGTATAGAAGATTTCCTCATAAGCCAGGGGTGCCTGTTTGATCAGAGTCACGGCAAAGGATAAAACAATACCGAATATGGTGCCTAAGGCCAAGAGGACTGTGGTAATAATAAACTTGCTCCGGACGCAGTCTCTGGGTTCCACTGGGAGAGTCAGGGAATAGGCATCCCAGTGATAGTAATCGTCATAGCTGATGAGAGACAAACAAAGGATTGAAAACATACAGGGCAGCGCAGAGGCCAGGAAGGAGTAACTTTCGTTGAAGAAAGTGATACCTGTAAACATAATGACGATCAAAATGAGATTTTTTACATAGGACTGCAGCAGAAGCAGTTCCTTTTTTAATAAGCCGATCATATTTTTTCCCCCTTAATATATAAAAGCATCAGATTCTCAATTGTTATCTTATCAATCACTGCATTTTGGTAAAGACGGCGGATCTTATGCCGGTCTTCCACCAGAACTTCATAATTGTAGCGGTTTTTGCGGTAGCGGATCACATCAGAAGCTTCCAGCATGTGAAATTGTTTTTCGTCGCACTTTAAGATACCGTAGCCGTCGAGAATCTCGTCCCTTGTTTTAAAGAAAAGCATGGTCCCGTTGTCTATGAAGGCCAGATAATCCGCAATGTGTTCCAGGTCGCTGGTGATATGGGTGGAGAGTAAAATACTGCATTCCTCGTTGTAAATGAAGTCCTGAAAAATATCCAGGATTTCGTTTCTTACCACCGGGTCCAGCCCGCTGGTCGGTTCATCCAGGATCAGGAGCTTTGGATGGTGAGAGAGAGCTGTGAGGATTTCCAGTTTTTTTCTCATACCCTTGGACAATTCTTTGATCTTTTTTGACGGATCGATGCCAAAACGTGACAGGAAATCATAAAAAAGAGAGGAATCCCATTGTTTATAAACACCTTTCATAATAGTATCGATGGACTTCACTTTTAAAAGTTCCATAAAGAAGCTGTCATCCAGCACAACACCAATGTCCGCTTTGATCTCCTTCATGCAGGTCCGGGTATCCTTTCCGAAGATATATACCTCACCCTCTTCAGGATGGACCAATCCCAGCATTCCTTTGATCAGTGTGGTCTTGCCGGCACCGTTCTCACCAATCAATCCGACAATGGAGCCTTTCGGGACTGTCAGATCCACCTGGTTCAAACGGAAGTCTGTGTAAGATTTTGTCATATGTTTGATCTCTATGTTATTATTCATGGCGTCCGCCCTCCTCATATAGGTAGGAAAGAATTTCATCTAATTCTTCCTGTCCGATTCCATAAGATATTGCCATATGTACGGCATTGATTAAGTGTTCCTCGATTTTTCTTAAAACTTCTTCCCTGAGCAGTTCTGAACTTTTTGTTTTGACAAAGCATCCCTTTCCGGGGATGGTTTCTATAAACCCTTCCTTTTCCAGTTCTTCATAGGCACGTTTGGTTGTGATGACGCTGATCCGCAGGTCTTTTGCAAGAGAGCGGATGGATGGGAGCAGCTCCCCTCCGGAAATTTCGCCGGATAGAATTTTTTCTTTGAAGCTCTCTGCGATCTGTTCGTAAATGGGCAGGTCACTTTGATTGCTTATTATAATATTCACACGGCACCTCCTATCTGTATATATACAGTATATACGGTGTATGCACAGTTGTCAATACATACATAGGAAAAACCGCACTAGTTGTATTTAGAGGATGAATATGTTTTAATTAGGAAAGGATCAACAGACAGAGGAGGAATCACGATGAGCAAAAGAGAAGAAGCGGTCAGAAGACACAAACAAGGATATAACTGTGCCCAGGCAGTAGCTTGTTGTTACTGTGAAGAGATGGGCATCGATGAACGGACAGTGTTTGAGTTTACGGAGGGGTTTGGTCTTGGTATGGGAGGCATGGAAGCAACCTGCGGTGCGGTTTCAGGAGCGGTCGCAGTCCTGGGAAGGCTGAACAGCACAGGAAATCTTGGAAAACCGGATTCTAAGGGTGCCACGTATCAGCTGACAAGAGAGCTGGTGAGGCGTTTTAGGATAAAGAATCAAAGCACAGTGTGCAGAGAATTAAAGGGAATGACCACAGGTACAATGATCAGAAGCTGCCAGGGATGTATTGAAGATTCTGTGAAGATTCTGGAGGATATCCTCGACAGAATGGAATAGGGATCTGCATCATACAGGCAGCAGCGGGAGGAGGTTTTCTTGTTATTTAAACAATTAAAGTATTTTACAGAGGTGATAAAATGTGGAAGCTTTACGGAAGCGGCAGAGAGGTGCTTTATATCCCAGTCTGCCATATCTCAGCAGATACGGGCTTTGGAAGAAAGTCTGGGCGTTGAGCTGATCAAGAGGAAGAACAGAAAATTCTCGATGACTCCCGCCGGAGAATACTTTTACCGGCATGGCCTTGTACTGCTGGATGAGGCAGAACGGCTGAAAAGAGAGACCGTGCGGATCGGCAGCCATAAGGAGGAACAGCTGAAGATTGGTTATTTAAGATGCTACGGAGGCATGGAATTCCGACAGGCAGTGGCAGTTTTTTCGGAAAAATATCCTGAATTAGAGCTGGAAATCGTCACAGGCAATCATGAGGAATTATATGATCTGCTGCGCTTTGGAGGAGTTGACTTAATTCTCAATGACCAGAGAAGGGCATTTTCCGAGGAATATGAAAATTATCAACTGGTCACAAGCAGCTGTTACATTGAGCTATCAGAGAGGAGCGCGCTCAGCGCGCTGGCATACGTCACTTTGGAGGACTTACGGAAGATCCCATGTATCCTGGTGGCCTCAGAGGATCAGCAGGAGAGAGAAAAGGATCATTATGTAAAAACTATGGGATTTCCTGATAACTTTTTATTTGCGGTGACCTTGGAGGAGGGGAGGCTTTTGGCGGCAGCTAACAAAGGCTTCCTGCCAGTAGAAGGGACATCGGAGGGGGCTTCTAAGCCAGAACCTGCAATTCGCCGTATCCCGCTGTGCCGGGATGGAAAGCAGATAAAAAGAAACTACTGTGCCTTTTGGAAAAAGGAGAGGACGGGCTATTATATTGAAGAGTTTGCAGAAATCCTGCGCCAGATGTTTTTGAAGAAACAAGAACAATAAAGACAGATATAAAGGTATGAATCACAGCTCTTGAATTTATCGACAGATTATGATAGTATAATGATATACAAAAGAGAAAAAACAGCAGTCTGTAATTTTTACAGACTGCTGTTTCTATTTATGACATTTTCACCAGTTCTCCGGCTTGCTGTCTCAGGGGCGTAAGATTTTCTAACTTTCAGCAAAGCCTCTCCGGCGGCCCGTTCGGAACTCGCTGACGCTCAGACAGCCTCACTGCGCAATGCGCACCGCCTACGAGTCTTTACTTCAAGAAGAAAAACTAACGTCCCTTCGAATGCAAGGCCTCCGAACTGGTGAAAATGGACGTAATGTCTGCTGGAGATGGCTGTTGCAAGACAAAAGGCGCCACCTACGATAGTTATTTACCACTATTGGAGGAGCGCATTTCAAAAGCGCGACGGAAATAGTGGTAAATAACTCATACCTAATCGTGCGGAGCACGCCCACCCGAAGGGTACGAAATACGGTGTGCTCTGTGGGTATGACATTTTCCACATGATTTCCGTTCGGCTCTTAGAATGCCTCACTCCAATCATGTGGAAAATGGACGTAATGTCTACTAGAGGAGGATAACAGCTAAACAGAAGTAGCCATCCACGATAGTTTTTCTCCATTGTTGGAAGGAGGCCTTTCCAGAGCCAACTGAGAATAATGGAGAAAAACTCATATGTTTTTTACGGCTGCTGAGAGCATCAGCTTGATCCGGTTGATCTGGTTGACTTCACTGGCTCCGGGATCGTAGTCGATGGCAACGATGTTGGACTCAGGGAATGCCTGGCGGAGTTCTTTGATGACGCCCTTTCCTACCACATGGTTCGGCAGGCAGGCAAACGGCTGTGTACATACGATATTCGGTGCGCCGCTGTGGATCAGCTCCACCATCTCTCCGGTGAGGAACCAGCCCTCCCCGGTCTGGTTTCCGATGGAAACGAACGGTTTGGCATAGGCTGCCAGATCTTTGATGTAGGCGGGCTCGTCAAAACGTTTGCTTTTAGAGAGCTCTTTGCGCAGGGTCTTTCTATACTGTTCCACCACCCAGATACCGGAGTTGCAGATGATAGCTGTCTTCTTAGACTTTCCAAGATATCGGTATTTGAAGTTGCTATTGTAGAAACCGTACATAAAGAAGTCCAGAAGATCAGGGACAACGGCCTCGGCGCCTTCCCGTTCCAGAAGCTCTACCAGATGGTTGTTGGCATCCGGCAGGAATTTAACAAGAATCTCACCTACAATTCCAACTCTCGGTTTTTTCTCGTCCGTCAAAGGAATCTCATCAAAGTCCCGGATGATGCCTCTGATGTTCTTTGAGAATGTGGTCAGGCTGCCTTTCATAACATCACGTTTACACTTGGCTTCCCAGCGTTTGTGAAGGCGGTTTACGGACCCCTTTTCCTTTTCATATGGACGGGTTCGGTAAACGACCCTCATAAATAAATCTCCATAGACAATGGCCTGGACAGCCCGGTTTAATAGGCCGGGAGAGAGTTTAAAACCGCTGTTTTTCTCAATCCCCTGGGTACTGATGCCAATGACCGGAATATGCCCGTATCCGGCATTCTGAAGCGCCCGCCGGATGAAGCTGATATAGCTTGTGGCACGGCAGCCGCCGCCGGTCTGACTGATAGCCAGGGCAATCTTATCTGTATCATATTTGCCTGACAATAAAGCGTTCATCAGCTGACCGATGACGATCAGGGACGGATAACATGCATCATTGTTAACATACTTAAGCCCTGTATTCACGTCTTTCATTCCGCCCTGTTTTAAAACTTTGACCTTATATCCGCAGGATTTTAAGGCTGGTTCCAACATAGAAAAGTGGATCGGTGACATCTGTGGGATCAAAATTGTGTATTCTTTTGCCATTTCTTTTGTAAATTCTATACGCTTCATGGCAGCAGACACCGGTTTTGGTTCAATGTTATGTTTTTTTCTGACGCGGACCGCACTGATCAGAGATCGGATCCTGATTCTGGCTGCGCCCAGGTTATTAACCTCATCGATTTTTAACACTGTATAGATCCTTCCGGAGCGGGTGAGGATCTCGTTGACGGTATCGGTGGTAACTGCATCCAGGCCGCATCCGAAGGAATTTAACTGGATCACTTCCAGCTGCTTGTTGGATTTGGCATAGTTGGCGGCACCATACAGTCTTGAGTGGTACATCCATTGGTCAGATACATTCAGAGGACGGTCTACCTTGGATAAATGGGAAATGGAATCTTCCGTCAGCACAGCGATGCCGTAGGAGTTGATCAGTTCAGGGATTCCGTGGTTGATCTCAGGATCAATGTGGTACGGGCGCCCGCAGAGCACAATACCGGTCCGCCCGGTTTCCGCCAGATAGGCCAGAACTTCTTCCCCCTGGTTCTGTATGTCTTTTCTCACATGATCCAGTTCATCAAACGCAGCCCTCACGGCCTCGTTAATCTCTGGCGCAGTGATGCCGTATTTCTCACCCAATTCCTCAAAAAGTCTTGGTTTCAGAGCTTCCTCGTTATCCAGGGCAAGGAAAGGATTCATGAAGTTGATATTCTCTGTCCGCAGTTCTTCCATGTTGTTCTTAATGTTTTCCGCATAGGATGTCACGATTGGACAGTTGTAGTGGTTGTTGGCCTCTTCCGTCTCATTGCGTTCGTAAGGAATGCATGGATAGAAGATATCCTTGATCCCCTGTTTGATCAGCCACATCACATGGCCGTGAGCAAGCTTCGCAGGGTAACACTCGGATTCACTTGGGATGGATTCAATTCCCAGCTCATAAATCTTCCTGGAAGATTCGGGCGACAGAACTACAGAAAATCCAAGCTTCGTAAAAAATGTATGCCAGAACGGATAATTCTCGTAAATGTTCAGAACCCTTGGAATACCAATAACTCCGCGCCTGGCTTCATCGGCGGGAATAGAATCATAACCGAAGGTTCGCTCCAGTTTGTAGTCATACAGGTTCGGGATATTGTCCTTATTTGCTTTGCCGCCGACTCCGCGTTCGCAGCGGTTTCCGGTGATGTAGCGGCCGCCGTTGGAAAACTTGTTGATGGTCAGCAGACAGTTGTTGGTACAGCCCTTGCAGCGTGTCATAGAAGTGTCTACGGTCAAGGCAAAAATATCTTTCATTGGCAGCATCTGTGTCTGTGTGTGTTCTGTCTTCAAACGTTCCTTGGCGATCAGTGCAGCCCCGAAGGCCCCCATGATACCGGCGATGTCCGGCCGGATGGCATGGCATCCGGAGATGCGCTCAAAGCTTCTCAAAACAGCGTCATTGTAGAATGTTCCTCCCTGAACAACAATGTGTTCACCGAGAGATTTAGGATCTGTCAGCTTGATAACCTTTAAAAGCGCGTTTTTAATGACAGAGTAAGCAAGACCGGCGGAGATATCCCCCACGCTGGCACCTTCCTTCTGTGCCTGTTTTACCTTTGAATTCATAAATACTGTACAGCGGGACCCAAGGTCGATCGGTGTCTTTGAGGTCAGAGCCACTTTGGCAAAGTCCTGTACAGAATAGTTCAGGGACTTGGCGAAGGTCTCGATAAAGGAGCCACAGCCGGAGGAACAGGCCTCATTGAGCAGTACATTGTCCACGACTCCGTTCTTGATCTTGATGCACTTCATGTCCTGGCCGCCAATATCCAGGATACAGTCTACATTTGGATCAAAAAATGCGGCCGCATAGTAATGGGCAATGGTCTCCACTTCACCGTAATCTAGATTCAGCGCAGCTTTGATCAGATGTTCGCCGTAGCCTGTGGAACAGGAAGAGACGATGTTTGCCTCTTTCGGCATCTGCGAATCGATCTCTCTGAGGGCGTCAATGGTCGCGTTAAGAGGATTTCCATTGTTATTGGTGTAGTAACTGTAGAGAAGATCTCCTTTTTCGCTTACTAATGCCACCTTTGTAGTAGTGGAGCCGGCATCGATCCCCAGATAACAGTTGCCTTCATATGTAGAGAGATCCCCGCGCTTTACAATGTGGCGGTTATGATCTTTTAAAAACATCTGGTATTCCTGATCATCTTTAAATAAAGGCTCCAGCCGGTCAACCTCATGGTTCAGTTCGATCTTCCTGCTGAAGTGTTCCAGGAGATCAGTGAAATTTGTCGTCACCTCATCCTTGGAATTCAGAGCAGCTCCTACGGCCGCAAATAAGTGGGAGTGGTTTGGAGCGATGATCGCCTCACCTTCAAGACCAAGAGTACGGATGAAAGCCTCTTTCAATTCAGAGAGGAAATGCAGAGGCCCTCCCAAAAAGGCCACGTTGCCCCGGATCGGTTTTCCGCAGGCAAGACCGCTGATGGTCTGATTGACCACGGCCTGGAAGATGGAAGCCGCTAGGTTTTCTTTTGTGGCGCCTTCGTTGATCAAAGGCTGGATGTCTGATTTGGCAAACACACCGCAGCGGGCTGCGATGGGGTAGATCGTGTCATAATTCTTGGCATATTCATTCAGTCCTGCGGCGTCTGTCTGAAGCAGAGATGCCATCTGGTCAATGAATGAACCAGTACCGCCGGCACAGACACCGTTCATGCGCTGGTCAATGCCGTTGGTGAAATAAATGATCTTCGCATCCTCTCCGCCCAGTTCAATGGCCACGTCAGTTCTCGGAGCGTAGTCCTGGAGTGCTGTGGAAACACAGACAACCTCCTGGCAGAATGGGATTTCCAGATAAGAGGAAATAGAAAGTCCGCCGGAGCCTGTCACTGTAGGGGCAAAGGTGAGATCGCCGATCTGGTCTTTGGCCTTTCTTAAAAGAGAAGCCAGGGTTTCCTGTATATTTGCATAATGTCTCTCATAGTCTGAGAACAGTATATTGTGCTGCTCATCGATCACCGCCACTTTAACGGTGGTAGAGCCGATATCAATTCCTAATCGTTTCATCTTAATTGTAACCTACTTTCCTTTCGATAGTAGTCTTATTATAAAATAAAGAAATTGAAATAACAAGATTCAACTGATCTCTTCTTACCTATTAAATAGTGCAGGAAAAAAGGATGAGAAAAAAATTCACTAAAATTAATCGGAAACAAATGAAAAACAAGGCATAGTCTATAAGAAAAAGGCAAAGGAAAGAATAAAATATGACAGAACGGGGAAACTGTAATGGAATTGTTTATGTAATCAAGGAAAAAGATACCTTATATCAGATTGCAAAACAATATAATGTGAGAGTAAGGGATATCATGAGGAGGAATCCTTATGTAAACATTTACAACCTGCAGATTGGTGATGAGTTATGTATTCCGGCAGCGGGACCGGTGATTTCAGGTGCTTTTGAGCCATATGTGGTGAAAGAAGGCGACACACTTATGAATATTATGGAAAATAAGAATGTTTCCTTTGAAAAATTAGCGAAATCAAACAAAAGTGTCAGTGAGCTTACCCTGCCTGTAGGGACAGTTCTGTTAATTGACAAAGAGAAATAATATCTCTATAATGAAACGTGAACTCGTGGAAAACAGGCGGATGGTGTCATCTGCCTGTTACCGCAGCGAAGTGGAAGGAGACCTAAATGATACAAATTTTTCGGACAATGGATGGCCGGATCAACGAAATATCTGAGTCCATAGAGGGCTGTTGGATTTCTGTGGTGGACCCTACAGCCACAGAGTTGGTGGAACTATCCCAAAAGTATCAGATTGATTTGGATCATTTAAAAGCGCCTCTGGATGAGGAAGAACGTTCCCGTATCGAGGTTGAGGACAACTATACCTTGATCATCGTGGATGTGCCCATCACAGAAGAGAGAAAAGAAAAGAACTACTTTGTGACGATCCCGTGCGGAATCATATTGACAGATCTGTGCCTGATCACCATCTGCCTGATGGACACGCCGGTGCTTTCCAACTTTAAAGAGGGAAGGGTCCGCAACTTCTGGACTTATAAGAAGACTAGATTCATACTGCAGATCTTGTTCCGCAATGCCTCACTCTACCTTCAGTACCTGCGGATTATTGATAAAAAAAGCGATGAGGTTGAAAAACAGCTTCATATCTCCACAAAGAACCAGGAGCTGATCGAGCTTTTGGAACTGGAAAAGAGTCTGGTTTATTTCTCCACTTCACTGAGGGGAAATGAGCTTGTTTTAGAGCGCCTGTTAAAGATCGAGAAGATTAAGCAGTATCCGGAGGATGAAGAACTTCTGGATGACGTCATCATTGAGAACAAGCAGGCAATTGAGATGTCTGACATCTACAGCAATATCCTGAGCGGCACAATGGATGCCTATGCGTCCGTTATCTCCAATAATCTGAACATTGTCATGAAGGTTCTGGCGGTGATCACCATTGTCATGTCCATACCGACGATGATCGCCAGTTTTTGGGGGATGAACGTGCCTGTGCCCTTTGCGGACAGCCGTTTTGGCTTTTTTGGACTTGTTGGGGTGTCTGTGGTGCTGACAGTGATCGGAAGTATTGTATTAGGAAAGAAAAAAACATTTTAGGAAAGGTAACATATGAATTGGTTAAATAAGCTTGAGAGGAAGTTCGGGCGGTTTTCCATCCCAGGGCTTCCAAAGTATATTATTCTTTTATACGTGGTTGGGATCCTTGTACAGTTTGCAGCGCCGGAGTTGTACAGTCTGTTTTCGCTGAATCCTTATCTTGTAATGCATGGACAAGTATGGAGGATCTTTACGTTTTTGCTGATCGCACCGTCTACAAACTTGTTCTTTATGATCTTTGTGCTGTTGTTTTATTATTCGATCGCATCGTCTCTGGAACAGGTATGGGGAAGCTTCCGCTTTACTATGTATTACCTGATCGGTGTTATCGGAACAGTTGCAGGGGCTTTTCTTACATATCTGATCCTCACGGTTTCAGGAGGGCAGATGAGCGCCATGTTTGTGGAGATGGATACTTTTTATCTGAACTTATCTCTGTTCCTGGCTTACGCTATGATGTTTCCTGACATGCAGGTACTCTTTTATATGATCATTCCGATGAAGGTAAAATGGCTGGCATATCTTGACGCCGCGTACCTTTTTTATACATTTTTTATCGCAACAGACTTTACAGTCATGGGAATTTCGATTAAAGTATCTATAGTGGTCGCACTGCTTAACTTTGTTCTGTTCTTTTTCTCAACAAAGAAAATGAAAGCAAAGGGAGCCAGATTCGGCCAGAAAGTAAAACAGAGGAAACGCAAAGCCCAGTTCGGGGAACCGGCTGGACATGTGGAACCAAAGAAAAATGGCGCAAGGCATGAATGTGCCGTCTGCCATCGGACAGAATTGGACGATCCCACACTGGAATTCCGGTACTGTTCCAAATGTGACGGGAATTATGAGTATTGCCAGGATCATCTGTTTACTCATATCCATGTCAAAAAGGACGATAAAGGAAATAATTAATTATTACAATTAATTGATTATACATTGTTATGAAAAGGAGATTAACTATGCTGACAAAAAAAACAAAGATTGTTTGCACGATGGGGCCTGCGACAGATGATGATGCGGTGCTCAAACAGCTGATGCTGGAAGGAATGGATATCGCGAGGCTGAATTTCTCTCACGGTGACCATGAGGAACAGCTTGGAAGGATCAAGAGAATTAAAAGATTCCGTGAAGAACTGAATATTCCGATCGCGATCTTACTGGATACAAAAGGACCTGAGATCCGTACAGGACTTCTGGAGACAGACGGAGATGTGGAATTAAAAGAAGGAAATGAATTTGTCCTGACCACAAGGGACATCAAAGGAAATGATTCTATCGTAGCAATTACATACGAAGAGCTTCCGCAGGATGTCACAGAAGGAAATACAATCCTGATCGATGACGGTCTGATCGAACTGAGAGTCAAAGAGATCAAAGACGGAACAGATATTGTATGTGAAATTGTAAACGGCGGACTTTTAGGAAGCCGTAAGGGAGTGAACGTACCGAACGTGCGCGTAAATCTTCCTTCCATCACAGAAAAGGATAAGAGCGACATTGAGTTCGGACTTGAAAACGGCATTGATTTTATCGCGGCTTCTTTCATCCGTAACGCAGATGCAGTCAATGAGATCAAGGACATCGTAAAAGCCCACAACATGGAAGTCGGCGTTATCTCCAAGATTGAAAACGTGGAGGGTGTGGAAAATATTGAATCCATCATCCAGGCTTCTGACGGAATCATGGTAGCCCGTGGAGATTTAGGTGTGGAAATTCCTGCAGAGGAAGTTCCGTTTATGCAGAAAGCAATCATTAAAAAATGTAACAATGCATTTAAGCCAGTCATCACAGCTACACAGATGTTAGACTCTATGATCAGAAACCCACGTCCGACAAGAGCGGAAGTAACAGACGTTGCCAATGCTATTTATGACGGAACCGATGCGATTATGCTTTCTGGAGAAACCGCGAAGGGGAAATACCCTGTGGAGGCCGTAAGGATGATGAACCAGATCGCCATCTCCACAGAACTGCATCTGGATACGAAGATCAAAGATTTCCGTTCCATCTATGTAAGCCGTGGAATCTCAGCAGCGGTTGCTTATTCTGCTGTACAGACTGCTCATAATATTAACGCAAAATGTATCCTGGCGTCCAGTATGTCCGGATTTACGGCAAGGATCGTATCTAAGTTCAAACCGGATGCACAGATCATCGGCTTGTCTCCGGATGAAGCGGTTGTGCGTAAGATGCAGCTTTACTGGGGAGTGCGTCCGTTTAAGTCACATAAGGCTTCCTCTACCAGAGAACTTTTGGATGAAGCTACGGATATCGTACTGAATGCAGATCTTGCACAGGAGAACGACATCCTGGTACTGACCGGAGGAGGTCCGGCAGACCACCGTGGAAAAGGCGTGACAAACATGCTGAAAGTAGTAAAAATCGGCGAATAAGGATAGACAGGGGGTGTGAAAGCATCCCCTTTTTGGTAAGGTGATAATTTATGAAGGTTGCTGAAAAAGTTTACATATCGGAAATTTTAACGATCACAAAAGCAAAGTTAATAAAGCGGATTGTAAAGGGAAAAAGCATTCCTTCGTTATATTGTATTACACTGCCGCTTGGAAATGTAGGAATTCTGGAAGTATACGAATACCGGGAGCTTTTAAAGGACTATTATCAGGACAAAGAGGTTACCGTTGTGGGATGTGCCGTCTCTAAACAGGACGCCTTCGTTATGGTCAGAAGGATCGTGGAAGAGATAAAACAGCAGGGCTGCCTTTTGCAGGTTCCTGAATTTTTTGAAGAGGAGTGAGGCAATGGCAGTTTTATGGATCATTTTAAAAATCATAGGAATACTGCTGCTGTGTCTCCTTGCATTGTTACTTCTGGTGCTGTTTGCGCCTGTCGGCTATGCCTGCCGGGGTGTCTGGAACGGCAGTGAGAAATGGGGCAGAGGCCGCATTTCCTGGCTTTTCTTTTTTGTCCGTATGAAGGTTGTGTGGAGAGAAGGAGAGGAGCCAGGCATTACTCTAAGGATACTGGGACTCCCCGTCTACAACTCTGATGAGAAGCGATGGTCCTTTCTCAACAGGAAAACAGAGGATGATGTGGTAGAAATCAGGGATTCTGGGAAGGATATAAAAGAGCCGGACAGAGTAGCCCAGAAGACTTCCCGGCCGCTTTCAGAGGAACCGGTAAGTGAGAAAGAGCAACTTCCCGATGATATCCTGGATTATACCTGGGACGGGGAAGATTTGGAATCCTTTGAGGAGGAAGAGCCAAAAAAGCCGTCTTTCACAAAAAGGGTGAAAAGTTTCCTGCAAAGATGCTATAATACAGGTAAGCGTCTGTACAAAAGATTAAAATACATTTTAAACAGGGCTGGTTCTTTTAAGGAACTGCTGGAAGATGAGGAATTGATCAGTGCAGTCAGGCGTCTGTTTGGATACAGCAAGAAGGGGATCAGACATTTTCTTCCTAAGAAGCTCTCGGGAGAGATCACCTTTGGGTTTGAGGACCCCGCCGCGACAGGGCAGGCACTTGCCGCTGTGAGCGTTTTGATGCCGCTGTTCAGAGGAAGTCTGTATGTGGAACCGGATTTTGAAGAAGCAAGATTTGAAGCCGACCTGACTGTTTCGGGACGGATTTATGCGTTTTATTTTCTGAAGCTTGCCTGGGATATCTATCGGGATAAAGAGCTTTGGAGACAGAAGGAGCGTATCTTAAGAACAATAGGAGGTTAGTTTAATGAGCAAAGAAAAGTTTAATGAGACCGTGGACTCGTTATTCCAGGGCATTGAGGGATTTATGACCTCAAAAACGGTAGTCGGAGATCCGATTTATGTGAAAGACACGATCATCCTGCCGCTGGTGGACGTATCCTTCGGCATGGGAGCCGGGGATTACCGAGCAGACCGGAAAGCCCGCGGATACGGCGGCATCGGGGGAAAGATGACTCCCAGCGCCGTCCTTGTGATCCGTGATGGACAGATAAAGCTTGTCAATGTGAAAAACCAGGAGACCATTACCAAGCTGCTTGATATGGTTCCGGATGTGATCGACAAATTTACAAAAAAAGAAGAGACACTAGAAGACATTGTGGAAGACTTGGAAAACGAATGATAACCTCCCTATTGGGAAATGCCCTGTATTATCAGAAATCTATAATACAGGGCATTTTTATTCAATACTTTCCGTTTGTTTGCATATACTAGTTAATAAGCTTAAATAGGTGTGTATGTATGAAACGTGTTTGCGGAGTCGCTTTTTTCTTTTTCGGGCTGGGACTGTTTATCGGATTATTTATCCAAAGAGATTTCACACAGTTTGCAATGACAGGGGTCTGTATTTCATTGTCTTATTTTCTGTTTTTCCAATAGAATAATAGATACCGGAAGAGTCCGCCTTTTGCAGTAAATAAAGAATCAAAAAAAGAGCCGGAAATTCCAGCTCCCCTAAGGTTTATAATCAATCGGGAAAGATTATGCTCTTTCGACTTTACCTGATCTCAGACAAGAAGTACAAACGTACATTTTTTTAG
>OLSH01000293.1_pt1 | contig 50956 bp, 40 predicted proteins | sample 1643221 | NCBI WGS metagenome assembly OLSH01 (sample SAMEA3136681, study PRJEB25190) | human gut metagenome | biome: human gut; feature: human-associated habitat; material: faeces | place: Austria | collected 2013 | reverse complement strand
GCATCAGGGTTTCCCCCATTGTGCAATATTCCCCACTGCTGCCTCCCGTAGGAGTTTGGGCCGTGTCTCAGTCCCAATGTGGCCGTCCACTCTCTCAAGCCGGCTACTGATCGTCGCCTTGGTGGGCCGTTACCCCGCCAACCAGCTAATCAGACGCGGGACCATCCTATACTGCCAGGGCTTTTCACACTGAATCATGCGATCCTGTGCGCTTATGCGGTATTAGCAGCCGTTTCCAGCTGTTATCCCCCTGTATAGGGCAGGTTCCCCACGCGTTACTCACCCGTCCGCCACTCAGTCTACAAAACGTCAATCCCGAAAGAAATCTGTTAAGTAGCTTCGTTCGACTTGCATGTGTTAAGCACGCCGCCAGCGTTCATCCTGAGCCAGGATCAAACTCTCATGTTCAATCTTGGATCTAAAAAGCGCTAGCTTTCTTATCCTTGTTCTTACTGTTCTATATAAAAGAACGTCCGTTGTATCTTTTTCAAAAAGATACTGAAAATCTCTTAGAATTTTCAAGGTTGTCTTATTGTTTAGTTGTCAATGTTCGTGTTTGCAGTATTGCGTGTTGCAACGCTCAAACTATTTGATCGGAACCTCTTGTTAAAGTTCCAACGGAGAAGGAGGGATTTGAACCCTCGCGCCGCTATTAACGACCTACTCACTTTCCAGGCGAGCCCCTTCAGCCACTTGGGTACTTCTCCAAGCGTCCCTAAGTACTTTGCTGTCAGTTAATACTGATCTTCAAAGTAACGGAGAGGGTGGGATTCGAACCCACGCGCCCTTGCGGACAAACGGTTTTCAAGACCGCCTCGTTATGACCACTTCGATACCTCTCCAGGTACTTGTTTTATTTGTTTTTTGTGCGCCTCTCTCGGTGACGCTTGTATATAATACCAAACGCTCCTACACTTGTCAACAAGTTTTTTAAAATTAATTTATTTTTTTGTGATCTTACCGATTTATGTCGGTTTTACGTATGGTATAAGCCTGCTATCTCTTGGTAAAAAACCGTTTCTGGAGTATTTTCATCTGAAAATAAATAATCTTGTCGTGGACATTGTGCAGAAAACGAAACAGCTTCCGGGCCTTCATTAAACTTCCCGCAATCCTCATATCTTCCGGAGTCGTCACTTTAATATTGTCGTAGCTGCCTTCAATGAGCTTCACCTGAGTGGTAGAATCCCCATAATTCTCAAGGACCATACCATCATCTGTAGCCATGGTGTCCCCGCTGTCAATCAGTTTTTGATAAGCTTCATAGATCATCTGGAATTCAAAACACTGCGGAGTCTGCACCTGCCAAAGCTTTCTTCTGGGAGGTGTCGATACCGCATAGGTATCATTGTCTACCACCTTGATCGTATCTTTGGACGGCATGCCAACGACACAGGCCTTATATCTGCGCACGTTGATGATACACTTTCTTATGATATCAGCATTGAGCATAGGCCTGGCTCCGTCGTGGATCAAAACATAGTCCGCGTCTCCGATACTTTTAAGTCCCAGATAGACAGATTCATAGCGCTCTCCACCCCCGGCCACGATCTTGCTCACTTTCTCAAACTGGTACTTGTCCACGATATATTTCTGGCAGTAATCAATCTCATCTTCACCGGTCACTAAAATAACCTCATCCACCGGACTGTGCTCAAATGCTTTCAGGGCATAATAAATCAAAGGCCTGGATTTAATAATCATATACTGCTTGGGAATTCCGCTCCCCATGCGTTTCCCTTCTCCCGCGCCAAGTACAATGGCAACGATTTTTTCTTTCATGGCATCTCCTAATTGTTTATCTCTGACCGATCTTTAATCCAGGGACCGCATTCAGATCCCAGCCGCTCCTGGCTCCATTTATATACTCGTAGTACCCTGCCGCTCCGATCATAGCCGCATTGTCCGTACAAAAAATCGGAGACGGGTGGTAAAACGTGAGCCCTGCCTCCCTACACCTGTTCTGGATTTTTACCCTGAAAGCGCCGTTGGATGCCACGCCCCCCGCAATGGCCAGCTTTTCATACCCAAGATTCTTTGCCGCTTCCACACCGTGGGTGCTCAGCACATCTACTACGGCCTCCTGGAAAGAAGCAGCCACGTCCGCCCGGTTTACTTCTTCCCCTTTCATCTCGCACTTATTCAAATAATTCAGCACAGAAGACTTCAGCCCGCTGAAGCTGAAGTCGTTGGGTGCATCATCCACTTTTGCCCTCGGAAACTTAATCGCTTCCTTATTGCCCTCTCTGGCCAGAGCTTCAATCTTAGGACCTCCCGGATACCCCAGTCCAATGGATCTGGCCACTTTGTCAAATGCTTCTCCGGCTGCGTCATCCCTGGTGCGCCCGATAATTTCATAAACACCGTAATCTTTCACATCCACCAGATGTGTGTGACCTCCCGATACAACGAGACATAGAAAAGGCGGCTCCAGTTCCGGATGCTCAATATAGTTTGCGCAGATATGGCCCTCAATGTGGTGCACTCCCACCAACGGCTTATTTTTTGCAAAAGCGATGGCCTTTGCCTCTGCCACTCCAACAAGCAATGCGCCTACCAGCCCCGGGCCGTAAGTAACTGCTACAGCGTCGATCGAATCCAGAGTCTCTCCCGCTTCACTGAGGGCTTCTCTGATCACGTAGTTAATCTTCTCGATGTGCTTTCTGGATGCAATCTCCGGTACGACACCACCGTACAGCTTATGTAATTCAATCTGTGATGAAATAACGTTGGACTTGACATTTCTTCCGTTTTCCACCACCGCCGCAGCTGTTTCATCACAGGAAGATTCAATTGCCAGTATCTTAATAATCTTATCCATTGTCCGCTCCTTATTCCTCACTGAAATCTAAAGTAATGGTCTTCCCGTCCTTCCCCGCCTTAGTCCTTGGAAAGATCTCTCTGACTTTCCCCATAAATTCTTCCGGTCTCACTAAAGACGGGCTGTAGTGAGTCAGCCAAAGCTGACCCACATCTGCCTGTTTTGCAAGCCTTGCGGCTTCATAAAATGTCATATGCTTATATTCTTTTGCCTTCTTCTCTTTTCCCTCTTCCCCGTACATACCCTCACAGATAAACAGATCCGCTCCATTAGCATGCTCGGCTATGGCAGGGATAGGCCTGGTGTCCGTACAGTAGGTCAGCTTAATCCCTTTTCTGGCTTCCCCAAGGATCATATCGCTGGTCAGCACACGGCCGTCAGCCTCCAGGGTCTCCCCCTTTTGCAGCCGGCTCCAGTATTTCATCGGAATTTCATTTTGTCTGGCCTTATCAGGGTCAAACTTTCCGGCCCTCGGTATCACAATATTATATCCGTAGCATACAATATTATGCTGAACCCGGAATGCCTCAATCTGATATCCATCCATCGGGATCACCTGGGTTTTTCCGGAGAGTTCCTGAAATTCAATTTCAAATGGAAGATCGGGGGCGATAATCCTCAATGACTGAACGACCCGCTCTACTCCTTTTGGTCCAATGATCAAAAGGGGCTCCGTCCTCTCCGCATTTCCGAGAGTCAACAGAAGGCCCGGCAGGCCGCTGATATGATCCGCGTGAAAATGGGTAAAACAAATGGCATCCAGAGGTTTTACACTCCACCCCCGTTCCTTGATGGCCACCTGAGTTCCCTCACCGCAGTCAATCAGCACGTCATGTCCGTTAAACCGTGTCATACATGCCGTCAGTTTCCGATATGGAAGAGGCATCATGCCTCCGGTGCCTAATAAACATACATCTAACATTTTTTATCCTTTTTTCTAAGTCAAAACTTCACTTTTTTCCTTGACTGAGACTGGGATCTTAAACTTCTTCACCAGCTCGTCATAACAATGTTCACAAAGGAAAAATTCGTGGCATTCCAGATCTTTGTCCGAAAAATATCCCCACTGCTTTTCTCCCTTAAAATAATCTTCCTTCTCTTTTATAGTTCGACCACATAAGTTGCACATCATCTCATTCTCCTCCTTATGGGTCTCATTATAAGAAGGTTCTTCTTCGGATACTACTGGTAATGATTGGGCCGGTACGTCCCAACGCATTAAAACAGCGTCTTCCATTGGATTTCGGTAATATTTGGGCCTTCGTCCCTGGACGATAAATCCTCTCTTTTTATACATATGGATGGCCTGGATGTTGGATTCCCTCACCTCAAGATAAACCGCAGACACCCGTCTTTTTGCAAGTTCTTCCTGAAGGACACATACCAGCCGTGCACCAATCCCGAAATTACGGATGAACGGAAGCACGCCTACTCTCAACAGTTCACCTTCGTCCGCTGCTATTCTGCCTATGACATAACCGCTGACGCGTTTCATGTCACGCCATACATAAATAAAATAGTCATTGTTTTTGAAGGCATCTTCGATCACACGAAGTGACCATGGATCAGAAAAACACTGCTTCTCCAACTCCGCGATCATCGGCAGATCTTTTTCTCTTACCTCAAATATTGGTTTTTTCATTTCTCAGTCGTTCTTCTCTTTCCCTTTCTGCCTGGGATTTCCGTAAATATTCAGGTTCAAAGTCATCAGCAGAAACTGCTTTCCCCTGCTGATAATATAATTCGGCCAGAGCTCCTACTGCACCCGCTCTCTGCCTTGCCGCAAACCCAGGGGCAAACAGTGCGTGTTCTCCCATATGCTCTGATATGACTTCCTTATGGACTGGAACTCCATCCCCAAGAAACGTCACAGTTTCCTTGTATTCCTTCAACTGATCCAAAGTATCGCTGATACTTTGGGCACACTGCTCTTTCATGACTCTGAACTGTCCGTGTTCAAACCTGTAGAATCCAGTATAAACCTGATTTCTCCTGGCATCCATAACAGGACAGATGATGCCCTGTGCTCCGTATAGCTGATATGCCAGCCCGTCCACAGACGGCACCGGTATGACTGGTTTGTCAAGAGCCAGCCCCAGCCCCTTGACTGTAGCTGCTCCAATCCTCAATCCTGTAAAGGATCCCGGTCCCATGGCAGCCGCGATGGCATCCAGTTCAGTCAGCTCAATTCCTACCTGTCCTCTTATGACATCCAGCATAGGGAGCAGCGTCTGTGAATGGGTCAATTTGTCGTTGACCGTATACTCAGCAATCATCGCGCCGTCCACAAGGTAAGCAGCCGATGCCACAAGACCCGAACTATCCAATGCTAAAATCTTCATCTATATCTCCTCAATCTTGATCTCCCGGTAATCAAACCCACGTTCCAGGTTTTTAGAAATCGTAATCTTTGTATAATGATCAGGAAGGATCTCCTGAATGAGATTGGCCCACTCAATCAAAGATACTCCCTGCCCGTAAATATAATGTTCATATCCTATTTCATCCATCTCCTCCACATCACCGATACGGTACACATCAAAATGGTAGAAAGGAAGCCGTCCGTCCTCATACTCCTGCATGATGGTGAATGTGGGGCTCTGCACAGGCTCCTCGATTCCCAGGCCCTTTGCGAAACCCTGGGTGAATACGGTTTTGCCGACTCCCAAGTCTCCCTCCAGACAGTAAACGTCTCCAGGGCCTGCCTGCTGTGCAAGCAAAAAGCCTGCCTGAAATGTATCCCTGCTGCTGAAACTCTCCATCGCACTAAGCCCTTTTTGCATTCTTAGGAAGTTTTGTGCTGGCCGGTACATGCTGGTAAATATAATTCATGATCTCGTCTTTTCTGCTGCCGAGAGCCTCATCGGTGAAAATAAAAGCGCTCTGCTTTCCTGTATATAAAATATACATACCCCGGTTATATCTGATCTTGACAATCTGATCCCACGGAATATTTCCGTTCTGGTCATCAATGGTCACGTGAATCCCGTCATCCTGCATGTCATAAACAGACTCTGTCTTATACATAGGGTTTGTTGCCGCCTGCTTCTTTGCCTTCATATATAATGTAAGCGGTGTCACAAGTACAAAAAGTACCATGATCAAAACACCCATAAATCCGTAATAAGCACTGCTCTGAGCGATGCCCCGGAATATCATCATAATTCCAACCAAAATACAAAAGGCAGTAAAAATCCCTGTCTGTCCCTGGTATGAATGAATCATAGAAAATCGAAACAAATCTTTTACCGATAACTTAATTTTTAATATCATTGCTCTGCTCCTTCATCTTCAGGATAATAAAATCCTTTGTTTTGGACTTGCTCTAGTTTTTAATTATATCATAGTGAAAAGAGTTTTGGTATATTTTTTCTCTCGATGCAAACAATATCCACATGGGAAAATATATGTATGTGAGAGGAGACGTAAACACATGAGAGCAACAGGAATAGTACGACGTATCGATGACTTGGGAAGGATCGTGATTCCAAAAGAGATCCGAAAGACAATGCATATCAGAGAAAGCGATCCTTTGGAGATATTTACAGAGCATGACGGAAGCATCATACTAAAAAAATATTCTCCGATCGGAGAGATGGGGCAGGTGGCAAAACAATATGCTGAGTCCATAGCTGCCACCCTTCCTCACACGATCTGCATCTGCGATCAGGATTCTGTCATCGCTGCCGCAGGACCAAACGGCAAGAAATTGTCCGGAAAACTTTTGCACGAACAGGCAGAACAGATCATCATTGACCGCGGACAATTCAGCGCAAACAAAGGAGATCAGAAGTTTGTGCCGATCATCTCAGATTTCCCAGATGAATTTATAAGCCAGGCGGCGGCCACCATCATCGCTGAAGGGGACGCCATCGGCCTTGTCTGTATTCTTTCCAATGATTCTAAAATAACCGATCAGGATTTGACCATCGCAAAAATCGGAGCTTCTTTCCTTGGAAAACAAATGGAAGATTAGCAAAAGCTGATACGCCGTACAAAAAACTGCCGGCATGCAATGCATGTCCGGCAGTTCTTTATGATCTTAGATATTTATTCAGGTATTTTCCTGTATACGACTGTTCCACCTTACATATTTCTTCTGGGGTTCCCTGAGCTACAACCGTTCCTCCTTTATTGCCGCCTTCGGGACCGATATCAATAATATAATCTGCTGTTTTAATGACTTCCAGGTTATGCTCGATCACAATCACCGTATTACCGCCTTCCGTGAGCTTACCCAGAATATCTACAAGCTTGTGCACATCGGCAAAATGAAGTCCAGTGGTAGGCTCATCTAATATATAGATGGTTTTTCCTGTACTTCTTTTGCTCAGCTCCGTTGCCAGTTTGATCCTCTGTGCTTCTCCACCGGACAACTGTGTGGATGGCTGCCCAAGACGGATGTAAGAAAGCCCCACATCCCTGAGAGTCTCCATCTTCCGGCTGATGCTCGGAATGCTGGCAAAAAACTCACACGCTTCCTCAACCGTCATATCCAGAACATCATAAATACTCTTGCCTTTATAAAGGACTTCCAGTGTCTCCCTGTTATACCTTTTTCCCTGGCATACCTCACATGGAACATACACGTCCGGAAGGAAATGCATCTCAATCTTAATGATACCGTCTCCGGCACATGCCTCACACCTTCCGCCCTTTTTATTAAAGCTGAATCTCCCTTTATTGTATCCACGGCTTCTTGCGTCCTTTGTCATAGCAAACAAATCCCGAATCTGGTCAAAGACACCCGTATAAGTTGCCGGATTGGACCTTGGTGTCCGCCCGATCGGAGACTGATCAATGTCAATAATCTTGTCCAGCTGGTCAAACCCTTCTATGTCGGTATGCTTGCCCGCTTTAATCTTAGCACGGTTTAACTCCTTCGCCAGCCTTTTGTATACGATCTGGTTGATCAGAGAACTCTTTCCTGAGCCGGACACGCCGGTCACACAGGTGAATACCCCGAGAGGGATATCCACATCAATGTTCTTTAGGTTATTCTCCCTGGCTCCGATCACCTTCATCCAGCCTGCCGGCTTTCTGCGTTCTTTTGGAACCGGAATCTTAATCCTTCCGCTTAAATACGCACCTGTGATAGACTTTTTGTTCTTCATGATCTGCTGGGCAGTACCCTGGGCTATGATCTCTCCACCGTTTTCCCCAGCTCCGGGTCCCACATCCACAATGTGGTCTGCCGCCAGCATCGTATCCTCGTCGTGCTCTACCACCAGCAGGGTATTCCCCAGATCTTTTAGGTTCTTTAAGGTATTGATGAGCTTATCGTTGTCTCTCTGATGGAGTCCGATGCTTGGCTCATCCAGAATATATGCTACTCCCACTAGACCTGAGCCGATCTGTGTTGCCAGACGGATTCTCTGGGCCTCTCCTCCAGACAGTGTACCTGTGGCTCTGGAAAGTGTCAGGTATTCCAGTCCTACATTATTAAGAAAGCCAACTCTGGCCTTAATCTCCTTGAGGATCTGGCTTCCGATAAACTGCTGCCGTTCCGTCAGTTCCATCTCATCCAGGAAGGTTAAGATCTCTCCCACAGACATCTCACACATCTCGGCAATATTTTTCCCTGCTACGGTAACTGCCAGAGACTCCGCTTTCAGTCTCTGTCCATGGCATTCTTCACACGGCGTCACCGTCATGTAGTTTTCATATTCGGCCTTCATAGACTCAGAGGATTCTCTATACCTGCGGCCCACGTTCCTGATCAGTCCTTCAAAAGCTACATCATAAACACCCTGCCCCCTCTGTCCGGTATAGTAGACCTTGACTTCTTTTCCGTTGGTTCCATAGAGAAGAATATCCTTGATCTTCTTTGGATAATCCTTAAACGGTGTGTTCAGGTCAAACTTAAACTCTTTGGCAAGGGCGTCCAGAATAGCTCTGGTATAACTTTTTTTATCCGTACAGGACTGCCATCCCATCACCTGGATGGCTCCTTCGGCAATACTCAGTTTCTGGTCCGGGATCATCAGATCCACGTCAAATTCCATCTTATACCCAAGTCCATGACAGACCGGGCACGCCCCGAACGGATTGTTGAAAGAAAAACTCCTCGGTTCAATCTCATCGATGCTGATATCACAGTCCGGGCAGGAAAAGCTCTGGCTGAAGTTCATCGGCTCTCCGCCGATGATATCCACGGTCATCAGACCGTCCGCCAGGTCTAACGTTGTCTCGATAGAATCAGAAAGTCTCTTATCAATCCCCTTCTTGACAACCAGGCGGTCCACAACAATCTCTATATTATGCTTCTTATTCTTGTCCAGTGTGATCTCTTCCTCCAGGTCATAGATATTTCCATCCACTCTCACACGGACATAGCCGCTTCTCTTGGCATTGGAGAAGATCTTCTCGTGCCTGCCCTTCCGTCCCCGGACGATCGGAGCCAGAAGCTGGAACTTTGTTCCCTCCTCCATCTCCATGATCCGGTCAACCATCTGATCCACGGTCTGCTTACTGATCGGTTTTCCGCACTTAGGACAGTGCGGGATACCGATCCTGGCGTACAGCAGACGGAAGTAATCGTAGATCTCCGTCACGGTTCCAACTGTGGATCTGGGATTTCGGTTTGTCGACTTCTGGTCAATGGAAATCGCAGGGGACAGCCCTTCAATGCTGTCAACATCAGGTTTTTCCATCTGCCCAAGGAACTGCCTTGCATAGGAGGAAAGAGACTCCATATACCGCCTCTGTCCCTCCGCGTAAATCGTGTCGAATGCCAAAGAGGACTTCCCTGAGCCGCTCAGTCCGGTCAGGACAACAAACTCATTCCTTGGTATTTCTAAATCTACATTCTTTAGATTGTGCTCTTTCGCCCCTTTGATTCGGATAACATCCTTCTTCATAGTATCTCCTTACTTATCATAATCTCTGTAAGCAATCTTATATTCCTTCAGTTCATCGCGAAGTGCTGCAGCCTCTTCAAAGTTCAGCTCTGCCGCCGCTTTGTTCATCTTCTTGGTGAGCCGTTCAATGTTTTCTTTTAATTCTTTCTTATTCATAGACTCAACGTCTTTTTCGTTGGACTGTACCGCTTCCTCCTCATCAGAAATCTTGATCAGGTCACGGACATCTTTCTTGATCGTCTGCGGTGTGATGCCATGCTCCTTATTATACTGATCCTGGATCGCCCTTCTCCGGTTGGTCTCACTGATGGCGGCCTCCATGGAATCAGTTATATTGTCCGCATACATGATAACATGTCCTTCACTGTTTCTGGCCGCACGGCCCACCGTCTGTACCAGGGATGTCTCTGATCTTAAAAATCCTTCCTTATCTGCGTCCAGGATGGCAACCAGCGTAATCTCCGGAATATCCAGACCTTCTCTCAGCAGGTTGATTCCCACCAACACGTCAAACACATCCATCCTCAGATCTCTGACAATCTCTGTCCGCTCCAGAGTATCAATGTCTGAATGCAGGTACTTTACGCGGATTCCTACTTCCCTCATGTAATCAGTCAGCTCCTCCGCCATCCTCTTCGTGAGGGTTGTCACGAGAACCTTATGCCCCTGTTCTGTCTCCTTATGGACCTCAGACAGAAGGTCATCGATCTGCCCCTTCACCGGGCGCACATCAATCGGTGGATCCAGAAGACCGGTAGGGCGTATGATCTGTTCTGCCCTCAGAAGCTCATGCCCGGCCTCGTACTTACTCGGAGTCGCAGAAACAAACATCATCTGGTCAATCTTACTCTCAAACTCGCTGAACTCCAGCGGGCGGTTGTCTTTTGCCGACGGCAACCGGAATCCGAAGTCTACCAATGTGGACTTCCTGGACTGGTCTCCAGAATACATACCGCCAATCTGCGGTATCGTAATGTGGGACTCGTCCACGATGATCAGAAAATCATCCCCAAAGAAATCGATGAGAGTATTTGGCGGTTCTCCCGGCTTTCCACCGGTGAGATGCCTGGAATAGTTCTCGATGCCCGAGCAGAATCCAGTCTCTCTCATCATCTCAATGTCAAAGTTGGTCCTCTCGGCGATCCTCTGGGCTTCGATGAGCTGGTCATTTTCCTGGAAATACTTAACCCTCTCTGCCATCTCCTTTTTAATGTCTACGATGGCACGCTCGATCTGTTCCTGCGGCACTACATAGTGGGATGCCGGAAAAATGGCCAGAAAGTTAATGCTTCTCTTAACTTCCCCGGTCAACACATCGAACTCCACAATACGTTCAATCTCATCCCCGAAGAATTCCACCCGGACAGCCTCCTCGAAGGTGGATACCGGAAGGATCTCAAGCACATCGCCTTTTACCCGGAAGGTTCCCCTCTTGAAATCCAGCTCATTACGGACATATTGGATGTTAATCAGCTCGTCAATCACCTGGTCCCGGTCCTTCTCCATGCCCGGTCTCAGGGAGATCATCATCTCCGTGTAGCTTTCTTTGTTACCGATGCCGTAGATACACGACACACTGGACACTACGATCACGTCCTTCCTCTCAATAAGGGCGGCTGTGGCACTGTGCCTCATCTTATCGATCTCGTCATTGACTGAAGAGTCCTTCTCGATAAAAGTGTCAGTGGAGGGCACATAGGCTTCCGGCTGGTAATAATCATAATAGGAGACAAAATATTCTACTGCATTATGAGGAAAAAACGCTTTGAACTCACTGTAAAGCTGCGCAGCCAGCGTTTTGTTGTGTGCGATGATCAGGGTTGGTTTATTTAATTCTTTGATGACATTTGCCATGGTAAATGTCTTGCCTGAACCTGTGACACCCAGAAGCGTCTCAAACTGGTTGCCCTGCTTAAACCCGCCGACCAGCTGTTTGATTGCCTCCGGCTGGTCTCCGGTGGGTTCAAATTCAGATACTAATTCAAAATGATCCATAGCTCAAAGCCTCCTTTGCAATGATATGTTCAACTAAATCCGTTTCTTTAAAACAGTTTCTTACAATTCCATATATATTGACCTAGTATAACACAAGAAAAGACTGATTAGTATGTTCACATTATTGGTAATTTATTTGGAGCCGTACTTTTTCATCTCCAGCGCCAAGAACATATGTTCCTTCCATTTTAGCAGAATCCTTCCGGGAATGCAACCATATCTCTAATAAAAAGAAAAGAGAATAGTCCTTGGCTATTCCCTCTTTCGATTATTTCGCTGTTCTCTTTTTTGGTACATACAGCCGCTCCATATCTGCCCCTTCATGGGTGAGCAACTGTATCTTTTTATCGATTCCTCCTGCGTAACCGGTCAGGCTCCCGTTGGAACCCACCACCCTGTGGCAGGGAATAATGATGGAGATGGGATTATGGCTGACTGCGCCGCCCACAGCCTGCGCTGACATCTGCTTTCTTCCAAATTTTAAGGCAATCTCTTTGGATATTTCTCCGTAGGTTGTCACTTCTCCATACGGGATCTGACAGAGAATCTCCCATACTGCCTGACGAAATTCACTCCCCTCAGGTGAAAGCTTTAGCTCTGTAATCTCAGGCTTTTCCCCCGCGAAATACCGGTCCAGCCACGCCTTAGCCTGCACTAAAACAGGATGATCCTCCTGCTCCTTCTTCTCTTCCTTCACAAATCCGAGAAAATATTTTTGGCGTTCGATCCATAGCCCGGCTAATGCATCTTCCTTTGCCGCCAGCAGGATCCGTCCTGCCGGAGAGTCATAATGTACCGTATAAATCATGATCCTTCTCCTTTTTATCCCTTTAACAATCCCATTGAAACCGCTTCAGATCAACATGGGTGTCGTTTTTCATGGAAACTCCCTCTTGCTCTAATAAATACCTTTGTTCCGTCCATCCGGGGACAAGTCGGCCAGCGTGATTGACAACCCGATGGCACGGATATTCTCCGTAGAGACCGGCCCTGCGCAGTACTGTGCCGACTAATCTGGAGTTTTTGTCTCTGCCGATCAGCCTTGCGATCTGTCCATAGGTGGCGACATTTCCCTCCGGAATTTCTTCCACTACAGAGAGAATTTCGTAGACCAGCGATTCATCTAAAATCTTTTTCATCAGCGCACATCCCCTCTCTGTATGACAAATTTCTTTATAATTTTATTCTATCTTTCAGTACCTGCTGAGTCAAGTAAAATGGGGTTTTCCGATAGTACTTGACAGTACATGAACTGGAAGTATAAACTAAAATTAACTATATTTTGTTTTGGTTTTTTCTATATAAATGGGGTTAGGATAAAGGGGGTAGAAAATGACAAAAAACAAGCACTTTAGAAAACGTTTGCTGGTTCTATTATTTACTATAGCATTGTCCATGAATGGTTTTGTGCTATATGCAAAAAATGCAGAAGAGCCAGATAATCAAACAAAATCGGCAGTTTCAACAGAACTGCCGGCCAGTACTGTTAAAGAGACCGAGGAGCCCAAGACAGAAGAACAGACCAGCACAGCCGGGACCAACTCAGATCTTCAAAAGACTGCAAAACCTGCAAAAGAAAACAAGACACCGGACAAAACCACTGCAGCCGTTTCCCGTGCTGCCAAAGCTCCGTCTCCATACGCAGATGAGGACAACAATGTAGCTAAAATCATCCGTGACGGAAATGAACTGTTCTATACTAATCTTCGTACCGCACTGAGCAAAGCTTCGGATGGGGAGGAGATCATTGTATTAAAAGATATTCCGGCCGCAGTGGGATATTATACGATTGATAAATCCATCACTCTAAATTTGAATGGACATAGTATAGACGGCTTAAAAAATTATACGATTCTTGTCAATAAATACAATACAGCCGGTATCACCGTAACCATCAGGGATGGAGCAATTTACAGCAGCTGTAGCAGCGACTATGACTCCATGAGTATATGCATGCCGCTTTATATTCGAAGCTGCGGAAATGTAATCCTGGACAATGTAAAGCTGGAAGCCCGCCCGGCGGCTGATATCTCCGGTGCAGGTATCAGAATCGAAAAGAACGCCACTCCGACTGAGGGGTCTGTGCCGCAGGTTACAGTCCGTGGGCAGAATACCTCAGTCAAAGGCACCACATCCGGAATCAATATCATCAGTGATACGAAAGATGACAGGCGGCCAGAACTTGTGATCAACGGTGGCCTGGTAGAGGGCGGTTCTTTTGGAATTGCCGGAAACGGTACTAGTGACGCGACCAGTGTCACAGTCAACGGAGGGACAGTCAAGGCGTTGGGCAATAGTGGGACAGCAATTTATCAACCGCAGGACGGTGACCTGACTGTCAACGGAGGAACCATAGAAGGTAAAAATGGGATCCAGTTCTGCGGAGCAGGCAGTCTGTCTGTCACCGGCGGTATGATCACCGCAACAGCTGACACCATATCTGCTGCTGACCCGGGTACTGGTTCAGTTTTAGACGGTGCTGCTCTGTCTGTTTTATCCAGAGGAGGCGAGTATGGCGCCGCGAAGAGTTTGGATGTATCCATTACAGGCGGTATTCTAAAAAGTCTTAAGCATACAGCCATCCGTGAATACAGCGTCAACAGCCAGGAAACATTGATAAAAACAATACAGATTTACCAGGCAGAAGACAAAGACTTAAGGGTCATTTCCGGGACCCAGAAAGCTGCAGTCATTTTTGACAACCTTGCCGGAAATGATGCGATGGCTATCTCCAGCGGCCGTTTTTCAAGCATTCTCTCAGACGCCTACTGCGCAAATCATTTTGAGTGCCAAAAGGAAAAAGATCAGGACAACCTCTATAGAGTTGTTCCGCGTACTTATTCACTGACCTATGATTACGCCGGCGGAAAACTGCCCGGAGGCAAGAAGAATCCCATCGGGTACACGTATTTTGACAGTGCCTTTACTCTGGTAAATCCACAAAAGGAAGGGTACGATTTTGTTGGATGGACAGGAAGCGGCATCAGTTCCCCTCAAAAAGAAGTGACGGTTGCTGGACACTCTGAAGGAGATAAAACATACACAGCTGTTTATTCCCCAAAAGAATCCAGGATCGTATTTAAAACAAAAACAGATGATTTCACAATCCCTGATAAGATCGGAAGAACAGATGAAGTCATCCATGACAGGACCATGCCAGTGGTTTCTGCCCGCAAAGGTTACAGTTTTGCCGGATGGTTTGACCAAAAAGGCAGGAAAGCGATACTGCTGCCCGAGAAATTCCCTGCAGGCACAACGGTTTATACGGCCAAATGGAACCTGATACCTCTTGCCTCTGATCCAAATATCCAGATAGAGGTGCCTGAATTATCTCCGGACGGTACAGGTGTATCCGTCTCAGACGCGACGGTCACTGAATCAGCCCGGCAGGCCAGAAACATAATAAATGAAATAGCTGCAGGAAAAGTACCTGCGGGAATGAGTGCCGGAGACGCAAAAAAGATTAAAACTCTGTTGGATTCAGCCGGAAATGATGATTCCGTCATTACCGTCCTTTCCCTGCAGGCAGAAAGAAAAGAACAGGCTTCTGAAGATGAACGGCATGAATTTGCCTCCGTCATGCGGGCAGATGAACAGGCCGCTGCGTATTTTGATCTTTCTGTGGCAATCTCTGTCCGTGTTGAATCGCCGGACGGAACGGTCCTGCAGATAGAAAATATAAACCTTTCCATGCTGGAAACTCCTCTGCTGTTTCAACTCCATGTAGAGCCTTCATGGATCCAGGAAAAAGCTGTGAGAATTGCCCATGTCCATAATAGGAGGGCAGAGGTCCTTACGGCTGAAAAAGTAAACCGTAAAAATGGAAGTATTGAATTCTATGCAAAGAGTTTCTCCACTTATGCGGTTCTCACCTCGGAAAATGTTGAGATTACATTTGACAGCAACGGAGGAACAAAAGTGTCCCCGCAAACTGTCAAGTACGGAACCTCCATCACAAAGCCTAAAAATCCAGTTAAAAAAGGATCTACATTTATAGGCTGGTACTTAGATAAAGAAGGTAAGGAAGCATACGATTTTACAACGAAGGTGCAGGATTCCTTTACCCTCTATGCAAAATGGTCTCAGAAAGGAAAAACCAAGACAATAAACAACGAACACCAAAACACTGGGGCAGGCAGACATTCAAAACCGGTGAAGGCAGGTGACACTAAGAATCCTGGGTTATGGCAGCCTGTGCTGCTGGCTTCCGCAGTCTTCATTCTGATCTTAAGAAAGAGACTAAGGTAATTTCAATCGAACATGGCATTATAAAAGAATGCGTACATTAGGTCTTAAACTAATGTACGCATTCTTACGATTATAACCGTCTCTGGGTTAATTTTTACTCCACTATTTCATAGATAAAATCATACAGTGTCCGATACAGATGTTCCGGTTCGATTGGCTTAGCCAAATGGGCGTTCATCCCAGCAGCTTTGCTTTTTTCCACATCATCATCAAAAGCGTTTGCTGTCATGGCTATGATCGGAATATTTTCAGCATCTGCGTTGCTTAAGTTTCTGATATTGGTAGTAGCCGTCAGCCCGTCCATGATCGGCATCCGGATGTCCATGAGGATAGCATCGTAGTAGCCCTTCTCTGATTTGCTAAACATCTCCATGGCGCGCAGTCCGTTTTCCGCTGTCTCCACGAGAAAGCCCTTTCCCTCCAGCAGCATTTTTGCGATCTCGGTATTTAAGGCATTGTCTTCCACAAGAAGCACTCTTTTTCCGGTAAAGTCAAAGTCTGCTTCCTCTTTCTGCTCCTTCTCTTCCTCTTTCTGGCAGAACACCTTCGTAAAGGCTGAGACTAAGGAAGCCTTAAACATCGGCTTGCTCATCAGCAGGTTCACCCCTGCCAGTTTTGCCTCATGTTCGATGGAGGTCCAGTCATAAGCAGTCATGATAATGATCGTTACTTCCGGCCCCACAATGCTCCGGATGCGCCGGGCTGTCTCGATCCCGTCCATCTCCGGCATCTTCCAGTCGATCAGTATCATATCAAAATATTTCCCGCTTCCCCATAAAAACTTCACCCGCTCCACTGCCTTGCGCCCGCTGTCCACCCATTCTGCCTTGATGCCCATCTCCTTCAGGGTCACAATGGCACTCTCACACACTGCCACGTCATCATCCACCACCAGGGTACTGAGATGGGAGAAATTATAATGGTGCTGTTTTTGATTGTGACGGAGCTTTTCTTCCTCTGTGATGCCCAGTTTCACATCCACTGTGAATTCTGATCCCACGCCTTTGATAGAACGAACCGTAATCCTTCCATCCATCATATCCACAATGCTTTTGGAAATCGGCAGTCCAAGTCCGGTTCCGCCGTAAACTGACGTAATCCCGCTGCTTTCCTGGGAGAAGGTTTCAAATAAATGTGGCAGGAAATCATCACTCATGCCCACTCCGGTGTCGTTTATGATAAAACGCAGAGTCACATCATTTTTGGCCTTTTTAAAGCGGCGGGTGGAGAAGGTGATCTTACCGCCCTCCTCTGTAAACTTCACTGCATTTCCAATAATATTGATCAACACCTGCTGCAGCTTCATAGCATCACCGATATAAAAATCATCGATTACCGGATCTACGATACATTCATAATCAACACCCTTTGCTTCTGCCTGTGCATAGCAGATAGAATTGATCCCATTGAGGAACTCTTCCATGGGGATTTTTTCATTTTTCAGCAGCATTTTTCCACTCTCAATCCGGCTCATATCCAGAATATCATTGATCAATGCCAGAAGGTATCTGGAGGAGATACCGATCTTGGAGATACAGTCTTCCACTTTGGCATCATTCCCAATGGACTGGGCTGCTATGGTGCACATGCCGATAATGGCATTCATAGGTGTACGGATCTCATGGCTCATCCGGGATAAAAAGTCTGATTTGGCCGCATTTGCCTGCTCCGCTCCAGCCAGTGCCGCAGCCAGCTCTTGTTTCTGCCTCTGCTCCTGCCTGACAATGTCTGTCACGTCCGTCCTGGCCAGACATACCCGCCCAAGTTCCTTGTCAATGTAAAATACCTCGCATCTCTTCACCTGAAGAATTCCGTTCGGGTCCTTCATCTGCACCATAAATGAATAGGATTCATTTTCTGAAAGCATCTTGATCATATAACCATAATTTAAGTTTTCCAGATACGTCCTTCTGGTTTCCTCATCCATGAACCGATCAGCCATCTTACGGATTTCCTTCTGGAATTTACCCTGAATCGGAATTGTTTTCATAACTTTTGAGTTCAAGGTAAACAACCGGTGGGCATCGTGGACAATGTCAATATCTACGATCATATCATAATCCAAGTCTGTGATCTTATAGAGCAGTTTTTTCTGCATCTTTTGTTCCGTCTCATCGTAGGTATAGAAAAATACAATAATGTCTCCCGTCTCCGGATTTAAATAGGATCTGAAGTTTGTATTGCTCCAAAAGGCGCTTCCATCTTTGCGTTTTCTCAGGTAATCGAATTTATAGTCAACCTTTCCAGCAGCAAAATCCCTGATAACCTTTTCCCGGGCCAGAGCCTCCCCGATTTTTTTACCGTATGCGGGGTCAGCTGCTGACTCCACCAGTTTCTGCACTGTATACTGATAGCTTTTTCCGACACCTGTCACCGCCACCTCCGGGGCAGCCACATAGTTTTCCACCATATCTTGAGTCACATTCATCCGTCCCTGGATGCTTCTTCCATCCGATGACAACTCAGCAAAATAAGCCAGTTCATTTTCATAGAGCTCTTTGACCCGCTCCTGGAGAAGCTTTTCTTCCGTGATGTCCACAAATACACAGTAAAAATATTGTTCTCCGTCCTCCTCTGTAAACAGTTGGGCCTGAATAGAGATCCATTTAATTTTGCCGTCTTTACGGATCAGTCTGTTTTCATTGCGGATTGTATTTCCCTGTTTGAGCTGGGCCTTCAGCCTGTCCGCCATGATGACCAGATCATCCGGATAGATCACCGCTGCCATGTGGTTTCCCAAAGCCGCAAACTCTTCCCTTGTATACCCCAGGAAATCGTAAAGTCCGTCATTGGCAGCTATAACCGAAAATTGTTCATCAAACCGGCATCGAAATACAGCTCCGGGGATGTTATTATAAATATGCAGAATTTCATTCTGGGCCTTCTTCTGTTCTGTGATATCAATACACACAGAGATGATGGCAGGCCGCCCATCTTCAGCCTCCACCTTGTGGGCAACATCATGGACCCATATATAGGAACCATCCTTTCTGCGCATCCGGTACTCCAGGGTATATTCGCCGCTTTCTTCCATCTGGCGTTTTGCGCTGGCTAAAGCCTCCATGCGGTCATCCTGGTGGATACTGTTGGGAAGCAGTCCATGGATATCTAAAACAAATTCTTCTTCGCTTTCATAACCTAAATACTGCAGCATCCTTCTGTTAATAAAATAGAATGGGAAGCCCTTTTCCAGATATCCTCCAATCATCCCTCCAGCCAATGAATCATTCAGGATCTTCTGGCGCTGTCCTGTGATATTCTCCACCACCAAGGTCCTTGGATAATGTTCTTCTTCTCCCTGGCTTGCTGCCGATTCAGAAAAATGGAGACTGGATATTGACCAGCGCTCCCCGGTCTTTGTCAGATTAAAGATTCCCCGGACTCTCCAGGCATATACAGAATTCCTGAGGATGATCTCTTCAAACACCATCCTTACCTGCTCATCCAGAGCCTGCTCATAGATCACATGACACTCTATGTCAAAGGGCTCCGGGATCTGTCCAATATCCTGATGCAGGTATCGGACCATCTCCTCTTTTCCGCAGGCATACTCCTTTTCCCCCGTACCGATAAAACTGATATCCTCCGATAGATATCCGGCGGTTTTTTCCGCATCACGCAACTCAAACCAGCAGCTGCAAAACTCCCGGACAGTGTCAATCGCATTCATTTGTTCGCCCATATATCTCTTCCCTCCATAGGCGGCAGCCGCCCTTACCTTCTGCTTTTGTACAGCTTAGAACCTGATCGGCCCTTTCTATGGCTTTGGCTATCGTATCTCTATCTTCCAGGAGGGCTGCGCCGGCTGAACAGATGATATTTCTCTCTCCGCCCCAGACCCCTTTGACAGCTTTGCAGATTTCTTCCCCTTTTTGGATGATAAACTCTCCTGATCCTGCCTGCTTCATAACTGCCAAGAATTCATTTCCGCTGAACCTAGCCAAAATATCACTTCTTCTCGTGTGAGTGCGCAAAACCGTGCCTAACTCATAAACCTGATTATCTCCTATACCACTGCTATGTCCGGGTTCATCCAAACTGAATAAATAAACAGCCAGCGGCATGTCTTCTTCCCTGAGGGACTTCACAGCTGCCTTCAGCCCTTTCCGGTTCAACAGTCCTGTCTGATAATCTTGGAATTCTTCATCCTGCAAAACCTGTTCACGCAAATGGTAAGCATTAATCTCAGATGCCCGGCATATTCTCTTTACCAAGCTCTCTTTTAAAAACGGCCGTCCTATAAAATCATCCGCTCCCGCTCGGAGTGCCCGTTCCTCTGTCTTGGCATCGGGATTTGCAGTGGCAATGACCGGTATATTCCTGCACCCCCTGTCCTCCTTCAGCTGTTTCAGCAGAAGATAAGTATCTGGTCCCATCCAAGTCAGGCTTAATAAGATGGCAGCCACATCATTTTCACGGCCCCTCACTGTTTCCAAAAGACTTTTTCTGCCCACAGGCTCGATGATCTGGTACTCCTCCCCTAATTCCTTCTTGATCTCTTCCCGTAAGGAGAGATCTTCTTCCGCTACCAAAAGAATCTCCTTTTCCTCATCCGGCCTAACTGTTTCTCGTTCCACATTGAACAGCGAGCTTACTGTGTTCTCTGCCAGCAATTGGTCAAACTCCATAGACGGCATTGGTTTTGCAAAATAATATCCCTGTACATAGTCACAGCCTATTTCCTTCAGACGTTCCAGCTGTTCCTTTGTCTCCACTCCTTCCGCCACTACGCTGAGATGCATCCACCGGGCCAGGCTGATGATAAACTTAAGGATTCCCTGACTGACAGGTTTTGCCGTCTCACTCTGGATAAACTTCATATCCAGTTTAAGGATGTCAATAGGCATATTATTCAGCATGTTCAGTGATGAATAGCCGCTTCCGAAATCGTCCATCTCGATAACAAAACCCAGCTCCCTCAGATGGGAAACCGTTTCAATGATCTGGGCAGGCGTCTCTGTGTAGGCACTTTCGGTGATCTCCAGATGCAGCCTGGAGGGGTCAAGTCCGTATTTCTTTACAATCCTGCACAAAATATCGGAAAGATCGGCATTATAAATGTCCGCTCTGGATACATTGACTGATACCGGGATCGTTGAATATCCCTTATCCTCCCACTCTCTGAGCATCTCACATGTCTTTTCCCAGACGTACTGGTCCATCTTTGTGATAAACCCATTGCTCTCAAACAGAGGGATAAAATTTGCCGGTGACTGTAGTCCCCACTCAGGGTGCTCCCATCGGACCAGTGCCTCAGCTCCTGCCAGGCTGCCGTCCACGATCCGGTACTTTGGCTGCAGATAGACCTGGAACTGGTTTTCAGCCAAGGCCTGCTCCATGCCGTCAGTGATAGCCTGGTCATGCAGCAGCCTGCTTCTCAATTTGTCATCATAAAAGGCAAAATATTTTCCATACTGTCCTTTGATGCTGCGCGCAGCCAAAAGTGCCCGGTCACACATCTGTTCCGCAGACAACTCCCGGTCTTCCACCGTATAAATCCCCCATTTCATTGCAATACTTCCAGCTTCCATCATTTGATTAACTCTCTCGTTTGCTTCCTGGAATATCTCACTTTTATAATTCCGCCTATGTTCAGTCATGCATACAAACTGGTCTGAATTCAGCCTTCCGCAGATCCCTCTTCCATTGATCTCTCTCTCATACATCTGTGCGATGTCCTGGAGAAGCCGATCTCCCGCAGGTATTCCGAATACATCATTGACGAGCTTAAAATTCTCGATATCAGAACAAATGATATCGTACCGCCCCGTTGGGTTCCGCATGAGGGCATCCCGGATGAGCTGATAGAAAAACTCTTTGCTGTACAGGCCTGTCAAACGGTCAAACTTCACTTGGTTTACCACGGCAGCCGTCTCCCGCAGGTTGATAATACTTGCCACCCGGTGCAGGATGATCTGGGGCCTGTAAGGTTTGGCTACAAAATCTGACGCCCCGTGGGACAAGGCCGCCAGCTCATCGGACTCCGCATCATTCTGCGTTGTGACAATGACAGGAATCGATGAGTATGCTTTGTCCGCTTTCATCAGAGACAGAAATGTATACCCATCCATAACAGGCATGACAATATCCAGCAGTATCAGTGAGATCCCTTCCCCATACTGCTTTAATACCTCCAATGCCTCTTTTCCGTTTTCCGCTTCCAGAACATCATAATCAGAATTTAAAATCTGGCAAAGCAACTGCCGGTTTATCTGATTGTCCTCTACTACCAATACCTTTTTCTGAGACAGCATATAAATCCTTTCTTTATCCAAAACGTGCAGAAGGAAGTCCTCCTCTTCGCCGGTTTGACATCGTGTTATGAAAAAGCCTAGTATTTTGAAAAAGCAACGTTGACATTGTGTTCTTCTCGTTCTAACAAATCTTCCAGGCAGTCGGTAAATGCAGACAGATCACCGCTTTTTAAATAACCAGCGGCTTTCTCTATGATCTGTGAGTATTCCATGTGCATACTTTTACCGTTCAGACGGTACAAAGTGAACGGATATCCCCATGCTGTCAGCTCCCTGACCTTCTTATAGCATTCCCGAATAATGGAACGAGGACAGTGTTCCTCTATAAATGCCAGGCTGATATCAAAGCAAAGATAGCTGTTTTTCTCTTCTAGGAGTTGTAAAAACCGATGCTTAAATATGTCTTTATCCGCTTCTGAGACATTTTCAAATGTATATAAGAATACATGCTGCATCGTAATATGCAGCAGCTGCAGGCTTTCACGGTAAAGCCTGAGGCCGTCTCTGATCTCAGGACGTTCAAAATTGATCTCTCGGACGTTCATCTGGATCTGTGTCCCTTTTCCCTGGAAGGACTGTGTGATCCCTACGCTGTTTAAAATACTCAATGACCGACGGACAGTACTGACAGATACACCATAGTGTCTAGACATCTGCGGCAGAGATGGCAGAAAACTTCCAACAGGATAAATTCCCTTTCCGATATCGCGAATCACATGACAGACAAGTGTATAACACAGCTGAGGCCTCTGACGGTAAATATTCCATTCAAATGAAATCTGTTCTGTATCCTCCATAGCAAATTCCTTCACGGATTCCTCTATAAAATCAAACAATCTGTCTACGCCGTCCCGGAACTCGGCCTCATACTGATTTCTCAACTCCAGCATCGTTTTATGGCTGTATTCCTGACCACCCGGATCCGTCTGCCGGCTGATCTCCAGATAAGGAAAACGCAGAAAGCGGATCAGTTCCCAATACAGATTTAAAATCAGACTGTTGCCCAGTTCACACAGAGTGAACAGAAAAAAACGGATTGGCATCATTCCCAAAAATTCCGACGGCTGTCCCAATTCCTCTTTGAACCTGGCCCAGTCTTCCATTCCCAGACGGCTTATGGCCAAGTCCCATATAGGTCTGATCAGCATGTCGCTGGAATCAAGCAAATCCTTAATTTCTTCCTTTCTAGGCACAAAATATTCAGCTGCCAGCTTTCGTCTCTTTGCCCTGTCAGCTTTGTAGATCACCATTGAGGCCTTCCTTGCGTCAATACGTATGTAACCTTGTTTCTCCAAGGCCGCTAAACCGGCGCGGACTGTGGCCGGAGCCATACGAAAAACCGCACAGATCTTTGGAATTGCAGGAAGTTTATCTCCATATTCATAATATCCATAGACGATTCTGGCCTCATAGTATTCAAAAATAAGCTTATTGATCCCGGATTCTAACTCCATATTTATAGCACCCCGTATGTAATGATCTGTTAAAATTATATTCTCAAACTCTGCTCATATATATATTAATAAATTTTAGCATAATTCTACCAGGATAGCAACAGAGAGGGAGAAAGATTTTCCCGTAATAGAATAAGGGCTTCTTGGGAGTATCACCCCCAGAAGCCCTCCTGATTATTTGAAGATGCAGCTCTTATGTTGATCCTAAAATTGAAGCTTGATCCAATTTCCTTGTCCTGGTTTATCCCATTCACTTACAGGACCAGGAGCGATATAATAGCTGCCGTCCACATAACACAGATCCCCGCGCTTAACATTCTTTAAATACGGACCTGACTCATTTTCCACGTCATCCTTGATATACAGTTTTGTACCGGAGTCGATTTTGATCAGCTGATTGGGATTCCTTGCTGACAGGTCAGCCAGCGTAAGATCCTTATTCTGGTCCGTACCAAAATACGGGTCGTTCACGGACGCATAGAGTCCTGTTTGATCCTGGTATAGGACGCCATTTCCAAACCCGGCCCCATATCCGTTGTTTATGGCATCCTTTTTCTGTTCCCATCCATCCTTTGAAGAGGCTTTGATTTCATGCTTTGCCCCGCTGCTGTCTATGATCGTCACGCCTTTGCCGGAGGTTTCCTCATCCTTACCAGACTCGGTGCTGTCTCCTCCTCCGCCCGCTTCATCCCTGATGATCCTGTAGGTGTCATTTTCATAGACAACCGTAATTTTGCCCTTTGTAGTATATTTTAGGTAGGTCACCTTATAGTCACCATTGTAACGAATCTCCTGAATGGTTCCCTTTTCCTCCGCCTGGTCCAGGACCTGGCTGTAGGGTGAAGACAGGGCTGCAGTTCCAGTTTCCCCGTATTGCTCTGAAAGAATTGCCTGAGCCGCCTGGACACAATTCCGGCATTCAACGATGGCCGCCTTCTCCTTGGCTTTTCTTATATATCCAGTCATGGATGGGATCAGAAGAGCGATTAATATTGCCAGGATCAGCAGAACTACAATGAGCTCCACTAACGTAAATCCATCCTTTTTCTTTCTCATAAGTTTTTATCCCTCTTACTAATAGTTTATTTCTCCAGCTGTTTTACAAGCACCTGCTGTGCTTTCTTTAGCTGTTGATCTCCCTTTGATTTGGAATTATTCTTCACTGCCACATCGGGCTTAATACCCTTTTTGTGAATATTGTGCCCGGAAGGTGTATAGTAAGATGCATATGTGAGCTTGGCATAAGAGCCGTCACCCAGCTTAAAGAAGCCCTGGACGATTCCCTTTCCAAATGTCTTCTCACCAATTAAGGTACCTCTCTTGTGGTCTTTCACCGCGCCGGACAGAATCTCTGACGCACTGGCACTGTTTCCGTTCACAAGAACGCAAAGCGGTACCTTCACTGACTGGGCAGCGTCTGAGCGGTATACCTTTTCTTTTCCCTGCTTATCCTTGATGGACACAATCTTTCCTTTTCCAAGCAGTTCATCGACAATATCTACAACGGCATCCACAAGCCCTCCTGGATTGTCCCTGACATCCAGGATCAGGCCTTTCATACCCTGCTTCTCAAGCTTCTGTATCCCTTCTTTAAACTGGCTCACTGTCACCTCATCAAACTCTGAGATGGAAAGGTAGCCGATGCCTCCGTCAAGCATTTTTGTCTCGACAGTCTGGGTCTCAACTTTTTTTCTTGTAATGGTGAAATCTCTTGTGTCCTTTTCTTTTCCTCTGAGAAATGACAGTTTGACTTTCGTACCCTCTTCCCCTTTGACTTCCGACACAACTTTATCCAGATCTTTGTCACTGACAGACTTTCCATCTACTTCTACGAGAACGTCACCAGATTTGATACCGCTTCCGTCACTCGGTCCGCCCTTTATGACTTTGACCACCTTGATCGCTCCCGTCACTGTATCCTGGGAAAGATAAATCCCCACTCCAGTAAATACACCGTCAGTGGATTCCATCAGCTCTTTAAATTCGCTCTCTGAATAATAAGTGGAATACGGGTCTCCCAGACCTGCCAGATATCCTTTGTATGTGTAATTCTCCAGCTGTTCCTGGTCTATCTTTCCAGTGTAATACTGGTCCACGGTTTTTTCCAGGCGATCCAGCTTTTTTGCAACCTCCAGCTGATCTCCTGAAACCGAATAGGCCCGGTATAAAAAGAATCCCTCTCCAAGGGATACTACCAGGAGAACTGCGATCAAAATTTTTGAGAACTGTTTCTTCATATCGACCTCCATGTCCGGATTCTTTTGTTGATACAAAAGCACCCTGCAAATATGTGTTCCATTATAACACCGGAAAAAAACTCCCACAACCCTCAACTGAGGGCGTGGAAGTAAATTCCAAGGAATATCTGGTGTTATATGATACTTTCATGGATCTGCAAAATCGTACTGTTTGTAATAACGCCTCTGGAATGTGCTCCTTTTTTCATATACCTGACTTGATGACCGTATAGATCATGAAGTAAACACTGATGTCACACGATCCCCATCATTCCCATTGCAACGACAACGATAGTAGCCAATATCGGTATCACACAGGTTACCATTCCAATATCCGCATAGGATTTCTTATGGGTCATTCCGGCCACTGCCAGCAGTGTGATGACAGCTCCGCAGTGCGGCAGTGAATCAAGGCCTCCAGAAGCGATGGAAGCCACCCGGTGAAATGCTCCGGGGTCAATATTTAATGCCGCTGCCATCTCCATATACTTTGGTCCCAACGCCTCCAGCGCAATTCCCATACCACCGGAAGAAGATCCGGTAGCTCCTGCCAGCAGTGTCACAGCTAATGCCTCGGAGATCAGCGGGCTTGCCTTGATTCCCAGGACCGCCTTTGTCAGCACCGCAAATCCAGGAACCGCTTTCACCACTGCCCCAAAACCTACGGCAGCCGATGTGTTCATAATCGCCATGACAGATCCGCTGGCACCTTCACTGACAGCAGCAATAATGTCTTTTAACTGAGACAAATTCAACAACACTGATGCCGCGATGCCCAGCAAAAGCGCAATAATGATAGCGTAGGTGGATTTTTTATCATCTGGAAAAGCGATAAACATAGGCAGGACATTCAATGATACCACCACGATCAACAGAGGAACAACAGAAACGAAAGGGTTCGGCAGATTTTCTGATGAGCTCTCTTTCATATTGTCCGGTTCATCAAAGTGTTCTCCCGCGGCAGTCATTTTTTTTGACCGGTAAGACAGCCACATATAACCGCCCACAAGCATTACAAGCCCTCCTGCGATTCCCATAATAGGTCCTGACATTGCATTGGTGCCAAAATATTTCGTGGGAATGATATTATTAAGCTGTGGATTTCCCGGAAAAGCAGTCATGGAAAAAGTAAATGCTCCGCAGGCGATACAGCCCGGTATCAGCCTTCTGGGAAGGTCTGCCTCCCGGAACAAGGAGACAGCGATTGGGTAGATAGCGAATACCACCACAAATAGGGAAATCCCCCCATAGACCAATATACCGCAGCTGATGATTACAGCCAGGATTGCTCTCTGTGCGCCAATCATAGAAGACAGCTTTTTCGCCACGGAATGTGCAGCCCCTGTGACTTCCATGGCCTTTCCGAATATCGCCCCTAAAAGGAACATCGGAAACCAGGATTTCGCAAAATCCACAAGTCCCTGCATGTAGGTGTCTGTATAAGCGGGCAGGAGTGACAGACCTCCAGTAAGCGCCACCACCATGGCAGACACGGGAGCCACCCAGATAATTGAATATCCTTTATACGCCAGAAATACCAGCAGTGCAAGCCCTAAAACAATTCCAATCATGCTATTCTCCTCCTATTTTCAGCGGTGTGTTTTCAAATATATCAGCATCCATTTCCCGGAGATTCTTGGAGATCAGAGGCCTGAATTCCATCTTCTCGAGAATATGCTTCTCAAGGTCAATGCCCGGCGCGATCTCGGTCAGCTCCAGGCCGTCCTTTGTCAGCCGGAATACAGCCCGCTCTGTCACATACAATACATTCTGCCCCGTCTCTGCCCCGTAATCCCCGCTGAAGGTGATCTGCTCCACTTTATCCACGAATTTTATGAACTCTCCGTCCTGTACGATCTGAAGCCCTTTGTCTTTTACTTCGATCAATGATTTCCCCGCAGTAAAACTCCCGCAGAAGATCACATTTTTCGTGTTCTGGGATATATTTACAAACCCTCCGCAGCCCACCATTCTTCCGTGAAACTTGCTGACATTGATATTCCCCTGGGCATCTGCCTGCGCAAGTCCCAGGCAGGTCAGGTCCAGGCCTCCTCCGTCATAAAAATCAAAAAGATTCGGCTGCCCGATCAGCACCTCCACATTTGCTGACGCCCCAAGGCTGTGTCCTCCCTGAGGAACACCTCCGATGGCTCCCGCCTCAATGGTCATGGTGAGACGGTCTGCAATTCCTGCCTCTAAGGCTACAGCGGCCACTCCCTCCGGCACTCCGATGCCAAGGTTGATGGTGGTGTCCAGCTTTAATTCCTTGGCACATCTCTTAGCGATGACTTTCCGTATGCCCATCTCCATGGGGGCAATGCTGTCAGAAGGTACCTTCACATCTCCCGTAAATGAGGGATCAAATGAAAGTGTGCAGTTCATTTTGTGATTTTCAGGCTTCGATTTCACCAAGGTATCCACCATGATTCCCGGGATATACACATCTCTTGGATCCAGCGTTCCGGCCTTTGCCTCTTCTCTGATCTGCCCGATAACAATTCCTCCGGAGTTTTTTGCCGCCTCTGCTATGTGAAGGGTTTCCAGCAGAACACCTTCCTCCTCCACGGTCATATTTCCTTTTTCATCACCTATTGTTCCCCTGATGACAGCCACATCCACAGGAATGGAGCGATAAAACAGATATTCCTTTCCTCCTGCTTCCATAACCTCCACAAAGCTTTCTTTCTGGGCTGCCTCATTCATGCGCCCGCCTTCCACTCGCGGATCCGCAAAGGTCTTTAGTCCTACCTGGGTCAGCACTCCCGGTTTCCCACCTGCGATGGCGCGGAATAAATGTGCAACCACACCCTGGGGAAAATTATACGCGGCGATCTTATTGTCGTTTATCATCTTGCTCAGCTTTTTTGCAAGCCCTACATGCCCTGCGATGATCTTTTTTACCATTCCCTCTTTTGCCAGGTGATCCAATCCAAAGTCTTCCTCCAGTGCGCCGCCGTCGCCGCAACCGGAAGCAAACAGCAGGGTCAGATCTTTTGGATGCCCCTCTGTTTCATAGCGTTCACCCAGAGCTTTTGCGATCTCCTCTGCGAACCCGAAACCAAACCCAAAGCCATTGATTGCTACAGTGTCGCCGTCCTTGATCTGTTTTACCGCTTCCTCTGCGCTTTTTAATTTAGACATGCTTCATCCTCCTTACGTTCCGGTGGAATGACAGTCGCTTCTCCCTCAACTACAACCTTGCCTTCCTGATTGACACAGGTAGTTTCAATAGTGGCGATGGTAAACTTCGGCTTCTCTTTCATCTCTTTCACTCTCAGTGTTGCTGTCACTGTATCGCCGATCTTTACAGGTCCGGTGAACTTTAGAGACTGCCCCAGATATGTGGTGCCCGGCCCCGGAAGCTTCATGGCAATGGCAGCGGAGATGACTCCGGCGCTGATCATTCCATGAGCGATCCTCTCTTTAAATACCGTATTCTTTGCATAACTGTCGTCCAGATGCAGAGGATTTTTATCCCCCGTCACTTCTGCAAATGCCAGAACATCCTCATTGCTGATTTGTTTACAAAAAGAACACTCATCTCCCACTTTCAATGAACAATTTCCCATTCTTTACTCCTTCCCTTTTACCGTTAATCCATCACATTGCATAATTCTTTTGATAAATCTATTATAGAATTGGTTGATTCTCACAGTAAAATATATAAAATTCATAGACAGCATGAAAAAAAAGAACTAAGCCTGAATTACTTCTCAAGTTTAGTTCTTTGCATTTTCTTTATTTAATATTCCCGTGTTCTTTTACATACGTTTGAAAATTTTTAATTGGGTTTGACACATACTTATCTTTTCTTATGATCAGTGCGATATCCCAGGGGAATTCAGGCTCTGTCAATGTCAGGATCTTAATCTTATCAGAGTTAAAACGGGATAATATAGGCCGCGGCAGGATGGCCACACCTTGATTTAGGGATACCATCTCAGCCACAAAGTCCCACTGGGAGCTCTCCATAACGATATTAGGCTCAAAACCGGACATATGACACAGCTCCCTTGTCCGGCTGTGAAGCATAAAGGTCTTATCCAAAGAGATAAATTCTTCATTACGAAGTTCCCTAAAAGCGGCCTTATCCCGGCATGCCAGCGGATGCTCCGTGCTGACGGTCAGTACATTATCCGACTTAAACACTGGCAGGATATGAAAATCATCTGATGCAAAGGGAAGGATCACCACGCCGATGTCGATCTCCCCTGACTGTACCTTTTCTTTTACCGTGTTGGCGCCCTCCTCCGCTATGTTAAGCCGGATTCCCGGATAGGCTTTTCTGAATCCCTGAATGATGGACGCAAAATAAATCGTACTGATCACCGGCGGGATTCCTACAGAGATTTCGCCGTTCTCCGCATTGATACAGTCCCGTAAATGCTCCATCTGATTGTTGATGCTCTCCAGTGCATCCTGTCCCTCCTGATAGAGCATCCGGCCCTCCGGCGTCAGGCAGAAATGCTTTGCCGTCCGGTCCACCAGCTGCACGTTCAGATCCTCCTCCATCGCTTTGATGGTCTTGCTCAGCGCCGACTGGCATATAAACAGTTCATTTGCCGCTGTGGTAAAATTCTGGTTTTTTGCCAGGGCGACAAAATAAGTCAGCTGTTTTAAGTTCATACTCCGCTCCTTTCCTTTATTATCCTGTTAAATCCATTATACTATGAATCTTCCAGATAAAAAAAGAACAGGGGTATGATATTTTTTCATACCCCTGATTCCATAGGTCCTGTCATAAATAATTCATGGGATTTACATAGCTGCCGTTTTTCTTTACGGCGAAATGAACATGAGGTCCCGTGGACATACCTGTGGATCCTGAGGATGCGATCTTCTGTCCCCGTCTGACTCTCTGCCCTGCTGAAACGTTCAGGGACGAATTGTGCAGATATAATGTCTCCAGCCCGTTTCCGTGATCGATCTTTACCCAGTTTCCGTTATATGGGCTGTATCCGGCCACTTCCACGGTGCCGCTTCCCGCCGCCACCACGGTGGAGCCTTTCGGAGCGCCGATATCGATGCCCTCATGGAACTTCGTTCCTCCCTGCACCGGATGAGTACGGTTGCCATAGGGTGAGGTGATGGTGTGGCAGGAAGGAACCGGCCAGGTCAGGGAAGATGATGACGAGCTGCCTCCCCCTGAATGGTGGCTGCCCGATGAGGAGCCGCCGGAACTGCCCGAAGAGCTGCCCCCGGAACTTCCGGATGAGGAATTGCTTCCCGAGCTGCCGCCGGAAGGGGTGTTGGACGCTGTGTCATAGGAATTCAGACGGTCCTGATACTTCTGCATCAAATCTTTATTGGATGCGATCTTCTGCTGGAACTGCGTAAGCTTTGCCTTTTTGCCATCGGCCAGACTGACGATCTTGTTCTCTTCCTCCTTGGCCTCCTTTGTGACAGTCTTTATCTCTTGATAACTCTTCTCCAGCTTTTTGGATGCCAGTGCTATGCTGTCCTGGGTCTTCCTCAGCTTTCGGAACATGTTGTTGTCGTAGTTGGAGATCTTTGAGACATAATCAAGCCTGGTTAAGAATTCATTAAAAGACTTCGCCTGTACGATCACATCAATATAACCGGCGCTTCCATTTTCGTACAGATATTTGATCCTCTTGCTCATGATCTTATACTGTTTCTCTTTGGAAGCCTTAGCCTCACCAAGCTTCTGCTTGGTAACCTCCACCTGTTTTTTTGTATCTTTCAGTTTCTTTTCCAGCCGGTCCGCCTTGTTGGATGCTTTCTCAATCTTTTGATCCATCTCCTGGATCTGCTTTTCCATGTCGGCAACCTTCTTTTCCAGCTGTTTGTTTTCCTCTTCCTTTTTCTTGGACTTGTCCTTCAGATCCTCGGTTTTGCTTTTGGCTTTTACTGTAACTGCCGGCAGCGCAGTAAAACAAAGAGAACCGATCAAAAGAAATGCCAGTACATTGTAATACTTTCTCTTCATAGCAAACCTCCTACACTCTCAGATATTTTCTGATGGTAAAGCTGCTTCCGAGACATCCGATGCCCAGTCCGACCAGCAGTGATGCCGGTATGAGATATACCATGATCTGATGCACCGGAACAAACTCCATGAAGTTGGTCAGAACGTGGAATTTATCCATGATATAATTAACGATCACCTTATATCCTATGTAAATGACACCCACAGGGATCAAAGAGCCTATCATGCCGATGACTGCCCCCTCTACGATAAACGGAGCTCTGATAAACCGGTTAGTGGCGCCGATGAGCCTCATGATCGCGATCTCTTCTTTTCTCACAGCAATTCCTATGGAAACGGTATTGCTCACAAGAAAAACGGAGACAAACAACAGAATTAATATGATGGCTCCTGCCACATAAGCTCCCAACAGATTGGCCTTGGATATCCCCTCAGCCGCACCTTTTGCATACTCTACCTTCCTCACACCGTCCATGGACTTAAACTCTCCCACCATCTTTTCATGGTACTTCACGTCCTTTAGCATAACTTCATAGGAGTCTGATTCATTTAACGGGTTTTTTCCCTCAAAGCCTTCCAGAAGATCCTCATTGTTCTTGAACACTTCTTTTTTATACTTGGCCCACGCTTCCTCCGCTGATACATAGCGGACAGACTGGACCTCCTTATGATTTTTGATTCCTTTTCCTATGGCATCCTTTTGTCCTTTTGGCAGCTTTTCATCGAAAAATACTGAGATGGTCACAGAATCCTCCGCCTGCTTTACCGTGGCCCTCACATTGAGAAGCACAGACAATGTCACTCCCAGCAGAAAAATACAAGCCATAATCGTGCCCACCGTCGCCAGAGAAAAGATCTTATTTCTTAGTATATTTTTCAGCCCTTCTTTAAATCCATAGGCCAGTCGTCTAAATATCATAGGTGCCGCCTTTCTCGTCGTGATGGACGGCTCCCTCATTCAGCGCGATGACCCGTTTCCCCATCTCGTTCACAATGTCCTTATTATGGGTCACAACAATGACCGTGGTCCCCCGCTTCTGTATCTCCACCAGAAGATCCATGATCTCCTTTGCGTTCTGCGGGTCCAAATTCCCGGTGGGTTCATCCGCCAGCAGAAGCGCTGGATGGTTGACTAAAGCCCTGGCAATGGCAACCCTCTGCTGCTCACCGCCGGACAGTTCGTCCGGCAGGGCCCTGAGCCTGTTGCCCAGCCCCACCATCTCAAGGACATTTTGCACCTGGCGCTTCATGGCCCTCTTAGGCACCTCGATCACCTGCTGGGCAAATGCCACATTCTCATAGATACTCCGGTCCCTTAAGAGCCGGAAATCCTGGAATACCACGCCGATCTGCCTCCTAATATACGGTATCTGACGTTTCTTCATCTTCTGGTAATGATAACCGTTCACAACGATATCCCCAGACGTGGCTTCCAGTTCTTTTAACAAAAGCTTGATCAGCGTTGTCTTACCGGATCCGCTCTTTCCAACAATGAAGGCAAATTCCCCCTTATCTACCTCCAGTGAAACGTTATCCAGTCCAATGCTGCCTTTTTGGTACTCCTTCGTCACATTCTGCAGTGTAATCATCGAATGACTCCCCTCTAAGACATTTATCCAAGTGTATTCATATGCTTCATGTACTGTACGACCATAAGAGCGATCTTAAAGGCAATGGCGTCCTCAAAATTCCTCAGGTCCAGATTGGTACTTTTCTGTATTTTGTCCAGACGGTATACAAGAGTATTTCTATGTATATACAGCTGCCTGGATGTCTCGGAAACGTTCAGGTTATTCTCAAAGAACTTATAGATCGTAGCCAGTGTTTCATCATCGATCTCCTCCGGTGAATAATCTCCAAACACTTCCTTGATGAACATTTTACACAGCGGCAGCGGCAGCTGATAGATCAGCCTTCCGATTCCAAGCTGGTCATAGGCCACCACTTCTTTGTTCTCGTAGAAAATCTTATCCACTTCCAGAGCGATCTGGGCCTCTTTATAAGAACGGGATACATCCTTGATCCCCTTTGCTATGGTGCCAATGGCGATCCTAGCATCGTTGATCCCGACCTTTTTTAATCCTTTCAGCAGCTTCTCTGCCGTCTTGACAAATTGCTTGGACTGAGCCTTTTCACAGACTTCCTTCACCAGGACAATACTCTTTTCATCCACAGCGGCAATGAAATCATCATCCGTGGTATCCTCCAGCTGCTTCACTGTCTCCACAAGATTCTGCTCTTTGCCGTAGGTGGCCTCGATCAGATAGGCAACCCTTCTCGCCTCGATGTCAATATTCAGCTTTTTGGCCCGATTATAAATGTCCACCAGAAGCAGATTGTCCAGCAGGAGGTTTTTAATAAAGTTATCCTTATCAAACCTTTCCTTATAAGCCACCAGCAGATTTTCAATCTGGAATACAGCCATCTTGGCCACCATATACATGCTCTCGCTCTCTCCGTCAGCAAGCAGCACATACTCCAGACGCTTGTCGTCGAAGATCTTAAAATACTGTTTTCCGCCCACCACCTGGCTCTCCGCCACGGAATTGATGAACCCTTTTAATGTATCCTCATCCTCTGCTTCTGTTTCTTTTGTCTTTGCCAAAACCTTTCCATTTAAATCTATTACATATAAATCCACATTGGAAATATTGTGGATCCCGTCTAATGTCTCCTGCAGGATTTGATTTGAAATCATTTTCACACGCCCTTTCTTTTTACCGACCTTTTCTACTACTATATAGCAAAATGTACAAAAAAAAAAGAGAAAGATAGTAACTTTTTTATTTTATTGTGTATAATCCACAAACCCCTCCCCAATTGTCTCTCTTGTGTCAGATATAATGACAAAAGCTTTTGGGTCTGTTTCCATGACAATCTTCTTCAGCACCGGCACTTCCTTCTTTGAGACGATGCACATGAGAGTCTCGCTGCTCTGCCCGGTATAGGCCCCTACAGAAGACAGCTTGGTGGCCCCCCGGCCCAGCCGGAACAGGATCTGGTCTGAGATCTGCTCCTGATGTCCACTGATCACATAAACCAGTTTGGATACCTGGAACCCTTCCACAACACTGTCTGTGATCTTCGTTATTCCATAGATTACCAGCAGGGCATAACTGGTTTTCTCTACCCCAAAGATAAAGGCACCAAACAATACTATGACCCCGTCCAGCATTCCCAGCAGCATCGGGATGCTCATATGCGGCAATACCACATGCAGGAGAAACGCCATTAAGTCCGTTCCCCCCGTGGAAGTCCTCTCCTTCATCACCATTCCAAGTCCAATCCCCATGAGAATGGCCCCTAATATCAGATTTACATAAAAATCTTTCGGGAAAAATGAGAATCTAGGCAGTACTCCCAGGAAAACAGACAGCATAATGTCACTGCATATGGTCCTCGCCATGAATTTTTTTGTCTTGTAGCGGAATGCAAGTAAAAAAAGAGGAACATTCAGTGTGACGTTCGTCATCCACAGCGGGATGCCCCACAGCTTATCAAAAATGATCCCAAGCCCTCCGAAACCGCCTGTGACGATTCCGAATGGCTGAAATACTGTGTTGGTAGCTGATGCCATACAAAATGTTCCGATTATGATACTGATTACTTCTTTTCGTTTCACCGGGCGCCTCCTAACATAAACCTTGTTTATTGTTAGTATGGCCCCTTTTAGACCCTTTATTCTGTCTTGCTAAATATCGTCATTGCTTCCCAGAATGATACAGATCTGTGCGCCGCTGTCAACGCTGCCCACTTCAATGGTAGGATTCTTGAAATATGATTTCAGATCCTCGCCCATTCCCTTTTTGGCAACAATGATCTTCGTGTCTGTCAGCGCACCCTGGCGGTTTGTCTTGATGCTGCCCACAGTGAACCCGTCTCCGGAAAGCTTATCTCTCCAGCTTCCTGCGAGACCGCTGATCCTGGTGGAATTCTGTATCTCAATGGAAATCCCCTTTGAAGAGACTTCCGTGTCCTTTTTCTTCGCCGTTGTGGAAGTGTCCTTTTTCTTCGCTGTCGTAGCCGAGTCCGGTACTTCACCATTTTCAGACAAAAGCTCGTCAAACATCTCTTTTGTCTTCTTTGTATTCAGTTTAAAGTTCTCCCCTTCATCGGTTCCCGGAAGAATCTGATAGGTAAAGTCCTTAGAGCTGATTTCGTGCATCCTGTTCAAGTTATCTTTGATGCTGTCGTAGGACACATTGCTCTTTGCATAGCTGTCGTAATATGTCTTCGCAAAGCTTTTATATTCACTCAGTGATTTCTTTCCGATACTCTGCGCGATCTTTGTGACCAGATCTCCTACCAGAGTGATATGGTCATTTTCATCGCTGAACTGACTGCTGTCCAATATAAGCCCCAGCGCCTGATTTCCGTTGATGGTGTTGTTGCCTTCCGGAATGTGGACCAGCATCTTGTTCTGGTCTTTGTAAGCTACTTCACTTTCCAGGTTTAATTCCACTTCCCCGGCATTGTTGATGGCCTTTGTAAAATTCTTCTGGGATAAGCTCTCATAATTGCCGATGGTGATGCCCAGGGTCTTTTCAACCTGTGCTTTGATGACCTTGATATCACTTACCTTTGCCGCCAGTTCTTCCACTGTGGCCGTCTTTTTGTCTCCGCCCATGGCTTTGACTCCGTCATTGTCCAGGGTAAGGATTGTATCCTTTCTGATCGGCACAAAGATCATCTGCTTATCCTTATTATGATAGATACGGATAGCTAAAGCGTCCTTTACTCTGACCAGGGATACGTCAACCCGTTCCTGGCTCTCCGCCTTTAATGCCTCCGCTATCTTAGACTTCTTGTCTTTTTTTAATCTATTCAGGAAAAACGCTTTGCTCCCTGCAAAAGAACCGACTCCTACCGCTGCTGATAGTACCACGACTACCAATATCCGCAGGATGATCGCCCCGGCTCCTGCTTTTCTTCTTGCTCTTCTGGCCATCTTTCATGCTCCTTCCGTTAAAAACTCCGTTCAGTATACCAAATAAATCGATTTATTTCAACAAAACTATATGCTATACTCTCCTTAAAGTTTTCTTAAATCGAGGAGGAGAGACTATGAATACTGTACTCATCACTGGTAGTTCCAGGGGGATCGGCAGGGAAACCGCCCTGGTCTTTGCACAAAACGGCTGGAATGTGGCTGTCCACGGCTTCCGCCATCCAGAGCAGCTTGAGGCCCTTAAGCAGGAGCTTCTAAGCCTTGGCTGTGACTGTCTTTCTTTCACTGGGGACATCTCAGATCTTTCTTTTGTGGAGAAGATGGTAGAAAGTACGGTCAGCCACTTTGGCAGTCTGGACTGCCTGGTCAATAATGCAGGAATTTCCAGAGTCGGCCTCTTTACAGATACATCGGAACACGACTGGAGGGAAATGATGGACACCAATGTGCTGTCTCTGTTTGCCTCCTGCCGCAGCGCTCTCCCTTATATGATACGCAGAAAGTCAGGCACAATCTTAAACGTCTCCTCTGTCTGGGGTTTCGCCGGCGCATCCTGTGAAGTTCTGTATTCCGCTGCCAAGGGCGCCGTCAATACCTTTACAAAAGCCCTGGCAAAGGAGGTTGCGCCCAGCAACATTACCGTAAACGCAGTTGCGTTCGGCATGATTGACACCGATATGAACGCCGGGTTCACAGAAGAAGAAAAAGAGAGCATCCGGCGGGAGATCCCCGCAGACCGGATTGCAGAACCAAGGGAGGCCGCAGAGATGATCTATCATATCTGTACAGCCCCCCGTTACCTGACCGGCGAGGTTATCACATTTTCCGGCGGATGGGGATGATACCCTTACTCCTTCATGGAAAGCTGGATTCTCTTTTTCTCCAGATCTACACTGAGTACAGTCACATCCACCACATCTCCGACGCTGACCACCTCCAGCGGATGCTTGATAAAGCGGTCCGCCATCTGGGAGATATGCACCAGCCCGTCCTGGTGTACTCCAATGTCCACAAAGGCACCGAAATCAATGACATTTCGTACAGTTCCCTTTAACTTCATGCCTTCTTTCAAGTCTTCCATCTCCATAACATCCGTCCTTAAGATCGGTTTTGGCATATCTTCCCTTGGGTCACGCCCGGGCTTTTCCAGCTCCTTCACAATATCCCTGAGCGTGATCTCTCCCATGCCCAGCTCACCGGCAAGCTTCCGATAGTCCGTGATCTTCTTTCCAATATCCTTAAACCCCTGGCTTGACAGCTCTTTTACAGAATAACCAAGGTTCTTTAAAAGCTGGTCCGTCTCTTTATAGGTTTCCGGATGCACTCCGGTGGCGTCCAGAGGGTTCTTTCCCCCTGCGATCCTCAAAAAGCCTGCACACTGCTCATAGGCTTTTGGGCCGAGTTTTGCAACTTTTAACAGCTCTCTTCTGCTGACGAACTTTCCGTTTTCTTCTCTGTAGGTGACAATATTCTTTGCCACAGCCTTTGAAACTCCTGCCACATATTCCAGCAGTGACGCAGAGGCAGTGTTTAAGTCTACACCGACCTTATTTACCGTCGCTTCCACCACACCTGCCAAAGCTTCTGAAAGCTGTTTCTGGTTCATGTCATGCTGATACTGCCCCACACCAATGGCTTTAGGTTCGATCTTTACCAGTTCAGAGAGCGGATCCTGGACTCTTCTTGCGATGGAAGCAGCACTTCTCTGTCCCACATCAAAATTAGGGAACTCCTCAGTAGCCAGTTTGCTGGCAGAGTAAACGGAAGCTCCTGCCTCATTTGTGATCACATACTGGACCGGTTCTTTGATCTCCTTCAGTAACTCCACAACGATCTGCTCTGATTCTCTGGATGCGGTCCCGTTTCCGATGGAGATCAGTGTGATCCCATATTTTCTGATCAGGTCCGTCACAGTCTTCTTGGCTTCTTTGACTTTGTTTTGGGGTGCTGTGGGATAAATGACCACGGTGTCCAGAACCTTCCCGGTAGAATCCACCACCGCCAGCTTGCAGCCTGTCCGGAACGCTGGGTCCCAGCCGAGCACTACCTGTCCCGCGATCGGAGGCTGCATGAGAAGCTGTTCTAAGTTCTTGCCGAACACCTTAATCGCTTCCGTCTGAGCCTGTTCCGTGAGTTCGTTCCTGATCTCCCGCTCAATGGACGGAGCGATCAGGCGCTTATAGCTGTCCTCAATGGCTTCCAGAAGATACTTTGCTGAAGGATGATTCTGCTTTTTTATGATATTTCTGACAAGATAGGCAGCGATCTTTTCATGGTCCGGCTCAATCTTAACAGTCAGAAGCCCTTCCTTTTCTCCCCGGTTCATAGCCAGTATTCTGTAGCCAGCGACCTTTTTCACCGGTTCCTCAAAATCGTAATACATTTCATAGACAGACTTTTCCCCCGGCTTCTTGGCAGAAGACAGGATCTTTGCGTGTTCCTGATAAGATTTTCTAATCCACTCCCGGTATTTGGCGTCGTCAGAGATCCTTTCGGCCAGAATGTCCCTGGCCCCCTGAAGGGCCTGATCCGCCGATTCCACGCCTTTCCCTTCATCAATGAACTTTTGTGCTTCCTCTTCCGGTCTTTGGGACGCCTGCAGAATCAGCAGATCCGCTAAAGGCTCCAATCCTTTTTCCCTGGCGATCATCGCCCTGGTCCGTTTCTTTTGCTTATACGGCCGGTACAGATCCTCCACGGCCACCAATGTGACCGCATCCTCGATTTGCTTTTTCAGTTCCCCGTTTAGCTTTCCCTGCTCCTCGATGCTCTTTAACACAGCATCCTTCCGGTCCTGGAGGTTTCTTAAGTATTTCAGTCTCTCGTCCAGATTCCGCAGGGTCTCATCGTCCAAGGAACCGGTCATCTCCTTCCGGTACCGTGCGATGAACGGTATAGTATTGCCCTCGTCTATGAGCTTTACAGCCGTCTCAGCCTGTGTTCTTTTGATTCCCAACTCGTCTTTTAAAATATTGATGATATCCATATTCCCAATTCCTTATAAGTGCAATTCGATTGTCTGGTCCTTCGGTTCAAACTGCCGGTATGTTACTCCGGCCATATCAAACATTTTCTTAGATGCAACGGTCATATCGTCGTCAGCATACTTGTCCTGCATATAGATAACTTCCTTCATGCCGCTCTGGATGATCGCCTTGGCACATTCGTTGCACGGAAACAAGGTGACATACACTCTCGCCCCGTCCAGGGAGCCTCCCCCGTAGTTCAGGATCGCGTTGAGCTCCGCGTGGCAGACATAAAAATATTTTGTATCCAGGGGCTCCCCGTCTCTCTCCCACGGCATATCGTCGTCGTTACAGCCTGTGGGCATCCCGTTATAGCCCACGGATAATATTTTATTCTGGTCATTGACAAGGCATGCTCCCACCTGTGTATGGTCATCCTTACTCCTCTGTGCAGACAGAAGCGCAATGCCCATAAAATACTGGTCCCATGATAAATAATCTGTTCTTTTCATTCGACTCTCCTTTCCTAAGCATCTAAATTGTTCTATTCCATTCTACGGAACAGAAAACACCGCCCGGAATGCAGGCGGTGTTCCCTCTTTGTCTTTCTTTTATAGTTCAAACGCTTCGTGTGCGGCATTCATGGCTTTCACCATATCATCCCGATCCACGATAACGGTCACCCGAATCTCAGATGTTGAGATCATTCGGATATTTACACCCACTTCGTACAGTGCCTCAAACATACGCGCAGCCATTCCGGAATGGCCGATAAGCCCGCTTCCGATAATGGACACCTTAGCCACATCCGTGGTCGCATCTACATCTGCATAACTTCCCACCGGAAGGTGTTCCTTGATAGTGTTTACGGCTAACTCAGCGTCATCTTCCTTTACTGTAAAAGAAATGTCTTTCTTTTTATTCTGCCCTACAGACTGCAGAATGATATCAATATTAATATTTCTCTTTGCAAGAATATTAAACAGCTTAAATGCAACCCCAGGCTCATCCTCCAACCCAGTCACAGAAATACGTGCTGCGTCATCGTCTCCTGCCACACCGCTGATCTCTGCCTGCGGCATCATGATCCTTTCTTTTACAACCGTTCCCTCTTCCTTTGTCAGGCTGGAACGTACCACCAGCTGGACTCCGTGCTTTTTCGCAAGCTCCACGGAACGGTTATGGAGAACACCAGCCCCAAGTGTGGCCATCTCCAGCATCTCATCGTAGGTGATCTCCTGAAGCTTCTTGGCCGTAGACACTTTTCTTGGATCTGCTGTGTAAACTCCGTCTACATCTGTATAAATCTCACAGGCATCGGCATTTAGTGCTGCTGCCAGGGCAACTGCCGTAGTGTCGGAGCCTCCCCTGCCTAAAGTCGTGTAGTTGTCAAAACGGTCTACTCCCTGGAAACCTGTCACGATGACGATCTTACGCTGCTCCAGCTCGTTAAAAATGCGGTCCGTATCAATCCGTTTGATCCTGGCATTGCTGTAGGCATGGGTGGTGTGCATCGCTACCTGAAACGCATTCAGGGACACGGCAGGAACTCCCATAGAGTGCATCGCCATAGCCATCATGGCAACTGATGTCTGCTCTCCGGTGGTCAAAAGCATATCCATCTCCCGCTTCGGCGGATTTGGATTGATGTCTTTTGCCATGGCGATCAGTTCGTCTGTCATCTTACCCATGGCGGACAGAACCACGACCACGTCATTTCCTTTCTGGTATTCCTCAATGCAGCGGTTTGCCACATTTAAGATCCTTTCTTTATTTCCTACGGATGTACCTCCGAATTTCTTAACAATTAGCATCCTTGCCTCCTAAAATTTTCTCTTATTTTTGTAAAAGCCGGTCCATCAAGTCGTGTCCGTGCTCCATCACAAGCCCTGTGCTCCTGGCTGCTTCCTCGCTGTACTCCTTCTGGCCTTCTATCTCTCTTGTACTGTCATAGATCATAAACGGGATCGGATCTTTGGAGTGAGTGCGGATAGAGATCGGTGTCGGGTGATCTGGTCCGATGAGCATACGGAAATCTTCTCCCCGTTTTTTAAGTTCCTCTGCCACCACACGAATGACCTGGTCATCCAAAAATTCAATGGCCTTTACCTTATTCTCCACACTTCCCTGATGCCCCATCTCGTCAGGAGCTTCCACATGGATATAAACTACGTCTGCCCCTTCTTCCGTCAGGGAGTCCACAGCAGCCATGGCTTTTCCTTTATAGTTTGTATCGAGACCGCCTGTAGCGCCCTCCACATCTAAGTTGAGCATATGCGTGCCCACCGCGATGCCCTTCAGCAGATCCACAGCGGAGACCATAGCGCCCTTCTTTCCGGTCTTAGCCTCAAAATCATCCAGTGCCGGGCGGGTGCCCGCTCCCCAGAACCAAATACTGTTGGCCGGATTCAGCCCCATCTGCCTGCGCTTCTGGTTGACCGGATGGTGATCTAATATGTCAAAACTCTTTTTCATCATTTCACGGAGCTTGCTTTCTTCCGGAAGATATTCCCCGATCTGTTTGCCGAGAATATCGTGAGGAGGTGTCAGATCCGCAACATATCCGTGATCCCAGATCGTCAGATGGCGGTAACTCACCCCAGGATAGTAATGGAATTCTTCTGTCTCCAGTTCCTTTTTCACCGCGTCGATCAGCACTTTTGCTTCTTCTGTAGTGATCTCCCCGGAGCTGTGGTCGATGATGGTCTTTTCCTCATATGCCTCATCCTCTGATAAGGTGACAATGTTGCAGCGCAAAGCAATATCAGTATCCTTCATATCCACGCCGATGGACAGAGCCTCCAGCGGTGATCTCCCTGAGTAATACTTCTGAGGATCATATCCCAGCATGGCGAGATTTGCCACATCGCTACCGGCTGGAAGGTTCTCCGGAACTGTATAGGCGATTCCCTGCTCTGATACCTTTGCCATGGCATCCATAACCGGTGTCCTGGCCGCCTGAAGCGGTGTCTTCCCACCGAGCTGCTCTATAGGCTCATCGGCCATCCCGTCTCCCAACACAACAACATACTTCATAAACTAGTCCTCCAAATCTATTTTACGTTAATACGGATCATTCCCAAAACGGAATCAAACGCTTTGATCTTTTCCTGATAGTCTTTTTCTTTCATTTTCAGTGTAACAAATGCAAATTCATCTGTCACCCCTTCTGCTGAAACTTCTTCTACATCGCCAAAAACTTCTTTTACCTTTGAACGGTCGCTGTCTTTCGGAAGACGCACAAAGAACTTGTGCTCAAACTCACCGATATCCGCAAGATGCAGCTTCTTTTCACTCCAGATCTGCATGATATTTCTCTCTTTATGCTTTGCCGCATCAATGACGTCAGCTACAACAGCGCTTGCTGTAGGCAGCTTCCCTGCTCCCGCTCCGTAAAACATCACATCCCCGATTACGTTGCCATTTACAAAAATGCCGTTGAAAACATCGTTGACCCCGATGAGCGGATGATTCTTTCCAATCATCATCGGGCATACCATAGCATATACATTATCCCCAATTTTTTTGCTTGTTCCAAGAAGTTTAATGCTCATATTCAGGGCTTTTGCATATTTCATATCGGTTTCTGTGATCTTTGTGATTCCTTCGGTATGTACATCCTCGTAATCCACCTGCATTCCAAACGCCAGTGAAGTCAGGATGGCAATCTTCCTGCACGCATCATATCCCTCCACGTCCGCTTCCGGATGGAGTTCTGCATATCCTTTATTCTGCGCATCTTTTAAAACTTCATCAAAATCTGCGCCTTCGTCGGCCATCTTTGTCAGAATATAGTTGGTCGTTCCATTTAAAATACCAGTGATCTCATTGATCTCATCTGCAGTCAGGGATTGGTTTAACGGACGGATGATTGGAATTCCTCCTCCCACGCTGGCTTCAAATAAGAAGTTCAGGTTCTTGGACTTTGCCAGGGCCAGAAGTTCTGCCCCCTTTTCCGCCACCAGCTCTTTGTTTGACGTTGCCACACTCTTTCCGTGCTCCAATGCCTGCGTTGCAAAAGTATATGCCGGCTCTACCCCGCCTAACACTTCAACGACAATGCTTACCTCATCGTCATTTAAAATGATATCATAATCTGTGACTGCCTTTGAGGCTACCGGCGTGTCGGATAAATCCCTTTTGTCCAGTACATATTTTACATGAACCGGTTCCCCGATTTTGTGATTGATACTCTCATGGTTTGTCTCAATAACCTCCACAACTCCTGAGCCGATCGTTCCATACCCCAATACCGCAATGTTTATCATCTGTTTTACTCCTTTGCAATTATTTTTACATATGTAATGTTGTCAAGCTTCTCTACACTTTCGATCATGGCAGACACATCGGTCTCCATATCGACAATATCCACACTGACCGTCAGCACTCCTTTTCCGTTGATCGGAATACTTTGATGGATCGTCAGGATATTGGCCTTATAACTGGCAAACACCTGGAGCACCGTGGCCATCACTCCCGGCTGGTCCTCCACTTCGATCACGAAGGTGATGTTGCGCCCCTTTTTACTTGCGTGAAAAGGAAAGATATCGTCTTTGTACTTATAATAAGAACTCCGGCTGATCCCCACGGTCTCCGTGGCCTCCTGGATGGACTTTGCCTGCTCCGCGTCCAGAAGCTTCTGGACTTCCAGGACCTTTAACAAAACCTCAGGGACTGCCTTTTTTTTAATGACGTAATATTTTGAATCTTCTATCATAGTCCACCTCTGTGCGTGTGCTGAACACATTTGTTTTTCCACACGATACTATCATATTTTTGAAAAAGAAGCAACCATATAAATCAAAAATGCAGGACATACAATCCATGCAGCTGTATGTCCTGCAATACTCGTTTTTAGTTTGCTCTGCGCTTTTTGATGACAAGACCCATCGTGATTAATCCTCCGGTCAAAATCATGAAATAGATCATTGGTTCTCCTTTAAGATCATCCCCGGTCCTGGCAACATCGCTTTTGCTGCTGCCGGTTTCCTTCTGTTTCCCGTCCGTCCCTGCCTTTTTAGGATCCACCGTCTGTTGCGTACCGGAACCCTGCCCCTGTGTTGAGGTTTGATCCGTGGCTGTCGTCTGAATCTGCTCCCAATTTGCCGTATAAGTGCGGTCCCCGGTACTGCCTTTTTGAATTGTAACCTCCTGAGACATTACGTCCAGCCCGGTTCCAGTCCATCCCAAAAATTTATATCCACTCCTCACAGGGTTGTTCAGTGTAAAAGTATCTGACACCTCCGTAAAGATATCAGGATTCCCCTCCATACTTCCTCCGTTAAGGTCATATGTAATTTGATATTTTGGATAAGTTTTCAGGTGAATATAGCTGGCTGTTTCATTCCGATTCTGCATTGCAAGTTTAAAATAGATATCCGTTTTCCCTTTAAAATCAAGCGGCATGTCCACTGAGACAGGAGAACTCTCTCCTTCCCCGATTTTCTGGATTACCTGATAGGATTGATCATCAAAACTATAAGACAGTTCGGTTGGATGTGCGTCTGTATGCCGTGGATCTTTCACGACCGCCCTGCTTATCTGTTCCAAATTCAGCTTATCTGCATCCTCAATATAATAAGTTTTATTGCCGTCCGCCGAATATGAAACCCCATCGACCGTAACTGAAAAACCATTAATCTGGCAATCACAGTTGCTCTTGTCCTTTTTACTCGTTGCGAAAACTGATACAGATGATATCAATACCAGCAAAACTGACATCAAAACCACTGTATACTTTTTGATTCCCTTCATAAAATCCCTCCTCTGATTTTGGCTGTTTCCCTACTTTACAAATAAAACTCCGTATACAGGATAATAACTTGAATTAATATTACATATGCTGAAGTTTTTTCTGTCTTTCGTATTTGCCGAATAGAACAGATCATTGTCCTCTTTTGCGGTGATCAAACCAAAATGAATGATTTGTCCTTCTCCGTCGTAGAACACAAAGACGTCTCCCGGCACAGCCTCCTTTATGAGGCTTTCCCTTCCTGCAAATGTATTCTTGTACTTTTTCAGCTCCAGTCCCCTTACCTCTGTCCAGTACTTAAAAAAAGCATCTGTTCTCACAAAGGCGGCAGATGTATAAAAATCCGCGGGGCGCTTGCTGTCCCACACCTTTTTCTTACTGTACCACCGATTGATATCACTGTCAAAACGAATCCTCGTTCCCCTCTCTGGATTCTCTCCTTTGTCCTGCTTTTTCCCTCCCGCTACCAGACACTGGGAGACAAAATTCGTACAATTCAACTGCATATTAGGGTAATTTCGATTTCTGTGTTCCGAGTACTTCAAGGCATATTCTACCGCCAGTTTCCTGTCATATCCTTCTTTATTCGGATTCTTTTTCACCGCTCTTTGGCATCCTGACAAAATTGTCACTGTAAAAAGGAACCAAAGCACCCATTTTTTCATCTCTCTCCGACCTCTTTCATAGGAATTTTCTTCAGTGAATCATGTGGTCCCGGCCTTAACACCACCGCCTCCAGCCAGGCTTTGGTGCAGGCGAAATATTCTCTCAGTTTCGTCTTTCCAACATTTTGGTAAAACATCCGGTCCGCCCGGACACACCGGGCGTTCATCCCAAGTTTTTTGGCCAAAAAAGCAGTCCTCTTCGCATATTGTTCCTGCGTCGCAATAAGAAACTTCTCCTTCTTTGCATTTTCATGAATCCGGCAGATCGTATCATAAGTACTCATTCCGCCCTCATCAATTACAATAGAATCCTTGGGTATATCTTGCATGATCAGAGTGTTTCGCATAGCGCTGGTCTCATCTCTGTCTCCTGAGAGATAAAATTTATCTGCCTTTTTCCATCTGTAAAGCAAAACAGCCGTGTCCACCCTATCTTTTAATGGGGCGGAGAGAATACCGTCCGTTACTTTTGCTCCCGGAATGATAACCGCATCCGCTTTCGGGATAGAGTCTCTGTCTTCCATAAACAGCACTTCATCCGAGGCAGTAACCTGCCAAAAACAAAACAAAGAAAATAACACTGCGGACAGCGCCAGAACAGCTATCGTTCCGGCCCCATACCGCAGCGTCTTCTTAATCATTGCTCCAGGCTAGATATGCGTTCATAAAACTGTCCAGGTCCCCGTCCAGAACTGCCGACGGATTGCCGCTTTCTTTTCCTGTTCTGTGGTCCTTCACCATAGTGTAAGGCTGCAATACATAGGACCGGATCTGGCTTCCCCATCCGTTGTCTCCCACATCGCCGCGGATATCAGAAAGCTTCTCTAAGTGCTGCTGTTCTTTCAGGAGATACAGCTTCGTCTTCAGCATTTTCATAGCCTGATCTTTATTTTTATGCTGCGACCGCTCGTTCTGGCACTGGACAACGATCCCTGTGGGCAGATGTGTGATCCGAATGGCGGAATCCGTCTTATTGATGTGCTGACCGCCGGCGCCGCTGGCCCTGTAGGTGTCGATCCGTATGTCCTCATCTGCGATCTCCACGTTCAGGTCCTCATCGATCTCCGGCATCACGTCACAGGACGCGAAGGAGGTCTGACGCTTTCCGGCTGCGTTAAACGGCGAGATCCTCACGAGACGGTGGACTCCCCTCTCTGACCTGAGATATCCATAGGCGTTCTCGCCTTTGATCTCGACAGTGACCGATTTGATCCCTGCCTCATCCCCGTCCAGGTAGTCGATGACCTTTGTCTCAAATCCCTTTTTCCCGGCCCAGCGGGTGTACATCCGGTACAGCATGCTGGCCCAGTCGCAGGACTCTGTTCCGCCGGCTCCCGCGTGAAGACTTAAAATGGCATTATTCTTGTCGTATTCCCCGCTCAGCAGCGTAGAGATACGCAGACTTTCATAGGATGTCTCAAACTCCATAAAAGCCTCTTGAGTCTCCGCTGCCAGTTCTTCGTCCTCTTCCTCAGCCGCCATCTCGATTAAGGTCTCTATGTCCTCAAACTGTTCTCTTAGGCCTTCATAACCTTCCACCTGGTCCTTCAGACCCTTAACCTCTTTTACTACCTTCTGGGACTCTTCTAAGTCCTCCCAGAACCCCGGAGCCTCCATATCAAGCTCCAGCTGCTCGATCCGCTCTTTTTTTTCTTCCAAACCAAGAGAACCGCTTAATCTCTCAAGCGGCTCCCGGTAGGAATTCAAGTTATACTTTAACTGATCTAATTCAATCACTCGAAAACTCCTTAATTTTTTCCACAGCAGTTTTTGTATTTCTTTCCGCTTCCGCAAGGGCATGGATCATTTCTTCCGATCTTTTCCCCTTTCCTCTTATACGGAGTCTTGACACCGCTGTCATCTTTATTTGTACCTGTCACCTGGGCAACCTGTTCTTTTTCCACCTTCTGCTCAATCTCTACGTGGAACAGAGCACCGGTTGTCTCCTCCTGGATCGCCTTTGTCATCACATTAAACATCTCAAATCCGGCCATGCGGTATTCCACTACCGGATCCCTTTGTCCATATGCCTGCATACCGATCCCTTCCCTAAGCTGGTCCATATCGTCGATATGGTCCATCCACTTGCGGTCAATGACCTTCAAAAGAATGATGCGCTCGATCTCACGCAGGTCGTAGTCCTCAAACTCTTTTTCCTTCTGGGCGTACATCTCCACAGCTTCATCCTGCAGACGCTCAGCGAGCAGTTCCGGCTTTCCTGCCTGGATTTCTTCCTGACTCAGTTCAATCTTGCCAAACGGAATAATTGGCCGGAGCTCTGTATTCAGTGTATCCATATCCCATTCTTCCGGTGCGGCGTCCTCACTGGCACACTGGTTCACATATTCAGAGATGGTTTCCTTGATCATGTGTAGGACAGAGTCTTTCATGTTTTCACCGTCCAACACCCGGCGGCGTTCTTTGTACATGATCTCTCTCTGCTCATTGTTCACACGGTCATAGTCCAGCAGGTTCTTACGGATTCCAAAGTTGTTGTTCTCGATCTTCTTCTGGGCCTTCTCAATGGTCCTGCTGATGGATTTATGCTGGATCTCTTCTCCTTCTGGTATGCCAAGGGTGTTGTACACTGAGATCATACGCTCAGATCCGAACAGCCTCATCAAGTCATCTTCCAGAGACAGGTAGAATTTAGACTCACCTGGGTCTCCCTGCCGGCCTGCACGTCCGCGCAGCTGATTATCAATACGTCTGGATTCATGACGCTCTGTACCGATGATCTTAAGGCCGCCCAGATCAGATACTCCGTCAGCCAGGACAATATCAGTACCACGTCCTGCCATGTTGGTAGCGATGGTAACTGCACCAATCTCACCTGCATGGGAAATGATCTCCGCTTCCTTTTCATGGAACTTTGCGTTCAAGACATTGTGCTTGATGCCGCGTTTCTTGAGCATACGGCTCAGTTCCTCGGACATGTCGATGGTGATCGTACCAACCAGGACCGGCTGACCCTTGGCATGGGAGGCGGCAATCTCTTCCACGACCGCATTCATCTTTTCATGTTTTGTCTTATATATGGCGTCTTCATGGTCAACTCGCACCACTGGCTTGTTTGTCGGGATAACGACAACGTCCATGCCGTAGATTTCACGAAACTCCTGTTCCTCAGTCTCAGCAGTACCGGTCATTCCAGATTTTTTATCGTATTTGTTAAAGAAGTTCTGGAATGTGATCGTAGCCAGTGTCTTGGACTCTCTTTTTACCTTGACTCCCTCTTTTGCCTCAATGGCCTGATGAAGTCCGTCTGAATACCGTCTTCCAGGCATGATACGTCCTGTAAACTCATCGACGATTAGTACTTCGTCATCTTTTACCACATAATCTTTGTCGATGAACATGAGATTGTGGGCGCGCAGCGCCAGAATGATGTTGTGCTGGATCGCAAGATTTTCCGGATCTGCAAGGTTATCAATGTGGAAAAATTCCTCCACCTTCTTTACACCCTGAGCAGTCAGGAGCACATGCTTATCCTTTTCGTTCACAAGGAAATCCCCATCTTCCTCGATATCCTCGTTCATGAGAATGTCCATCTTGGAAAGCTCTCCGTTGGAGGTACCGCGTTCCATCTGTCTTGCCAGGATATCGCAGGCGCGGTAAAGCTCTGTGGACTTCCCGCTCTGTCCGGAAATGATCAATGGAGTTCTGGCCTCATCAATCAGTACGGAATCGACCTCATCCACGATGGCATAGTGCAGGTCTCTCTGCACCAGATCTTCTTTTTCAATGACCATGTTGTCTCTCAAGTAGTCAAATCCTAGTTCATTGTTGGTGATATACGTAATGTCGCAGTTATAGGCAGCCCTGCGTTCATCATTTTCCATATCATTGGTAACAACACCAACGGAGACACCTAAGAAGTTATGAACCTGTCCCATCCATTCGGCATCACGGGTTGCCAGATAATCATTAACCGTTACAATGTGGACACCTTTTTCCTCCAGGGCATTCAGGTAAGCGGGAAGGGTGGAGACCAAGGTCTTACCTTCACCGGTACGCATCTCTGCGATTCTTCCCTGGTGGAGAATGATACCGCCGATCAGCTGAACACGGTAATGCTTCAGTCCGATGGTCCTTGCACTGGCTTCTCTGACAGCCGCGTAAGCCTCTGGCAGAAGGTCATCCAATGTCTCTCCTTTGCCCAGGCGTTCTTTAAATTCTATTGTCTTGTTTCTTAACTCCTCATCGGATAATTTCTGCATTGGTTCGTCCAATGCCTCGATTTTATCAACTATTCCACTGATACGCTTCAGCTCTTTGTCACTGTGCGAACCAAAAATTTTTCCTATCAAACTCATAGTTTCACTCCCAAATATTCAAATTCACATGTAATCTATGATATTGTAACACTTCTGGAATAGGGTGGCAACAAAAGCTTTTATCAAAGAGAACCCGCAATTATCAGCATACAAGTGGATTTTTCCCGTATTTAGAACAGCTTTTCTTACAAGCCGCCATAACAGGATTCTTCCTTATAAAATGTAAAACAGACAAGTTCACTTTGCTCGCATAACGCTCAAAGGACTTTTTTATTCCATAGGGAGAACTTTCCTATGAAACAAGAAAGAATCCCGCTTGCGGGATTCTTCGCCTGCGGCGGGTCGCTTCGGCGACATGATTCCTTACCGCCGCAGTGCGATCCCCGCGGAGCGTTTTTTATTTCATAGGCCGCACTTTCCTATGAAAGAACAAAGCGGACAAGTCCGCTTCAACTCCCTAAATCCCTCAATCATGAGGGACTTGTTCCGCTTTGCGCGCCGATGTGCGGCTGCAAAGCAGCCTTCCTTG
>OLSH01000292.1_pt1 | contig 51154 bp, 43 predicted proteins | sample 1643221 | NCBI WGS metagenome assembly OLSH01 (sample SAMEA3136681, study PRJEB25190) | human gut metagenome | biome: human gut; feature: human-associated habitat; material: faeces | place: Austria | collected 2013 | reverse complement strand
AGTAGAAAAAGCCAACCACATGGGAGTAACATTCGAAGTGGAAGCAGCAGATGAAAGTCATAAGAAAGATTCATCAATTAAATATGGTGTAAGATTCAATTACAAATTCTAAAAAATAATATATTAAAAGGTTATAAGAAAATAGAAAAACTAGTCTAAAAAACAGAAGAAGAATAAAACTGTAATAGAAAAATTAAAGATAAATAGGAAAGGTGGCTTAAAAATTAGCCACCTTTTTTATAACTGAGATTTATATATTTTTTACTGAAAAAATCATAAATATATTTAATTCTTTCTAAGATTTTAAAATATAAAATATATATAATACCAAAATTAAGAAAATAAAAGGTTTTTAGAGATGATATATATTGGGTATAAAACCAAGAATCCAAGAGTATCTAAAAACAAAATCATTACTTTAATAAATAAGCATAATACAAATAATGAATGAAATGTATTCATGCTATTTATTTGATATTAATGTTCTTTTCTGATAGACTTATCTAAATTGTAACAGAAAATAAAATATATTAGGGGGAATAATTATGAAGAAATTATTGTGGATACTACTGCCACTTTTACTGCTGATTGGTTGTGGAAAAGAAAAAACAGCTGATGCAGGAAAAACAAAAGAAAATAAACTGATATATAGTCAAAGCAGTGAATCAGTGACACTTCATCCGCATGAAGCAACAGATGTATATTCAAGAAGAGTAATTTCAAATATCTTTGACAGGCTTATAGAAACTAATGAAAAATTAGAGATAGTTCCTGGACTGGCAGAAAGCTGGGAACAGATAGATCCTTTAACATTGAAATTCAATTTGAGAAAAGGAGTCAAATTCCAAAATGGAGATGAATTTACTTCAGAGGATGTAAAATATACATTTGAAAATGCTAAAAAATCTGCAAAAGTAGGGACTTTGTATTCAATGATAGATACTGTAGAAACACCTGATAAATATACTGCTGTATTTAAAACAAGTACACCATCAGGATCTCTTATGCATCACTTAACACATATAACAGCATCTATTCTTAATAAAAAATATTATGAGGCAACAGAAAATACTAATCATAATCCTATGGGAACTGGAGCATATGCTCTTGTAGAATGGAAACCCGGAGATTATATGACTCTTAAAAGAAATGAAGAATATTTCAGAGGAAAACCTGCTATAGAAATAGTTGAAGTAAGAGCTGTCCCTGAGGAAAATAGCAGAGTTATCGCTATCGAGACAGGAGAGCATCATATAACAGGAGATATCGATTCAATAGGTAGAAAGATACTGGCAGGAAGAGAAGACGTGAGAATAGAAGAAATAAGCTCTCTAGGGGTTGCTTATTTAGGAATTAATACTGCTAAAGGTGCATTGCAAGATGTAAGAGTAAGAAAAGCTATTGCTATGGGAGTAAATAGAGATATTATTATAGACTCTGTTCTAATGGGAGCAGTAGAAAAAGCCAACAGTCTTCTTGGACCAGGGGTAGTAGGATATTCAAAAGATACAAAGCCTTTTGAGTATAACCCAGAAGAAGCTAAAAGATTATTGAATGAAGCAGGATACGAAACTCTTGATCTTGTTATGGTAACAAGCAATAATGATTTGAGAAAACAAATGGCAGAAATTATGCAGGCTCAATTAAAAGAAATAGGAATAAATATAAAGATAGAAATATTAGAATGGGCAACTTTCCTGAACACTACTGGAAGCGGAAAGAGTGATCTGTTCATGATAGGATGGTCAAATTCATCTGGAGATGCTGATTATGGACTTACTCCTATGCTTCACAGCAGCATGAAGGGAAACTCTGGAAATAGAAGTTTCTTTGACAATAAAGAATTTGATACATTATTAGAAGAAGGAAAAGTAGAATTGAATCCTGAAAAAAGAGCAGAAATTTATGCAAAAGCTCAGGATGTTATGAATAGAGAAGTACCAATTCTTCCAATATATTTCATGCCAGCAAGTGCAGGAATAAGAAAAGAAGTAAAAGGATTTGTACAATCTCCAATAAATAATCCTACATTCTACAAATTATCGTTTTAAAATAAAATAACAAATAAAAAAGCTCCCCTGAGATATGGGGAGTTTTTACTATGTATTAATAAATTTATTATACAATTTTACAGAAACAATTCCTAAAATACACCCGATAACAGCCCCCATTATTACATCACTAGGATAGTGTACAAAGAGATATAACCGTGAGTACCCTATTATAAAAGCAAGAATAAATGCACATATTCCCCATTTTTTATTCTGAGAAAATAATACAGCTGCTGAAGCAAAAGATGCCATTGTATGCCCAGAAGGAAAAGAAAAATCTTTTGGAGCAGAAATCAGTAATTGTGTAAAATTAACCAGATCAAATGGTCTTATTCTTCTGACTAAAGGTTTAAGAATAATATTTCCAATTAATGCACATAGAAAAATCGAGATAAACATCATTATTCCAATTTTTCTGTATTTCTTTATAACCATAAGAACACAAGCAAGCACTATCCAGAAAATACCAACATTTCCTAATTTTGTCACTAAGGGCATAAACTTATCAAGAAAAAGATTTCTATGATGTTCTTGAATGTAGAATAAAATCTGTATATCAGTAGATTCAAAAAGATGAAGCATTATTCCTCCTAACATAATCTTCTATTTTTATAAACTTTTCAATTTTTCTTTCTATTCCTTTAATTCTTTTTGTTATGAAAGTAGTATCCATACCAGTTTCTTTATAAATTTTATCTTGATCAATATCAAGGATAAGAAGATTCAAAAGCTGGTTCTCCATTTTTGTCAAATGAGTTTTAAGAAAAAATTTAAATGAATCATTGGAAAAACTGCTGCTGTAATATGTTATATCAGAATTTTCAAAGATTATGCTTAATATTTTATTTTTTTTATTTGTTTTGCTCACAAATTTTAGCTGGAGATAAATATAATGAAATACAATTTCAGAAAAAATCTTAACTATTTTAGAAATAAAAGATTTAAGAAATTCTTTTAAAATTTCAGCATATTTTTCATAAAAAAGAAAATCCTGAACTTTAAAAGTGATAATAATAGAAGATGTCAACTTTGTATTGGATGAAATTGAAAAATTTTTCATAAAATAACCTCCTATTAGTTAAGACTAATTTTGTTTGCAACAAATATTAACATATTATTACAATATTATAGCATAGGAAATATTTTAAGTAAATCAAGATTAATAATAATATTTTAAAAATAACAAGATTTAAAGATATAATTTAATTAAGAAATAAAATAAAAATTAATCATTAAAAAATTTATAAAAATAATTAAATTTAATTTTTTATAAAAAATATGTTATAATGTTAAAAATTTAATTTAATCATTTTATGACTTATAGGTGGAAGTGGTCAGTTGAGAGTAAAATTATTTTTAATTATGTTGGGAATTGGTTTAATGGGAGTAGTAGTGGCTGAACTCCTATTTTTAGAAAAATTAATGATTTAAAAAAGCATCAATCCCTTTACACAGCACTACAGAACTGCGTAAAGGGATTGTTCTTGATTATTCTTTTTCATATTCTTCAATGAAAGTTTTTAGTTTTTTCTTTATTCTTTGGATACTGTTGTCTACAGATTTTAATTCTCTTCCAGTCTTTTCTGCTATTTCAGTATAAGTCATTTCAGCAAGCATATATTCAAAAATCTCATTTTCCATAGGGCTTAAATGTGTTTTTAAATATTTGTTTAAATACTTCATTTTCTCTTTACTTAGATAAATTTCTTCTGGATTATAAAAATTGAAAGATTTGTTGTCATATGTAAGATCTGCTTCATCTTCATCATCAGAAGAAGTAGAAACTGCCATATTTAATATTCTGTTTTTTCCAGAGTTAGAATTTTTTAATGCAGTTATAATTTGACGTTTGATACATAATAGAGCAAAGGTTGTAAAAGAAGCATTCTTATTTTCATCATAAGCATTAATGGCTTTTAAAAGCCCAATCATAGCTTCCTGCATAACATCTTCTCTATCACCACCATGAAAGAAGTATTTTTTTGTTTTGAAAATCATAAGTTGTTTAAAGCTTTCAAAAATTTGTTGTATGGCGTCTTCATCACCCTCTTGAGCGGCATGAATAGTGTGAATATTTATCATTTTTTTTCCTCCTTAAGTAAATTAAGTTTATGTACAAAATGATAAAATCTTCTCCCAGTATTAATATAGAAACATTTAACGAATATATTATAACGAAAAAAAATTTTTTTTCAATAGAAAAATAAAAAAATATTAAAAAATATAAAATTACTTTTGTAATATTATTGGTTTGAAAATACTAAAAAAACAGACAGTGAGGTGGTTTGTGAACGAAAGTATATAAAAAAAATCATAATTTATTTGTATACGAAAAAAATTTTTGATTTTTTTAAAAATAGTTTTATTTGTTTAAAAAAATAACAGAATATATTAATATAAAAGCACGTTAAAAAACATATAATAATAAAAAAGATACCCCTAATCCATTGATTAGAGATATCTATAAAAATAAAAAATTTCATTCATAAAAAGCAAAAGAATTTTTAGAAGTATTTTTTATATTATAAAGAGCAATATCAGATTTTTTGTATAACTCCTGAAATGTAGTTCCATCTTGTGGAAATACAGCTACTCCAATAGAAACAGAAATAGCTACTGAAAGGTCAGAATGACTGTAAGTTATTGTAAAATCATTCAAAACTTTTTTTAAAGTTTTACTTAACTCTTCTCTGGAAGAAATATTTTTTAAAAATACAATAAATTCATCTCCGCCTAATCTTCCAATAATACTTTGCTCCTTGAAACGTTCTATTAACTTTAGAGATAATTCCTGAAGAGCAATATCCCCCATTACATGACCAAGAGTATCATTAAGAGTTTTAAAATTATCCAAATCCAAGATAATAAATGCATGTGAAGAGCTCTTATCTTCTTTTGAATTTTCTAAGAAATTATCAATATGTTTTTTTATAGCTCTGCGATTGTATAGAGAAGTTAGTGGATCTTTTTCCGACATTTCTTTAAGTTCTTTTATATTAGAAATATCCTTTATAAGAAGTATTCCCTTTATTTCATCAGTAGAAATTTTTTTTATTACTCTGATACAGCATTCAGTCCAGATATATTTCCCTTTGTTATCTTTTATACGATAATCAGCTTTAAATTCATTGACACCATTAAAATATGAAAGCAGCATATTTTTTCTGGAAAAACTTTCTCTTACATTCTGGATATCTTCAGAATGGATTTTATGCTTTATAAAATATTCAAAAAGTTTGTCATAATTTTTCTTTTTGCTGGATTTATTTAAAAGATTAATTGTATTTTTAGATAAATTTATCTCATATGTATAAATATTATCAGTCTGTAAAGCTTCGCAATATTGTTTTTCTAAGAATAGTGAAACCTCATTTTCTTTTTCTTCAGTAACATTTTCAATAACTCCAACAGTTCTTATTATATTCTTATTTTCATCAAAAATATTAGTAAGTGTAAGTCGTTCCCAAAGATAAGAATTATTGCTGATTTGAACTCTGATAACTCCAGAAGAATTCTTTACATTTTTATTAAATATTCTTTCATAGATTTTTAGAAATTCACCAACAGATTCCTCACAAACAAAATTATTTTCAACAAGGCTTTCAGGGACATTTTCAATTACTTGATTAAGCTGATGCCTTTTAGGAACTGAATTTTTAAATGTAAGGGTTTTGGTATTCTGATTGTATTCAAAAGCTATGTTGGAAGTTCTATCCATAGCAACTCTGAATATTTCCTCATCCAATTTGAGTCTTTCATTACTTTGGATTAGTTCATCTTTTGCTTTTTTATTAAAATAGATAATAGAAATCATTCCAAGTATAAAAATAATAAACATTTTTGTAGAAAATTTTGTCATGAGGGATTGAATAAAATTTAGACGATTTTGCATGGCATCTACAGAAACAACAGATATTATATACCAATTATTTATTCCTAAAGGGCTGTAGTAAGCAAATTCTCTACTTCCATTATGCGTATATTCCATAAAACCATTTTTTAAATTTAAAATATCATTTTCAATTTTTTCTCGAATATTATTTTTATTAAAAGTTGCATTTGAAAAAAATTCCCAAATATTATTTTCTGATATAGTTTTATCTATATTAGAAGACTTTAATATAAATTCTTGCGAACTGCTTGTCAATAAAATATATCCATTCTTAGCCTGCATACTTTCATGGAGCAGAAAAGAAAAAGTAGAGAGTTTATAGACTCCACAAACTATCCCTATTGTTTTATTGTGTCTAATAATAGGAACAGCTTCCAGAAATATCTGAGTTCCTTTTTCAAAAAGTGAATCAGTAATTTCTGTTATTTCATGAATTCCGTTTATTGAACTTGCAAAGTATTTTGTATGTGCAACATTATGAATATCACCACTTGAAAAGTAAGCCTTACCATCTTTATCCGCTATAAAAACTCTGTCAAATTGAGTTAAATTTTTTAATTTTATTGCAAGATCAAGAATATCTTTAGTATCCATATTTTCATTATAGGTAAAAATATTAGCAGCACTTTCCAAAACCATCATATTATTTTTTAAATGGTTTTTAACTATTGTACTTTGAAGCATAGCTCTGTATTCTAGTTTATCCTTGTAAAGTTCCATTTCATTGGCATAAAAAGATTTGAAAAAATTTGCTATTGAGAATGCAGAAAAAATAAATATAAGAAAAAGACTGGCAGTCAGCATAAAATACTTGTTTAATTTATTAAAAATCCCCATAACATCCATCCCCTTTTATTCAAGTAGAAATCAATTATGTATTATAAAAGTATTGTTTAAAATGCTCTTTTGTTTATTATAATATAATTAAAGGAAAATATCAATGTTAATTTCGTATTAAAGGTAATAATTAATTTTAAAGAATAAATGAAAAACACAATAAATATATTTATTTATAATAAGTCATTTACTGGAAATAATTTATAAAATTCAACAGAATTTATATATGGCAGAATTACCATTGGGAGAAGTTCATGTGTAAATAAAGATATTATCATAAATTAATTTTTTATATTTCTTTCTTTAATACTAAAATTAAAATAACAGGAAAATTTAATTGCTAAAATATATATTAAAAGTTATAAACAGATGGTATAATCAATATATACTATAAAAGAGAGATGATGAAATAGGGTGGGGATAGAAATGAAAAGAATTGTAAAAAATAATTTAGATCAGCAGTTAATAAATTCCATGGTGCTATATCATGAACTTTTAAAAGAATCTTTTAAGAAAAGAGAAAGAGTAAAAAGTAAAATTATTGTTCCTGAATTTAATTATTCAGAACTGGTATATTATACAGAACTAAAAAATACTTTAGAATGTTTAAAACATAACTACAGAGAATTGTTGAAGTATATTAAAATTGAGAATTATTCACCTATGCTGAAGGTAATATTTTTATATGATTATGAATATTGTGTTCCTACAGTGATAAACATGACTTTAAAGGAATTTTTAGCAAGTGATTTATATATAGGAAAAGAGGAAATAAATATAAAGCCAAGAGATATTGGAATATACTAAGATTTATTTGAAATTAAATAAAAAACACCTTTAATTAAATTTTAAAGGTGTTTTTTTTATCATAGATGAATTAATTGTTTTCACATTTAATCAGAGAAGCTAAGAAAAGCAGAACAATACAGCATAGCCAGATTGCATATGTTCCACATAAAGTACTTAAAACTCCTCCAAAGAATATTCCCACAGGAAAAGAAAAAACTAAAATGAAATACTTAGAAGCAACTTTTATAGATGCTATGTCTTTTTTTATTAAAACATCACCAATATGTGCTCCAAGACTTCTTAAATTTCCAGTAGCAATGGTACTGTTGTGCACATTGCCATTATATTTTCTAAAATTACTTAACTGAAAAGTTGTTATTACAGAAAGTAAAAAGTTTACTATATTGTTAGAAAAAGAAGTAGAAATAAATCCAACTCCTAATAAAATGATAAGTTCTGTCAGTAAAAGTGCTTTTTGAAGTTTTGGTACTTCATAATCTTTTAAAGTAAATTTTAATAATTGAGCAAATACAGCACCTAAAAGACACCCTGAAATAGGAACAACACTAGAGATAAGCATATTGAAATCATTTTCATATAATGATAATCCTATTTTAGCCATATTTCCTGTATGCATACTGACAAAAGCTTGTCCTCTTGTAAAGAACGCATACGCATTAATAAATCCCCCAATGAAAGTAAGAAGACCCATAAAGATCAAACTTTCATCTACCTTATTTTTTTTCACTTCCATTTAAAATCCCCCTTAGTTATTCATAGCATTTTAGACTATATCATAATCAAAAACTATTTTCAATGAAAAATATATATAAAAATAAAAACCCTGTTTAAAAGTTCTGAATAAAAGGTAATTAAAAGAAAAAATAAAATTAAAGAAAAATAATTTTATTTCCTCTATATAGTATATTGTATACCATATTGTAATTAAAAAATAAAAGATAAAAATAATTTATATATATCATATAAAAAAGATACATTTATTCGGATAAAATAAAAATTTTTATTAAACTCTCTATTGCTGTAAAAGAACTTTGCAAATAGAAGAATAAAAAAATAAATCTAAAAAGTATGATATAATATATTATATTACAAAAAATCATAATTTTACTACTAAAAATTTATAAAAAATAAAATAGATTTTTAAGACAGAATTTTTATCATATATGACGGCAAAGAAAACAGGGGGATTATATGGAAGATAGATTCGTTATTTTTACTGGAACAATTTGCAGTACTTATTTAAATAGAATGAGAGATTATGCTATGAGGGATTTAGAAAATGAAACTAAGAAGGGGAAAACTAATTTTTTAAAATTCTCTAAAATAGTAGAAAAAATTTATAATGAAAATAAAATAGAATCTCTAAATTTTTCATATGATGAAATAAGAAAAATAGAGGAAAAGAATAGAATAATTTTTTCATTGCCTTTTTCTGGAAGCGGGGAATTGCTGAAGGTATCACCTGATACAATAGATGGATTAAAGTTACCTGTAATGAGAAAGGAAGAAGAAATTATATTTTCTCTGAAAGAAACTGAGTTTAAAGATGAACATGAAATAAAAGAAGAACTGGGAAATCTTTTGACTAAAATAAATGAAATTTGCAGCTTCTTAAAAAAAGAAATTGAAAACTATAATAAGGATCTTGCAAATATGCTGAAAGAAAAAAGTGTGGAATTATATGAAAAAATATCATTTAGAACCTGGTAAGATTTTTTTTAAAGTAATTATAAAGTGTTCAAGCTCTGAAAAAATGGGTACTAAAAAAGAAAAAATATAAATAAAAAATAAATGTGTACAAAATTTAAAAAATAGTGTATAATACTTGTATAGTGATAAAGAGATTTATATGTTTTGAAAAAATGTTTTAATATTTAATAAAGTTCTTTCTTTGAAATTACCATTAGTAAGTATTAAATTTTTTATCAACATTCTTAACAAGTTTAAGAATGCTATCAAAATGATAGGTTGGTATCATTAAAAAATTATATTTATGGAGGTAACAAATGAAAGGTACAGTTAAATGGTTTAATCAAGACAAAGGTTTTGGATTTATTACAGGTGAGGATGGGAAAGAAGTATTCGCTCATTATTCTCAAATCCAAAAAGACGGATTCAAAACTTTAGCAGAAAATGAAGAAGTTGTTTATGAAGTAACTCAAGGTCAAAAAGGACCTCAAGCTTCTAACATAAAAACTAGATAATTTTAAATAGATTAAGGTTAAGGAAACTTAGCCTTTTTTTTATTTAAAAAATAAGCTACTCTTTTCATAATATAAAAAAACTTATTTTGATAAAAAAATAAAATAATTAAAGATAAATCACAAAAGAACTATCTGTTGTTGTAAGCAGACAGTTCTTTTTTATTAAAATTATTTGGAAAGTAATTAATTATTATAAATAACTTTCATAATAATTATATATTATCATCTGGATTTTCTTCTTTGTCATCTTCTTCATATTCAGATATAGTAGGCAGAGCAAAACCAATACGTCTAGCAGGTTTTGTTTTATCCTCTCTTTCAACAAAAGTAATCAAGAAGTTAAGCTGGCTGATATGCTGTATTAATTGAGCCTCTTTTCCTTCTACAAATCCATAAAAATATAGTATGTCAGGATTTTGATAACCAATATCTGTAACAGACATTACAACAGAAGAACCAAAAGAAGCAAGTTTTAAAGCAATTTCATGATCTTCATCTAATATCTCTTCAAATTCTCTAATTTGTTCTACCAGTTTTTCATATTTCCAATCAGCCATATTATAGTCACGAGGCAATGTTTCTTCTATAACATCTGGTAGTTTAGGTTTTTTATCTTTAGCCATAAATCCTCCCTTGATATATTGAATCAGAAATAAAAAACGGCAATTTTTCTCTTAATACTCTATGAAATGATGAATATTTAAATGATCTTTTATTTTATATTATAACATAAAATAATTAGGGAATTAAATAATTATTATAAAATAAAGGAAAGGGAAAACCAGCCTAGAATTATATAGTAACTAAAAATATGGAGGCGGAAGTTATGAAAAAAGTAAAAGAGGATTTAAAAGAAGTTAAAGAAGCAATAAAAAAGACTAAAGACGATTTAAAAGAAGTAACTAAAGAAAAAGCTCATGAAAAGAAAAAAGATATAAAAGAAAAAGCTGATTATTTAAAAGAGGATATAAAAAACACTGCTAAAGAGGTCAAAGAGGATATAAAAGAAAAAACTAAAAAAGCAAAAGATACTGTAAAAGAAAAAGTAGAAAAGGATAAAGAAAAATTAAAAGAGATAAAAGAAGTTATAAAAAAATAGTATGAAAAAGAAAAGAGCTTCAATTAAATGAGGCTCTTTTGTATTTAGTATATTTTACATATCATAATCTTTTTTATCACTCTTATACTGCTTATAAATAAAAAATATACCTATAAATAAGATAAGAAAAACTATTACAAAAGATAAAGTTAATAAAAGTATCCTCACAAATACCTCCTTATAAATGAACATTTTAATTATATCTTACTGTATCTCTATACCATTCTTTTTGTTTTTTATATTCTTTTGAAAGAAAGCCTTTGCTTACTTTTATTTGAGGGGAGTTAGAGAGTATTTTTCTTAGCAGTCCTTCAAATAAATGAATTTTATTATATTCTAATAAAATTTTAACTTTTTTACCATCAATTTTATAAAGGTATACCATTAAAGAATTTCTGTATCTTTGAATTATTTTATGAGTATGTATCCATATTACTGAATTAATATCCAGCCTTTCAAGTGAAAATCCTCTGTTAATTATAAGAATATTATCTCGAAGCAGTAAAGGGAGAGAATAAATACTAAAATTAAGAGAAAGATTTTTCTCCTCCTCAGTGAGAAGAGATTCAAAAGCATCTTGATTTTTCCAGATAGATTTCCATGTAAAAAACCAGATAATACAAGCAAAGAAAACAACTACTGTAATAATAGAAACAGCCAAAATAGCATCTCTTCTTCTTGCTGGACCAACAAGCTCTACAGGAAATCTAGTGGCTTCTTTATAGAGAACAGCAGCAAAGAATATATTAATACTCAGCAAAATTCCCCATACTGAAAATAGAGATAGATATTTTATTTTTCATAAAATTATTCTCCTTTTATCTAAAGTCACTCTCTTTTGGAATATTTCCTTCTGCTTACGCATTAATGGATGAAGTTCTGGATATTTTACAGCTTGTTTAGCAAAATATTCCTCAATCACTCCTATAGAGTCATCTTCATTTTCAAAATCTTCCCATAAGATATCAAAATACCAGTTGTAATCATCTTGCTCTGACTTATCAATTCCCTTTGATATTGCTTTTAGTTTCTTTTCAAGCCATTCTTTTGTGAGTTTTGCCATTATAAATCCTCCTTGTAGTAGCAATGTTGTTATAGATAATAGTATCATTTATCTTAATTGCATACAAGAAAGTAGTACTTGCTTTTTGTCAATTAGCAGTTGATAAAAAATAGAAGGAAATTAATATCAACAATATAACATAAAACCTCTATATTTTATATTTATAATATAAAAAGTATAAAATAGTTAAATGGTATTATGGAGGGAAGTATGAGAAATAAACAGGATATTTTAAATTTGGAAAAAGAAATAATAGAGAAAAAATCTTTGCCTTATTCGAGAGATGAAGCAAGAAAAGAACTTTTGGTAAGTAAATGTTTTAGAATTAGCAAAAATCATAAAAATTTTGAGTTTAATATTTTAAGTATAGGAAAATTTAAAGGAAAAATGGAAGATTTAGTAGAAAAAATTAATAATTCTAATTTAACAATGTTAAAAACAAAATCTTGGACAGAAGTTGGAGCTTATTCTATCAGCCATCCTAATTTAATAAAGCTGAATGAAAATCATGAAGTATTTAAAATATTGAAGCATTTCGAAGTATAGCAAAAAAGATATTCAAAATTATTTTTAAATATTTTTGTTATTAATAAAATTATAAACTTTGATAAAATCGTGGGGGAAGAATGAAAAAAATAATTATGTTTCTTTTTATTATTTTAACAACTGTATGCATTGCTGGACAACTTGTGTATATAACACCTAAAGGAAAGAAATATCATTCTACTAAAAATTGCAGAACTTTAGCAAGAAGTAAGGTTATTAAGGAAATAAAATTATCTGAAACAGGCAGAAGACAGCCTTGTAAAGTTTGCTACTAGGGGAGGATTTATATGAGAAAAATAATTGTATTAGGAATATGCCTGATTTTATTATGCAGTTGTGTAAAAAAGAATAATTTATCAAGTAACGAAGAAAAGTTATTAAATGAAATAGGCTTTGATAAAGAGTTGATTGCAGAAGCAAAATCAATCATAAAAAGTGATTTTAAACAACTGCCAGCTATTGAGCAGGAAACAGGGGATATACTGAAAGATCAGTATTTTAATGGGATTTATTTTGAAAAGTATAATGATAAATATGTAAAGATAAAAGAAAAACTAGAGAAAAATAACTATAGAGTTTTTTTATTTGAGATCAGCTATCCTGAAAAACATATTGCTTTAATAAAAGGAAATGATAAATTTGATGTTTTAAAATATAGAAGAACAGATGGGATTAATTATGGACTGCAAATAGAGGATATTATAAATAAGATTTCAGAATGGGATAAGAAATATGGAGTAAATATAGTTGGATGTGGACGAGATTGGGTATGGATAGAACTTAATAAACTGCCAAAAGATTTAGATATGTTTTCTGAAGAGGTATATGAATTCTGTCCTGATATAGTAGATCAGGGTGTAGGAGACATGAAAAAATTAAAAGATTCAATAAAAGTAAATAAAGAATTGTTTTTATGGTGGGATTAAAGATAAAAATGTCATTTTAAATTATATATATTATGACAAGCATTTAATATGTAAATATTTATATTTAGAATTTACTGGAATAAAAATAAATGAAAAACTGACTAATTTAGAAGGAGGGAATTTTCCTCTATAAGTCAGTTTTTTTATTTTCTAAAGATGAAAATTCGGATATTAAGCAAAAAAATATAAATTGTGACTGGAACTTTGTATACATTTTTAAAAAAAATCGTATACAAACACTTTTGCTTAATGTAAAAATTATAGTTTTTGTCATAATTATAGACAGAATAATTTATATATGACGCTTATAGATTATATACAAACGTTATATTTTTAATTACTAAAAAAATAGACTATAATCATATCAATACATAAAAATTAAATATCTTTTAAACTTTAAAAAAGAAGGCCAATCTTATATTAAACTAGAAGATTAAAGTTTAAGAAAAGCAGGAGGATTAGGTATGAGTACAAATGAGGCATCGGAATTAAAACGGGAAATTGGGGTATTTGGTGGAATTAGTATTATTGGTGGAATAATGATAGGGGCAGGAATATTTTATATAGGTTCTTATGTTCTTATGAGAGTTGGAATGAATATTGGATTAGCATTAATATGCTGGTTGATAGGTGGACTTATCAGTCTGATGGGGGGATTATGTTATGCTGAATTGGGAAGCATGATGCCTAAAGCTGGAGGAGCTACAGTATATTTGAATGAAGCATATCATCCAATAGTAGGATTTATGTCAGGAATGTCATCATGTTTGCTGGCTGGGCCCGGTTCAATAGCAGGACTTTCAATAGCACTTATTGCATCTTTTAGAACTTTTACTACTATAAGTGATGTTGGATTGAAAGCCTTAGCTGTAATGCTGATAGTTTTTCTTACTGTGTGCAACTGTTATGGAGTAAAGAAAGCTTCTGTACTTCAAAATGTATCAATGGTAGCAAAATTGGTGCCTATTCTTTTGATAATGATTTCGGCTCTGTTTATGGGAAATATTTTTCCAGATGTTTCATTGTCTACAGTAAATGAAGCAGCTCAAAGTACAGGAAGAAGTGTAATAGGGATGATAGCCTTTGCTGTAGTTGCAACATTGTGGGCATATGATGGATGGCAGAATCTGAATGCTCTGGCAGAGGAAATAAAAGAACCTCAAAGAAATTTACCTCTATCACTTGCAATAGGTATTGGTGGAGTAATTATATTATATATGCTTTTTAACTTTTCTATATTCCGTGTTCTTCCAATGGAAGATATCAAGAATATGATAGCTAAAGGAGATTATTATTTAGGAACAGAAGTAGCAAGAAGAATATTTGGAAACACTGGAGCAGTAATAGTTGTAATAGGAATGATACTGGCTATCTTCGGTTCATTAAATGGATTGATACTGTCAGGACCACGTGTATATTATGCTTTGGCAAAAGAGGGGCATTTCTTTAAAATGTTTTTAAATGTACATCCGGTTTATAAAGTTCCAACAAATGCAATTATAGCTCAAGGAATAGTTTCAATAACTCTTGTATTGTCACGTAATCTTGAACAATTAGCTACTTTGGTTGTATTTACTGGAATGATCTTTAAACTTCTGACAATACTATCAGTTGTTGTGTTCCGTAAAAAGTATCCAAATATGGAGCGTCCATACAAAGTAATAGCTTATCCAGTAACTGTTATTATAACAGCTCTGGTATTCTTGGGATTGATATTAAATAACCTTGCGAAAGATCCAGTAAACTCTATTTTAAGCTGTGCTGTTCAAATATTTGCAGTAGCTTTGTATATGTATTTTGATAGAAAAATAAAAAAAGAAAAAATGAATGAAGAGATATAACATATATTTTCTAATATGAGGAGGCAAAAATGGAAACATTGTTTTATAATGCAAAAGTATATTTAGAAAGAGAAAAATTTGCTGAAGCTGTTTTGGTAAGAGATGGAATAATAGCAAAAGTTGGAACAAGTGGCGAGCTTTTAAAAGAAGCAGGTAAGGATTGTAAAAAAATAGATTGTCAGAAAAAAACAATAATTCCTGGACTGAATGATTCTCATATGCACTTATTGGTATTAGGAGAGTCTCTTCAGACAGTAAAACTTACAAACAGCAAATCTATTGATGAAATAATAGAAAGATGCAGAAAGTTTATAAAAGAGAATCCTGAATTATCAAAGAATGGAGTATTTGCTATAGGATGGAATCAGGATTTATTTGAAGGAGACAAAAGAATACCTAATAGACATGATGCAGATAAAATTTCTACAGAAATTCCAATTATTTTGAGAAGAGTATGTGGACATCAAATGGTGTCGAATACAAAAGCAATAGAAATGCTGGGAATAGATGGAAGCTCTGAGCAGTATGAGGGAGGAACATTTGAGATAGGGGAAGATGGATATCCAAATGGAATATTCACTGAAAATGCCTGTCGTCACTTGAGAAAGGTTATTCCTGAATTTTCATTGGAAGATAGAGAAAGAATGGCTATTGAAGCTATGAAGCATGCTGTTTCTTTTGGAGTGACAAGTGTACAGAGTAATGACTTGGGAGCAGTTGTTTTAGGAGAAAAGGATAAATATTTTAAAATGTTCTGTAAAATATATGAAGAGGGAAAAGGACTCCTTCGTTACCATCATCAAATAACATTCCAGTCACCTGAAGAATTAAAAGAATATGCAGAAAATGGAGAGGTTGTGAAAGGTAATTATCCAGAAGATTCATGGGTGACATTAGGACCATTGAAATTATTTAAAGATGGAAGTCTGGGAGCCAGAACAGCAATGCTTGAAAATGATTATGCTGATGATCCCGGAAATCGTGGAGAAGAAAGATTTGATGAGAAATATATAGAAGATTTATGTAAAGCTGCTGATGAACATGGGATGCAGATTGTTACTCATGTAATAGGAGATGCAGCTATAAATAGTGTAATGAAAACATATGAGAAATTGATAAAAGATGGAAAAAATCCACTGCGTCATGCATTAATTCACTGTCAGATAACTAACAGGAAAATGCTTGAAAATATAGCTGAAAAAAATGTTTTGGTAATGTATCAGCCAATATTTTTAGACTATGATATGCATATAGTAGAGTCAAGATGTGGAAAAGAACTTGCTTCAACATCTTATGCATTTAATACTTTGGATAAATTAGGCGGAAAAATTTCTTATGGAACAGACTGCCCAGTGGAAGGATGCAATCCTTTCCCAAATATATATTGTGCAGTAACTCGTAAAGATCTGAAAGGAAGCCCAGCAGAAGGATTCTATCCAGAGGAATGTGTAGATATATATACAGCTGTTGATGCTTACACTGAAGGAAGTGCTTATGCTGAATTTATGGAGAATAAAAAAGGAAGAATAAAAGAGGGATTTTATGCAGATATGGTCATCTTAGATAGAGATATATTTACAGTAAACCCACTTGAAATAAAAGATATTCAACCTCTATTGACTATGGTTGGTGGAAAAGTAGTATATGAAAAAAATAGAATAAAAAAGAATAACCTATGAATTCAAATATAAATACAGTATTTAAAACTGTTAATTGCTGAATTGTTAAAAATTTAATTTTAGGATGCTCTCTTTTATAATAGACAGAATAATGAAAATTTGTCTATTGTGAAGGGAGCATTTTTTTAACTTTAAAGAACTTATTAGTTTGTAATTATGAAAAAAATTTGTTATAATGAAAACGTGATTCTATTGGTTCATATTTAAAAAAGAAATTGGAGGAAAGACTTTGGGGAACAAATCTGAAATATCTTATTTTTTAAGTATTAAAAAAGTAGTTTTTTGCATGGTGGCTTTAGTAGTAATAATAAGTTCGATTGCTGTAACTTATAACCAGAAAGCTATAAATAAGGAAATGGAAAAATATCTTTATGAATTATCCATTCAATCAAAAAGTAAAATAAATACTAGAATTGATTCTAATTTTTCAATTTTATACTCAATAAAAAGGTATATAAAAGATAAAAAGATGAGTGAAGATGAGATCAGAGATTATATAAAGTATTTAAAACATTGCTATCCTTTCGACTGGATTGGATATGTAGATGCTAATGGAGATGCTGTAATTTCAAATGGAGAAAGGGAAAATTTTTTAAAACATCCTGTTATTAAAAGAGCATTAGAAGGTAAGGGAGGAATAAGCAACAATATTAAAAATATATTTGGTGAAGATGGAATTCTTTATACTGTTCCATGTGATTCCGCAAATAAAGGAGTTATTGTAGGATTCACTCCAGCATTTACTTTAAAGCGTCTTTTATTCAGTGAGTCATTTAGTGGAGAAGGATTTTCACATATAATTAACAGAGATGGAGATTTTATTCTTAAAGCAGAAAATAAGAATTCTAAAACTAAAGGAAGCAATTTTTTTGACAATTTAAAAACAATAGAGATTAATAATGGATCATTAAAAGAGATAGAAAAAGATATTTCAGAAGGGAAAACTGGAAATATTAATTTTGTGCTGGAATCTATAAAATTTACTCTTAATTATATGCCGTTGAAAAATGGAGAATGGTATGTATTATCTATTGTTCCAACTGCTGTATACTCATCGCAATTACTAAGTTATACCAGATATAATTTAGCAATTATATTTGTTTCTATGTTGGTATTTTTAGGAATGTTTATCTGTATTTTAAAACTGACATCTAAAAAGAATGAGGAAATAAGTAAAATAGCTTATGAAGATCCAATAACAAAAGGATTTACATCAGCACGTTTTGAGATAGATGTTAGGAAAAGACTTACAGAAAAAGAATTTAAACCTTTTACACTTGTATCATTAGATATTCGTAAATTTAAACTTATAAACGAATCCTTTGGAGAGGAAAAAGGAAACTTTGTATTAAGATATGTTCATGACTGTATAAAGAGAAGTATTGGTAAGAATGAAAGTGTATCTCGTATTTCTTCAGATACATTTAATATTTTGCTGGATTCCATTGATGAAAGTGAAATAAAATGCAAAATGAAAAATCTTTCTGCATTAATAAATGAATTTAATACTGATGTAGAAACACCATATTATTTATCTATTGATTGTGGTGCTTATATAGTTAAGAATGAAAATTTAAATGTAATAGTAATTCGTGATCGTGCTAATCATGCTAGAAAAAACAGTAAAAATTCTTCTAATACTGAATTATTCTATAATTGTGTTTTCTATAATAATATTGAAATAGAAAACTCTTTGAAAGAAAAAAATATAGAAGATAATATGGAACGTGCTTTAGAAAATAATGAATTTGTAGTTTATTTACAGCCTAAAGTTGAAATAAAAAGCAATAAAATAGCAGGAGCTGAAGCCCTTGTACGTTGGTTGGATCCTAAAAAAGGAATAATTCCACCTCTTGAATTTATTCCAATATTTGAAAAAAATGGATTTATAGGAAAATTAGATATTTATGTATTTGAAGAAGTATGTAAGATGATAAGAAACTGGCTGGATGAAGGAATTAATCCTGTTCCTGTATCAGTAAATTTATCTCGTATGCATTTACAGAATCCACATTTTTTGAAAAAATATAAAGAAATTCAGATGAAATATAATATTCCAGCTGATCTTTTAGAAATTGAATTAACTGAAACAATGGTATTTGAAAATTTTGAACATTTGAAAAAAATTATAGATGAGATACATCAAATGGGATTCTATTGCTCTATAGATGATTTTGGAAGTGGATACTCTTCTTTGAATCTTCTGAAAGAAATCCCTGTGGATATTTTAAAACTAGACAGAGTATTTTTCAGCAAAGAAAATGATGAAAGAGGAAATAATGTAATAGACTCTATAATATCCTTAGCTAAAAAATTAAATATGACCACTATCTCTGAAGGTGTTGAAACAATATCACAAGTGGATTTCTTGAAAAAAATAAATTGTGATTTAGTACAGGGATATGTATTTTCAAAGCCCCTTAATAGAGATTCTTTTGAGAAAAATTTTTTAAAAAATAAAAATATAAAAATAAAAGAATATGATAACCAAAAAGTATAAAAATTAAAAAATAAATTAAATAAAGTGTACCATGAGAGTTAGATATAACTAATATTTAGAGGTACACTTTTTTTATTTCCGTGAACAATTATCACCTTAAAAGTGAAATTATTCTTGATATTTGATAATAATCGTAATATAATATAAAAACATATTTTAACAAAAGAGAGGAAAAATAGAGTATGAAAATTTATAATAGATCAAATAAATTTTTTTTAGTGATTATTAGTTTTTTATTCATAGCTTTTATCTCTCTTTTTTTTATTGGAAGATCATTGAGTAATTTTTATGAAGATGAAATAGAGATATATAAGAAGAATTTAGAACATTCTACTGTTCAACAGAGTTTTACCATAGAAAATTATTTGAAACATAATATGGCATTATTAAAAGGGGCAGCTAATACTTTTATGTTTGATAAAAATTTGACTAATGATGAAATTATTGAAGTTATAAAGAATATTCAGAAATTAACAGAATTTGACAGAGTGTTTTTAGTTAAAAAAAATGGTGAAGCAGTTTTTTCAACAGGAGATATTATTAATATATCAGACAGAGATTATTTTCAAAATATAACAACTGCTAAAAATAAAATAGAGGAAGTAAAAGATGGAGTGTTTGATAAAGATATTAATCTGGTTATAACTTCAGTACCAATTATAAAAGACAATGAAGTGCAGGGAGCTGTTTGTGGAACATATAAAATGTCTACTTTTTCTTCAGCTGTCTATAATAATGTGAAAGATGAAAATGGATTTGTACTTTTATTAAATAGTTCACAAGAGTTTTTATTGAATTTTTCCACAAAAGACAAAGAGATAAATGAGAAGAATATGTGGGATTTTTTATCTGTTGTTGAAGTCAAAGGTCCTAATGGAATAGAAAAAATTAAAGAGGATATTTTTAATTCCAAAAGTGGTTTTTTAGAATATTCATATAAAGGAAATGAAGAGTTTGCATACTACACACCTTTAGGGATAAATAACTGGTATGTAATTTCTATTACTTCTACAATAGAAGCTCAAAAACGATTGGAATATATAGAGCAGTTGTTGTATGATCTTTCAATAAAAGTTTTAATTGCATTTATTCTTGGAATAATTCCTGTTATATATTTTAATAAAAAGGTCAAAGAAGAGCTGGAACTGGATAGAGAAATCTTCTATATTGCAATGGATAAAACTTCAAATATAGTTTTTGAATATGATAAGAATAAAAAAACTATACTGTTTAAAAATACTGTTACAGAAAATCATAGTGTGAGCAGGATGCTGGATGAGGAAAAAACATTAAAAGGAATACCAGAAAGTTTAATAGAGAATAATTTCATATGTGAAGAATCAATTTCAAAATATCTAAAAATGTTTGAAAAAATCTCCAGCCCGAATGTTAAAAGTGTATCAGGAGTAATGAGAGTAAACAATAATGGACATAGAACATGGGAAAGATTATCTTTAACTAATATAGTAGGTAAAAATAAAAAAATAGTGCGTACTGTTGGAGTAGTGGAAAATATTACTGAGGAAAAAGAAAATGAATTTCTGTTATTTACAGAAAAACAATATCGTGAGGTATTATTGGAAGATAATGAAACTACATATGAGATAAATATTTCCAAAAATATAATAAGCCTTCTTAATGATTCAACAAAGAAAATAAACTATGATGAGTATTTAGAAGACTTTACAAGAGAGCAGATATATCCTGATGATATTGAAAATGTCAAGAAAATATGTTCAAGAGAAAATATGATAAGGCTGTATAGTGAAGGTAAAAGTGAATTTAAAGCAGATTATCGTATAAAAGATAAAAATGGAAATTTTAAATGGGAAGAGTGTAAAGTTCGTTTGATAAAAAAACTTGATACAGAAGAATTGAAAGGGATAGTTTTAGTGAAAGATATTTCTAATATGAAGCAGTTAATTGAAATATCTGAAAAAGATTCATTGACTTTATTGTATAATCGAAGAACTACTAAACTGGCGGTAGATGAAATTTTAAGAAAAAAATTAGAAGGAAAATCGCAATTTCATGCTTTTTTGATTTTAGATTTAGATAACTTTAAAATGTTGAATGATAAATTTGGACATATGAAAGGTGATAGTGTTTTACAGGAAGTAGCAGCTAAATTAACTGAGTATTTTGGGAAAAATGGAATTATTGGAAGATTAGGAGGAGATGAATTTATAGTTTTTGTAAAGAATCTTGCATCTATCAATGATCTGAAAAATACACTTAATAATATTTTAGAAGATATAAATATAACATATACTATTGAAGAAATAACAGTAACAATTTCTACTTCAATAGGAATTGCCCTTGCTCCTAAAGATGGAAATTCTTTTCAGGAATTATATAAAAAATCAGATATAGCTCTGTATTATGTAAAAAATAATAAAAAGAATGGATATTCATTTTATAAGAGTTAGCAGAAATATTTTAAATATTCTATATTAAAATCAGATAAATAGGTTAAATGGTTATTACATTTTAACCTATTTATTTTTTTCAGTGTCTAAATTCTAGAAAAAAGAGGCAATTTTTGAAAATATATGCAAAAAGATAAATGATATATTATGGCATAAAAATTGCTTTATATCTAAATATAAAATTTTTGATATATAAAAGGAGAGAGTATGAAATATTGTTTTGATGAAAAAATTGATAGAAGTAAAAATCACTCAGCTAAATGGGCAGAATTAGGGAAAAAATTTGGAACAGATGATTTATTCCCAATGTGGATAGCGGATATGGATATAAAAACAGCTCCTGAAATAGTTCAGGCAATGAAAGAAAAAGTAGAGCAGGAGATATTTGGATACGTTTACAGACCAGATTCATATTACAAAAGTGCAGCAGACTGGCTTGAGAGAAGATTCGGATATAAAATATCTGAAAAAACTCTTATTCACAGCCCGGGAGTAGTACCAAGTCTGTCTATTCTTGTAAAACTTATGACTAATGAAGATGAAAAAATATTGATACAAACACCTGTATATTATCCATTTGCTGAAACTATAAAGGATAATAAAAGAACACTTGTAACAAATGAATTAGTAAGAGATGAAAATGGATATTATACAATGAACTTTGCTGATTTAGAAGAAAAACTTTCAGATGAAAAAGTAACTTTATTTATTCTTTGCAGCCCTCACAATCCAGTGGGAAGAGTATGGAAAAAAGAAGAGCTGGCAAAAGTTGGAGAACTATGTCTTAAATATAATGTAAGAATAATAGCTGATGAAATCTGGAGAGACCTTATTATGCCGGGTGTTACTCATACTCCATTGGCATCTATCAGCAAAGAGATCGAGGATATTACAATAACTTGTTTTTCACCAACTAAAACTTTTAATATAGCAGGACTTCAAGCTTCATTTGCTACATTCCCTAGAAAAGAAGAGTTGGAAAGATTTGATCGTGAATTGGGAATACTTGATATAAAAAGAAATAATCCATTCAGCTTAGTAGCTTTTGAAGCTGCATATACAAAATGCGATGAATGGGTAGACCAGTTAAATGAATTTTTAAGTAGTAATATGGACTATACAATAGACTTTATTGAGAAAAGAGTTCCAGAAATAAAAATCTGTAAAGCAGAGGGAACATATTTACTGTGGCTTGACTTTTCAGCTTTAGGATTCACAAAGGAAGAATTATCTGAATTTATGAAAAGAGAAGCTAAAGTAGCTATGGATGATGGATACTGGTTTGGAGATAATGGAATTGGGTATGAGAGAATGAATATTGCATGTCCTAGATATATGCTTGAAGAGGGATTGACAAGAATAGAGAAAGCAGTAAAATCTCTAAGAAAATAAAAAGATAAAAAAATTAATAGAATAATATTGAGAGTAACTAAAATTATATTATATATAATAGTTACTCTCTTTTTTTTATAATTTTTTTGAATCATTGAGATAAGAATGGTACAATAGGGATATAATAATGAAAAAGTCGAGGGGTGGAGATGAGAAAAAAAGTAGCTATAGTAACTAATGCTAAAGAGGTAATAAGTGCATATGCGACTCAGCTTAAAACTCTTTTTGGAGATCTTGTGGAAACTGAGCTGTATAACTTTGAAGATGGAAGTGCCAAAAATATAAAAAAGACTGATCTTTATCTTATATCTACCAGTGCATGTGAATTTTTTGATGATAAGTTTTTAAAAAATAAAAATGTAGTTATATGTGATTTGACTATAACAAAGGACAAGCTGGAATTTCTTAAAAAATTTCCTGAGGGAACAAGAGCAGTTTTATTTAATGTAACAGTAAAAATGACATATGAAACTATTTCATGCCTATATCATTTAGGAGTAAATAACATAGAGATGCTTCCAGGGTATCCACAGATGAAAGAACTCCCTGATGCACCAATAATAATAACACCAGCAGAGACGGCTCTTATACCTGAGAAATATTTAGATAGAGAAATAGTTGATATAGGGCATAGAGTGCTGGATGCTAATACTATAATAGAAATAGCATTGAAATTAGAATATGAACATATACTTTATTATAAAGAGATAAAAGAATATCTGAAAACAGTGGCTTCAAATGATTTCAGTCTTAATGAGATATTGGAAAAAGCGACAACAGCAGAAAGCCAGCTTCAGATATTGCTGAAAACTATGGATATAGGAATAGTTGGAGTGGATAAAGACAACTATGTATGTGCCTGCAACGAAGGAGCAGAGAAAATTTTAAGCAGAAAGACTGCTGCACTTCTTGGAGAAAGGGTAGATATTTTCTTTCCCTCAATACCTTTTGATGAGGTAAAGAAAAGTAAAAAAGAGATAAAATCAAGACTTATAAAAATAAATGACCAGCCTATAAACTTAAACATAACTCCAATAGTGAGAGCCGATAACTATATGGGGGCATTTGCTTTTATTCAAAAGTTCCAAGATGAAGAATTAAAACAGCAGGAATTAAGAAGACAGCTTATGAATAAAGGGCATGTGGCTAAGTACAATTTTGATGATATAATTGGAGATTCCCTTCAGATAACAAAGATAAAAGATATAGCTAAAAAAATGTCTAAGACTAATGCAGCAGTATTGATAACTGGTGAAAGCGGTACTGGAAAAGAATTGTTTGCACACTCAATACATAATTATTCCGAAAGAAAAGACTCCCCTTTTGTAGCAATAAACTGTGCAGCTATACCAGAGAATCTTTTGGAAAGTGAGCTTTTCGGATATGAAGAAGGAGCTTTTACAGGAGCAAAAAAAGGTGGGAAGATAGGATTATTTGAATTTGCTCATATGGGAACATTATTTTTAGATGAGATAGAGGGAATGAGCCCTTCGCTTCAGATAAAGCTATTGAGAGTAATTCAGGAAAAAGAGATAATGAAAATAGGAGGAGATAAGGTAATAAAGATAGATGTAAGACTTATTGCAGCTACTAATGAAAATCTTAAATCACTTATGAAAGAGGGAAAATTTAGAAAAGATTTATACTACAGAATAAATACCCTACCAATAATCATACCTCCTCTTAGAGAAAGAAAAGAGGATATATCTTTATTGATGAATAAGTTTATAAAAGAAATAGGAGGAGAATTTATATTTTCCAAGAGGGCAAAGGAAGCATTTGATTTCTATAACTGGGAAGGAAATATAAGGGAAATGAAGAACTATGCTGAATTTTTTTCCTATTTAGATAAAGAGATAATAGAATATGAAGACCTCCCAGCTGCCATCACTGATTATTTTGAAGAGGAATATCAGAAAGATTCTGATATAAAAGAAGAGAGTAGTGATGAGGAGAAATTAAGAAAAAAAGCCGGCAGCAGATACAGCAGCTATATTTTTATTATGAAAAAAATAAAAGAGAGCAATATAGCAGGAAAATCTTCTGGAAGAAAAGGGCTGGCAGCAGAGTGCAGTAAAAATAATATTATTCTCTCTGAACAGGAGATAAGAAAAATATTAAAAGACCTGGAAGAAATAGAGCTTATAGAAGTATATAAGGGAAGAAAAGGAAGTGTCCTTTCAGAGAAAGGAAGAAAATTCATAAAATAAATAGGTTGAAAAAGGGTAAATAGGATTTTTCTATTCACCCTTTTTATTTTTTTTAAAGAATAAAGTTGAAAATATATGTTCTTTTTTAGATTAAATAACAGCTCTTAATTTTTTTATTTTTTTGGCATAAAAATTGCTTTTATAATTAGCAATTAAAAAAAATAAAATCAGGAGGTTTAATTATGATCGTTGTAATAGGAAGTAATTTATGTTCAGATACTATGGGAGCAGTAGCAAAATTAAAAGAGGAAGGAATGGCATTTGAATTTCATGATATCTCAGCTAACCTTGATTGTTTAAAAGAATACCTTGAGCTTAGAGAAAAAAGTCCTCTATATGCTCCAGTAAAAGCAGAAGGAAGAATAGGAATTCCATGTTTCATAAAAGAAGATGGAACTGAAACTATGGATCTAGACGCTATATTGAAAAAATAAGGAGAAGAAAATGCAGAAAAAATTGAATTTAGCTAATTTTCCAACTAAGATAGAGAAACTAGAAAAAATTTCAAAAGATTCAGGAGTAAATATTTATCTAAAAAGAGATGATCAAACAGGATCAGAAATATCTGGGAACAAAATCAGAAAATTAGAATATTCTATATATGAAGCAATAGAAAATGGCTGTGATACATTGATTACTTGCGGAGGAATACAATCTAATCATGCGAGAGCAACAGCAGCAGCTGGAATAAAACTTGGGATGAGAGCAATACTTGTATTGAGATCAGATGAAACACCAGAACTTGAAGGAAACTATTTCTTAGATAAAGTAATAGGTGCAGATGTAAGAATAATATCAAGTGATGACTATAGAGAGAGAAGAGCTGAAATTATGAAAGAGATTAAGGCTGAATCTGATGCTGAAGGTCACAAAGCATATATAATTCCAGAAGGAGCATCTAATGGAATAGGAAGTCTTGGATATTATTCAGCTATGGAAGAAATCAAAGAGCAGGAAAAGGAACTGGGTATAAAGTTTGACAGAATAGTTGCAGCTGTAGGTTCTGGAGGAACTTATGCAGGACTTTGCATGGGAAATGCTGAATTTTTTAACGGAGAGAAAAAAATTACAGGATTTAATGTATGTGATGATGCAGAGTTCTTCAAAAAAAGATCTGAGGAAATAATAGAGGAAGCTCAAAAATATTTAGACAAGAGTATCGTTGTAAAAGCAGAAGATATGGATATAATTGATGGATATGTAGGGATAGGCTATGCACAAAGCAGACCTGAAGAATTAGAGTTTATTCAAAAGACTGCTAAAAAAGAAGGGGTAATATTTGACCCAGTGTATACTGGAAAAGCTATGTATGGAATGATGAACGAAATAGAAAAAGGAACTTTTGCAAAAGGTGAAAATGTACTTTTCATTCATACAGGTGGCTTATTTGGAATATTTTCTAAAAGAGATCAGTTTAAATTTTAAAGTATAAAACAGCACAAAAGGAGAAAGACAATGGCAGAAAATAAGAAGAAAAGTGTGTGGGAAGCATATAGATTTTCCATTATATTAGTGGGAGCTATACTGATAGGAAGTTTAGTTGGAATAAAAATGGGACCTAAGGCAGTTATGTTCAAACCTTTAGGAGATCTTTTCATAAATGGTATGTTCATGGTAGTAGTACCATTGGTTTTTGTTACAATAAGTGGTTCAATATCAGCAATGAGTGATATGGCAAGATTAGGAAAAATTTTAAAAAGTCTTTTATTAGTATTTGTATCTACTGGAGCAGTAGCCGCTGTACTTGTATTGATTGTAGTAAATATTTTTCCACCAGCAAAAGGTGTAGTACTTAGTATGCCTGCTGCTGAAGCATTAAAACCATTTTCTACAGGAGGTCAGATAGTATCTGCTCTTACAGTTACAGACTTCCCAGAACTTATATCAAGAAAAAATATGCTTCCATTAATACTATTCTCATTAGTATTTGGAATGTGTGTAAATTCAATAGGTGAAAAAGGAAAGATAATTGCAGGAGGACTTGAAGCGTTGTCAGAAGTTTTCCTAAAAATAATTGGATTATTAATGTATTATGCACCTATCGGACTTGGAGCTTATTTTGCTGCCTTAGTAGGAGAGCACGGAAAAGAACTTCTTGGATCTTATGCAAGAGCATTGGCAATATACTACCCTCTATGTTTTGTGTACATGGCTACAGCTTTCCCAGTATATGCATATATTTCTGGTGGAATGAGTGGAGTAAGAGCTTTAAAACATGTTATATCTCCAGCAATTACTGCTGTTGCTACTCAAAGTAGTATAGCGACTCTTCCAGTAAACTTAGAAGCTTGTGAAAATATAGGTGTACCAAAGGACATCAGAGAGATAGTACTTCCAATAGGAGCTACTGCTCACATGGATGGAACTGTACTTAGTACTATATTAAAAATATCATTCCTGTTTGGAATATTCCAGATACCATTTGCAGGTGTAGGAACTTATGTAAGTGCAATAATGCTTGCAATAGCTGGTGGAGTAGTAATGTCAGGAGTGCCAGGTGGAGGACTTATTGGGGAAATGTTAATCGTAACTATGTATGGATTCCCACCAGAAGCGTTCCCTATCATAGCTACAATAGGATATCTTGTTGACCCTCCTGCTACAATGATAAATGCAAGTGGAGATACATTAGCATCTATGCTTGTAACTAGATTCGTAGAGGGAAAAGACTGGATGAAAAGAAACTTAGGATAATAGATATAGGTACCCTTAAATATGGAGAGGCAGACGAAAGGTTGTCTCTCTTTTTGTTTTGGGAGAAAATTTAAGAAATAAGTATTTTTCAATTTTTAATTTAAAAAAAGTTAAATTTTGTTACAAAAATTAAAAATAATTGAATTGTTTGAATAAAAATGATAAAATAAACGTGAGAAATTTATCTGAATATTGAAAGAGGTGGTTATATGGAAAGTGTAGTAAGATTGCTGGAAATAAATATTCAAAATATAAAAAATGTAAAAAATGGAAAAGTTGAGCTGTTAAATAATAATATAAAAAAAAGTTTAAAATTGGAAGCTGGAGATGTATTGGGAATCTATGGACAAAATGGCTCTGGGAAAACAGCAGTAGTAGATACTTTAGGAATATTAAAAACTATTTTAAGTGGAGATTCTTTAGAGAAATCTTTGAAGGAGTTAATTACTGTAGAAGAAAAAGAGTGTATATTATTTTTTAAATTTTATATAGAAACTTTAGAGAAAAAATATATTGTGGAGTATGAAATAACAATAGAAAAAATAGAAGAAAAAATTCAAATTTCTAATGAAGTTATAAAGTATATTCAATTTGTTGATGGAATATGGGAGAAAAAACAAACTTTAATAGAAGTTCCATATAACAAAGAAATCATTAAACCTAAAAATAGATTTAAAGATATACTTGCAAATAATGAACATAAAATAAATATTAAAGTGGCAGAAGGTATAGCAAGAAAACTAAATATTTCCTTTATTTTTTCTTCTGAAGCTAATGAAATAATGAGGAATATATATGATCCTAAGAATGATTTATTAGTTATTCTTGATATTTTAAAAAAGTTTGGTAAAATGGATTTATTTATTGTATCAAATAAAGAGATAGGAATGATAACACTGAACTTATTGCTGCCATTAAAAATCAAAAGAAATGAAGCTGCTGGAAGTATTCCTATAAATATAGGGCAATCAGAAATAAATATAGGGCAATCAGAAAATCTAATAATAAATGAAAAAATTTTTGAAGATGTTAAAGATACTATAAAAGAAATAAATATAGTTTTAAAAACTATTATACCAGAACTTCAGCTGGAATTATTTGAACAAAGAAGAGAGCTGGCAAATGAAAATGAAATAAATATTGTGGCAGAATTAATAGCAGTAAGAGATAAGAAGAAAATTCCTTTAAGAAATGAATCAGAAGGGATTAAAAGAATTGTGTCTATTTTAGGAGTCATAATAGCTGTATATCATGAAAAAAATATTTGCCTTGTAATAGATGAATTTGATTCTGGAATATTTGAATATCTCCTTGGAGAAATATTGGAAATTTTATCATCAGAAATTAAAGGACAGTTAATCTTTACTTCCCATAATCTTAGAATTTTAGAGAAAATAAATAAAGAAAGTATTTTATTTACTACTAGTAATCCTGAAAATAGGTACATAAGATTTAAGTATTTAAAACCAAATAATAATTTAAGAGATATGTATCTTAGAGAACTTATAGTACAGGAACAGGAAGAAGAATTATATAAAGAAACTAATACCTATGATATAAGAAGATCCCTTTATAAAGCTGGTGAGCTTAATGGCAAAAAGAGGTAAAAAAATAATATTATTTTTAGTTGAAGGAATGTCAGATATGGTATCTTTAGAGCTTATACAGAAATTAAATACTAGTGAAGATATTAAATTTCAGATTACCAGAGGGGATGTGACAACTAAACCTGGAATTAAAGTTCAAAATTGTATACTGAAAGTAAATGAAAATATATCAGATTTTTTGAGAGATTCTAAATTAAAAAAACAAGATATAATTTCTATTACTCACATTTTAGATACAGATGGAACGTATATTCCAGATGAAAATATAACTGCTGAATCTTCTTTGGCAGGATTTGTGTATACAACAGCAGGGATTAAAGGACCTACAATAGAAGCTGTATCAGAGAGAAATAGAAGTAAAAAAGATGTACTGGAAAAATTATTAAATACTTCATCTATTCAAGGGATTCCATATAAATTATATTATATGTCTTGTAATTTAGAACATGTATTGTATGATAAATTGGAAATAGTAAGTGATGATGAGAAAAGAAGTTTATCAAATGAATTTGCAGATAAATTCTATGGAAGAGAAAGAGAATTCATAGAATTTATAAATAATCCGATTTTTAAAGTTGAAGGAGATTATAAAGGAACATGGGACTTTATAAAACAAGGTTTAAATTCTGTAAATAGATATAGTAATTTCCATTTATTTTTTGAAAATGATTAAATAATAATTGAGAGTAGCTCATAAGCTTAAAATTTAATTTAGCTTTTGAGAGACTCTTTTTTTATTACAGAAAATTAAAAATATAAAAATTTAGAATAAAATGTTTTTTGAGCATGAAACTATATAATCTACAAGCATTTGACTTGAAACTATTATTGAAATAAGAATTCTATTCATCCATATTTTCCAGTCAAATACTGGAGAATTAAGAATGCATATTTAATTTGAAAACTAGATTTAAAAAAAGATTTAAAAAACTTCTTGACTTAGAGTGAACTCTAGGTGCTAGAATTATAAAAAATAGAAAAAGAAATTTTAAAAATAGAGAAGATTTTAAATTATAAGATTGACATTTAGAGAAATAAGGAGGAAGATATGAAAAAGATTATACCTGCATTTATTTTATCAGCAGCAATGGGCTTAACAGCTTATGGTGCTTCAGAAGTTTTTATGACAAAGGATATAAGTTCAGAAGGATTGATGAAAGTATATGAAGCATTAAACAAAAAACCTACAGGTAAAGTGGCAGTAAAAATAAGTACAGGAGAGCCGGGAGGACATAATTTTCTTTCTCCTGATTTGATAAAAAAATTAGTGATAGATGTAAATGGAACGATAGTGGAATGTAATACAGCTTATGGGGGAAGTAGATCAACTACTGCTATGCATATGCAAGTGGCAAAAGATCACGGATTTACAGCTATAGCTCCTGTAGATATTCAAGATGCAGAAGGTTCAATCAGCCTTCCAGTAAAAAATGGAAAACATTTAACAGAGAATTTAGTAGGCTCTCATTTTAAAAATTATGATTCCTATATAGTGATTTCTCACTTTAAGGGACATGCTATGGGAGGATTTGGAGGAGCTATAAAAAATATCTCTATTGGAATTGCTTCAGCTGAAGGAAAAGCTTTGATACACAGTGCAGGAAAAAGCAGAACGAACCCTTGGGGAGGAGCACAAGATCCATTTTTGGAGTCAATGGCTGAGGCAGCAAAAACTGTATCAGATGAACTAGGTGGAAATATGCTTTACATAAATGTAATGAACAGACTTTCAGTAGATTGTGATTGCAGCAGCAATCCAGCAGAACCAGATATGCATGATATAGGAATATTAGCTTCCTTTGATCCAGTAGCTTTAGATAAAGCATGTGTAGATCTCGTATATGCAGCACCTGATGGAAAATCTCTGATAGAACGGATAGAATCAAGAAATGGAACTCTTACTTTAAAGTATGCAGAAGAAATAGGATTGGGAAGCCAGCAGTACAGTCTGGTGAATGCAGATAACTAGTGATAGATAAAATTCTTTAAAAGGTTGAAGTTAAAATATCAAGGATAAAAGGAGAGGTTAATATGGAACAAAAAAAATTAGGATTTGGATTTATGCGTTTACCATTATTAGATAAGGAAAACCCTGAAAGTATTGATTTTGAACAATTAAATAAGATGGTAGATAAGTTTTTAGAAAAAGGATTTACTTACTTTGATACTGCATATATGTATCATAATTCTAAAAGTGAGATAGCATTGAGAGAAACTTTAGTAAAACGTCATGATAGAAATACATTCACAGTAGCTTCAAAATTGCCTACTATGATGTTAAAAGCTGAAGAGGATCTGGAAAGAATATTTAATGAACAGTTGGAAAAATGCGGAGTAGAATATTTCGATTACTATCTTCTTCATAATCTAGGAGTAACAAATTATGAAACAGCTAAAAAATTTGATGCTTTTTCATTTGTTTTGAAGAAAAAGGCAGAGGGAAAAATCAAAAAAGTGGGATTTTCTTTCCACGATACAGCTAACCTATTAGATGAAATACTTACTGCAAATCCTGAAATGGAATTTGTACAGCTTCAGATTAATTATTTAGATTGGGAAACTGAAAGTATTCAGTCAAGAAGATGTTATGAAGTAGCTCAAAAACATAACAAGCCTGTAATTGTAATGGAGCCTGTAAAAGGTGGAGTTTTGGCAAATGTACCAGAAAAAGCAGAAAAAATACTTAAAGAATATGCACCTGATATGTCAGTAGCATCTTGGGCTATTCGTTTTGCTGCCAGTCAAAAAGATGTAATGATGGTATTGAGTGGAATGTCTGAAATGTCTCAGCTTGAAAACAATACAGACTATATGGCAGACTTCAAACCTTTTACACAAGAAGAGTATGAGTTAATAGATAATGTAGTTAAAATAATTTCTGAATTTATTGCTATACCATGTACAGCCTGTCAATATTGTGTAGAGGGATGTCCTAAAAATATAGCTATCCCAAGCTATTTCTCTTTATATAATAATGAAAAGCAGTCAATAGTAACTGGGACTTTTTCTTTACAGAAACTGTATTATACAAATCTAAGTCAAAATCATGGAAAAGCTTCTGATTGCATAGAATGTAAAAAATGTGAAAAAGCTTGTCCTCAACATATTGAGATTGTAAAAGCTTTAAAAGATGTAGCAAAAGCTTTTGAATAATTAACCATAAGGCTGTTTTAAAATAGATTATTTAAAAGAGTAAAGACTCACTATATGAAATTAAGTAAATTTTAGATATTTTTTAATCTTCATATGGGAAATGATAAAAATCTTTTGTAAAAAAGTTTAGAAATAAGGAGATAAAATGGAGACACATGAAATATTATCAAAATTAAAGGAAGATAAAATTTCCATAGAAGAAGCAGAATTATTACTGCGTAGACAGCCTTTTGAAGAAATGGGATTTGCCAAGCTGGATACTCATAGGAAAATAAGATCAGGCTTTTCAGAGGTAATTTTTTGCAGTGGAAAAACTGATGAACATCTTCTCCAGATATTTGGAAAACTATATGAGGAAGATGGGGAAGTTCTTGGAACAAGAGCTTCAAAAGATCAGTATGATATGATAAAAAAAGTGTATCCAGAAACTGAATATGATGAAGTGTCACATATACTAAAAATTGAGAAAAAAGATAAAAAGAAAATAGGAAAAATAGTTGTCTGCTCTGCTGGGACAGCAGATATTTCAGTAGCAGAAGAAGCAGCTAAAACAGCAGAATTTTTTGGTTCAAATGTCATAAGACTATATGATGTTGGAGTGAGTGGAATACATAGACTTCTGTCAAAATTAGATATAATTCAAAGTGCAAACTGCGTCATTGCAGTGGCTGGAATGGAAGGAGCTTTGGCAGGAGTTCTAGGGGGATTAGTAAATAAACCTGTAATAGCAGTTCCCACATCAATAGGATATGGAGCAAATATGAAAGGACTTTCAGCACTATTGACAATGATAAATTCATGCTCAAATGGAATAGCAGTAGTCAATATTGATAATGGATTTGGTGCTGGATATATAGCTACACAAATTAACAGACTAGGGGAGGGAAGATGAAAAATACATTGTATTTAGAATGCTACAGTGGAATCAGTGGAGATATGACAGTAGCTGCTCTATTGGATTTAGGTGCTGATAGAGAGGTGCTGGAAAAAGCATTGAAATCTCTTCCAGTAGATGGATTTGAAATTAAAATCAGCAAGGTAAAAAAATCAGGACTGGATGTATGTGATTTCAGTGTAATCTTAGATAAAGAGCATGAAAATCATGATCATGATATGGAATATCTACATGGAAAACATGAGCATACACATGAACATGGAGAAGAGAACCATCATGGTCATATACATTTGCATGAGAAATCTCATCAACATGGACGTGTGCATCTGCATAAAAAATCTCGTAGCCACAGTCATGTACACCTTCACGAACATTCTCATCAGCATGAACACAGAACTTTGACAGGAATATTACATATTATTGATCACGCAGATATTACTCCAGAAGCTAAGAAGATTGCAGAAAATATTTTTACAATATTGGCAGAAGCAGAGGCAAAGGCTCATGGAGTAGAACTTTATGAGGTGCATTTTCACGAAGTGGGAGCAGTGGATTCTATTGTGGATATAGTTGCAGTGGCAGTTTGTCTGGATAATTTGAATATTACAGATGTAGTATCAACAGAACTTTATGAGGGATACGGATTTGTAAGATGTCAGCATGGAGTGATACCAGTTCCTGTACCAGCAGTGGCAAACATAGCTGAAAAACATGGACTTTCTCTTCATATTACTAATATTGAGGGGGAACTTGTAACTCCTACAGGGGCAGCCATAATAGCAGCTATAAAAAATATAGATAAACTTCCTAAAAAGTTTTCTATTGAAAAGATAGGTATAGGAGCAGGAAAAAGAAATTATGAGAGACCAAGCTTACTTAGAGCTATGCTCATAAAAGATAAAACTTTTGAAAATAATAAGATTTACAAATTAGAAAGCAATATAGACGATTGTACTGGAGAAATGCTTGGATATGTAATGGAACTCTTATTCAAAGCTGGAGCAAGGGATGTTCACTACATACCAGTCTACATGAAAAAGAATCGTCCTGCTTACCAGTTAAATGTTGTATGTCTGGAAAAAGATATAGAAATTTTAGAAAATATAATTTTTGAGGAAACAACAACAATAGGGATAAGACGTATTCCAGTAGAGAGATCAGTATTAAAAAGAAGAATTGAAAAGATAAGGACATCTCTAGGAGAAGCAGAGGTAAAAATCTGTATGTTAAATGGAAAAGAGAGAGTATATCCTGAATATGAAAGCATTAAGAAAATCTGCTCTGAATATAAAATGAACTTTCAGGAAGTATATCAGCTGATTCAGAGAGAATATAAAGAAATAAAGGGGTAAAAATGAAAACATATGAAGAGAAATGCAGTTATTTGCAGAAATTAATGGAAAAATATACACAGGAAAATGTTGTTGTGGCATTTTCAGGTGGAGTGGACAGCAGCCTTCTTCTTAAAACTGCATGTATAAATGCTGTAAAAAATGGAACAAAAGTCTTTGCTGTTACAATGCATACTACTCTTCATACAATGAATGAAATAGAAAGCTCAAAAGAAACTACTGGAGAAGTAGGAGCAGAGCATTTAATAATAAGTGTTGATGAATTAAAAGAAGCTGGAATAGAGAATAATCCAGTAGAGAGATGCTATTTGTGCAAGAAGTATCTTTTCCAAAAGATGAAGGATAAAGCTGAAAGCTTGGGAGTTAAAATTATTTTAGATGGAACAAATGAAGATGATCTCCATATGTTCAGACCGGGATTGAAGGCATTGAAAGAGCTGGAAATAAAAAGTCCATTGGTAGAATCGGATTTTTCTAAGACTGATGTAAGAAAACTTGCAGAAGAGTATGGACTGTCAGTATCTAAAAAACCATCTACTCCATGTCTTGCTACAAGATTTCCTTATGGAAGCAGACTGTCATATGAGGAAATGAAGAAAGTAGAAAAAGGTGAAGACTTTCTTAAAAATTTAGGGCTATACAATGTAAGATTGAGAGTACATAATGACATTGCTAGAATAGAAGTAGATAAGGAAGATATAGTGAAAATAGTGGTATACAAAGAAGCAATTATATCTTATCTAAAAGAGTTGGGATATAGGTATATCACTCTCGACTTAGAAGGATTTCGTTCTGGAAGTATGGACTATTTTTTAGAAAATAAGAGGGAGGGATAATTATGCATATGGCAGATGCATTAATTGCACCAACAGTAGCTGGAGCTATGTATATCTGTTCAGCAGGAGCTGCAAGATATTCAATGAAAAAGCTCAGCTTGGAAAATGATCCTAAAAAAATTCCATTGATGGGAATAATGGGAGCTTTTATATTTGCTGCCCAAATGATAAATTTTACTATTCCGGGAACAGGTTCTTCAGGACATTTATGTGGAGGAATGCTTTTATCAGCAGTACTAGGTCCCTATGCAGGATTTTTAACAATGATAGGAGTTCTATTTATACAATGCCTTTTATTTGCTGATGGAGGAATATTAGCTTTTGGTGCTAATGTTTGGAACATGGCTTTTTATGGGTGCTTTATTGGAGCTATGATCATATGGAAATATACTATGGCAAAAGGAATAACTAAAAAGAAAATTATTTTTGCTTCTGTACTTGGTTCTATTTTAACTCTACAGCTTGGAGCTTTTTCTGTAACTTTGCAGACGCTAGCTTCAAATATTACAGAACTTCCATTTGCAGTTTTTGTTTCAACTATGCAGCCTATCCATCTGGCTATTGGATTGGTGGAAGGATTGATTACAGCATCTGTACTGTGTTTTGTGTATGAAGCAAGACCAGAACTTTTATGGAAAGGAAAGGACATATCACTGGAAAAGGAAGGAAAAGTATCGTATAAAAATACAATAATTATTTTAGCAGCAGCAGCTTCTGTTATAGGAGGGCTGTTATCATTAATGGCTTCTTCACATCCAGACGGACTGGAATGGTCTATTGAGAAAATAGCTGGTTCTACAGAATTAGCTTCATCAGGAATAGCATATGAAGTGGCTGAAAAAATACAAGGAATAACAGCACTGTTCCCAGATTATTCTTTCAAGGGTTCAGAATCAATTTTAGGAACATCATTTTCAGGAATATTTGGTGGAATAGCAGTAATAGTTTTGTGTATTGTCAGCTGCTATCTCTTCAATTTCTTCAAAGGAAAATCTGAAAATGAGTAAAGTAAATGAGGCAATACATACTATACACTATCTGGATAGAATGTCATTGCAAAATAAATGGATTAATAATATTCATCCATTAGCTAAAATGATTGTCACTTTCTTTTATATATATGCTTTAATATCTTTTCATAAGTATGATTTAATTAGACTGCTGGGAATGAGTACATATATATTTGCTGTTTTTATTTTGGGAAATGTGTCATTAAAACAAAGCATAAAGCAGTTGAGAGCAGTTCTTGTAATTGTATGCGTTATTGGAATAGCCAATCCTTTTTTTGATAAAAAAGTCCTTATAGATATAGGTACAGTGAAAATTACTGGTGGAGTAATATCTATGATGACATTGATGATAAAAGGGATACTGGCTGTTCTTGCATCATATTTTCTTATAGCTGTAACTTCTATAGAAGAGATATGTTATGCTTTGAGAATTATTCATGTTCCAAAAGTATTTGTGACCCTTGTGCTTCTTATTTACAGATATATTATTCTCTTTCTAAAAGAAGTAGAGAGAATGACACTGGCATATGAGCTTCGTGCTCCAAACCAAAAGGGAATACATATAAAAGTATGGGGATCTATGGTTGGAATGCTTCTTTTACGAAGTATAGACAGAGCCCAGATAGTTTATGAAAGTATGCTGTTAAGGGGATTTGATGGAGAGTTTAAAAGAAAACCTTCTAAAGAACCCTTGATGAAAAGTTATCTCTACTGCATATTCTGGATTGGAGTAATAGGGATTTTGAGATTTTATTAAAATTATGTGGAGGCATAAATGGAGAGAATAAAAATAGAACAGCTTACTTTTTCCTATGGAGGATTTAAAGAAGTTCTCTCAGATATCAACTTAAAAATATCTGAAGGGGAAACAATAGGAATCATAGGAGAAAATGGGGCTGGGAAATCTACTCTTTTAAAACTGATAATAGGTCTGCTCTCTGATTATACTGGAAAAATAGAAATAGATGGAACAGAGGTAAAGAAATCTACTTTATCAGATATACGAAAAAAAATCGGCTATGTATTTCAGGATTCTGACAGTCAGCTTTTTATGTCAAATGTATATGAAGATATAGCCTTTGCTCCACGTAATTATGGATATTCAGAGGAAGAAGTGGAAAAGTGTGTTGCTAAAGCTATGGAAATGGTCAACATAGAAAATCTCAAAGACAGAATGATTTATCAGTTGTCAGGAGGGCAGAAAAAACTTGTTTCTCTCGCTACAATTCTTTCAATAGAACCAGAAATCATATTATTTGATGAGCCTTCTGTAGCTCTTGACCCTAAAAATAGAAGAAATTTGATAAATATTTTAAATTCCATAAAGGGTATAAAGATAATTGCTTCTCATGATTTAGATATGATACTTGATACTTGCAACAGGGCAATTCTCATATCAAAGGGAAAGATAATAAAAGATGGAAATACAGAAAATATATTGTCAGACAAAAACTTGCTGGAAGAGAATGGTTTGGAACTTCCTCTATCTTTTGGAAGAAAATAAATAGCCAAACAAAAAATTTTTTGATAAAAGTTCTTTAGTTTAAAGAAAGGAACTGATTAGAGAAAGATTTGAACAAAAGAAAAAGCTTGAAATAGCGTATTAAATATAGTATTATTTACTCAGGTTGTTAATTTAATGTTTGTTTTGTGAAAAAATGAACAAGAGAAGATAACTTGCATGAATGTGTTTACTCCAAAAACTACATTCTTACTTCTTAGAAAAAATATAGTTTAGAAAAAGAGAAGCTATTGTAAAAATAGCTTCTTTTTTTGTTGTAAAAAGATAAAATCTGAAAAATAAAAAAGGAAAGTTTTATTTATTTCTAATGACCTAAATATCAATCCCTGTTTGTTCACAATGAAAAGATGTTGTGAATAAAGTAAAAACAGAAAATAAAATCAGGGTATTTGATAACTATTTTTGAATTAATAAGAAATAAAATTTAAATAATGGAGGTAAAAATTTTTTATGAAAAGGAAGATTTTAATCTTATCTGGGCTCATACTTTGGAGTTTATGTGTTTTTTCGAAAGATTTGGATGTAGGAGTTATATTTGATAATAATTCAAATTTTTCTCAAAATATAAAGGAACTCCTGCAAAAAGAACTAGATAAAGATTTCTCAAAGACAGGATATATTACTAAAATATCCAAGGTGAATTATCTTGGTGAAAATAATTTAGAGCAAACCTTAAAAGAGATGAGCAAAGATAAAGAGCTGGATTCTATATTTGTTTTCAGCAGTTCAAAGCTTGGAAATTATAAAGAATTAAGCAGAAATAAGCTGTATTTTTTCCCTTTGAATTTTGAAAAAAGTCAAAAAGCTGTACCTAAAAATGTGAGCTATATCTATGGAGAATTAAATCTGGATAAAGGAATAAAGATAATAAAGGAAATACCGGAGGTCTCTGAAATAAATATAGCTGTATCTAATTTATCTGACAATGATATGAAGAAAGTGGGAGAAAAGTATCAAAATAGTTCTGTCAGAATAAATATTCAAAAAGCCACTAGAGAATTTTTAGAGGAATCTGAAAGAGAAAATGTTCCCACTCTTTTAGCTGATTATGAAAATTCTTTAGATAAATATGCTTTCATGGGTTATAACATGAATGATGAACTTGGAAAAAGAATTAAAGCTTCTGTACTAAACTATATTTATTTTAAAACAGGAGATGGAATCAGCAAGATAGAAAAAATAACTTCTCCAGAGGGAGAACTCTTTTACAATGAAGAGGTTGGAATACAAATTGGTTACAGCCTTCCTCTAAGTGTAATGCAGGAAGTATCAGTTATAAATAAAAAGAAAGTGGAATTAAAGAAGTTAGATTTAAAAAGTGCTGTAGAAATTGGATTGAAAAACAACCTTGAAATTCTGAAAAAGAATCAGGATCTGACAACAAGCAAATATGATGTAAATGTAAGTAATTCATATAGATTACCTCAGTTATCAGCAAATATAGACGGAACATTTCTGGATAAAAAGAGTAATGATGTGGTATTTAACAAAGCACAGCAGAACTCAGCAAAATCATATTTGCAGCTATCTCAAGTGATTTATAGTGAGCAGCTGAATACAAATGTATATCTTTCAAAATTGGCTATGGAAAGCAAGAGGTCTGATCTGGAGCAGCAGAAACTGGATATTATTTATTACATATCTTCTACCTATCTGAATATTCTGCAATTAAATGCACAGTTGAAAATACAGGAGAGCAACTATGATCTCCTTAAAGAAAGTCTGAAAATAGCAAATATAAATTATAAAGTAGGAGCAGGGGGAGTACAGGATATCTACAGATTGGAATCAAGTGTTTCTGAAGCTTATTCAAATATTGTCTCTGTAAAAAATCAGATAAGGCAGTCAACTATCCAGTTAAATACTTATCTTGATCTTCCTAAAAATCAGCAGTACGCTTTTGAAGAGCTGGAAAATATATCAAGATATTTTGTATTCAATAGAAATTTCAGCAGTTTCTTTGTAAACAGTGAAAAAAATGATGCTATTGAGCAGTTCCTTTTTGAAGGAGCATTAAAAAACTCTAATAATCTGAATATTATAGAAAATGAGATAAAAGGAAAGAAAAGGGAATATTCATCAGCAGGAAGAGAGAGAATAATTCCTAAAATAGAAGCCTTTGCTCAATATAATAAAGACAATATGATAGAGCCATGGGGGAAAAATAGAAATTATCCACCTGATGGTGAAGATGAATATTGGCAGGCTGGTGTGACGATAACTCTTCCTCTTATTTCAGGAGGAGAGATACACTATAAAAGAAAATCTCTTCAAAGTGAGATAGATTCATTAAACTATACTAAAAAAATAACAGAATCTCAATTATCACAGGCAGTGTCTCAATCTTTCAATGAATTTCTCACTAACTATATACAAACCTATACTTCTAAACAGGCAGCAGAAGCAGCAGAAAAAAATATGAAGATAGTAAAAAATCTTTATTCAAATGGAAGTATAAATATTACAGATTTTTTAGATGCTCAGAATAATGCATTGTCTCAACGTTTAGAAAATACAATAAAAAATTATAGTCTTCTGAACTCTATATTAAAGTTAGAAAATCTATATGGAAAATCATCTCTGACAATGGATCAAAATGAAAAAGAGCAGTTGAGGAATCAATTATCCAGCATTTTAAAGGAGTATAAATAATGAAAAAGCAAATATTAATAATATCAATTTTAGCATTGGCAGTAAGTGCCTGTGGGAAAAAGGAACAAGAATATAAATATGACATGGCTGTAAGACCTGTTGTATATAAAATTGCAAAGAAAACTGATGAAAACATTCCTAAAAATTATGTGGGAGTGATAAAATCCCAAGCGTTATCAAGCCTTAGCTTCAGAGTATCTGGAACTATTGAAAAAAGGACAGCACAGCTTGGAGATCATGTAAAAAAAGGAGAAGTATTGGCAGCTCTTGACCCAACAGAATATAAAGTAAATTATCAAAAAGCTCTGGCAGAGCTGGAAAAAGGAAGAGCAGGATATACAGAAGCAAGGTCAAGCTATGAAAGAGCACAGGCTTTATATTTAGAAAACAGTATATCAAAAGCCAGCTATGATAATGCAGTGGCTTCATACAGATCAGCAGCTGCAACAATGAATGCTTTAAAAAATAGTGTTGATCTGGCAAAAATTCAACTGGGATATACAGAGCTTAAAGCTCCAGCAGAAGGAACTATTGGAGAGGTAAAAAGTGAAGTTAATCAATCTGTAAGTCCGCAAACTCCAGTATTTATATTGAATACTTCTGGAGATAAAACAGTAGAATTTAATGTTTCTGAAACAGCAGTACCTACTTTGAAAGAGGGAGAAAAGGTACTGGTAACTATAGATTTTATTCCAGGAGCACTTATTACTGGGAAGATAACTAATATAGGAACTGTATCAAATGAATTTGGAAATACTTATCCTGTAAAGGCTAAACTGGAAGATGTTCCTGAAAATGTGAGAGTGGGAATGACTGCAAATGTACTTTTAGAGTCTAAGGAAAAAGAGAATATAACAGTTCCATTTGAAGCAATATTAAAGGATTCAGAGAACAGACCATATGTTTATATAATCACTGATATAAATGATGAAATAGGACATGCTGATAAAAGATTGGTAAAAATTGGAGAGATAAATCAAAATGGGATAGAGATACTTGATGGGGTACAATCTGGAGAATATATAATTATAAAAGGAGTTTCACAGATTCAAAATGGTCAGGAAGTTTCTCTGTTGGAAGGAGTGAAAAATTAGATGAAACTTACAGATGTAGCTTTAAAAAACAAAGTAACTACCTATCTGATATTTATAACTCTTCTTTTGGTGGGGTATATGTCATATGAAAAGTCAGAAAAATCAGAGGATCCGGGGTTTACAGTAAAGGTAGCTCTCATAACAACTAACTGGCCGGGGGCGACTTCTAAACAGATGGCTGATTTAGTAAGTAAAAAGATAGCAGATCAGATACAGAATATAGAAACTTTGGATTATGTAGATTCAAAAAATATACCGGGGCAGTCAAATGTTTATGTAAATATTAAAAGCGGAAACAGAGATTTAGTTCCAATCTGGCAGGAGCTGAGGAACAGAATAAATACTTTTGTTGTACCTGCTCTTCCAGAGGGAGTGCAGACACCAATAATTAATACATATTTTGGAGATATATATGGTACACTCCTCACAATAAGCGGTGATAGTTATTCCTATGAGGAACTGTATAAGACAGCTGAAAATCTGAAAGCGAAGCTTCTGTTTTCTGTGCCGCAAATAGGAAGAATAGATATAAGTGGAGTACAAAATGAAGTTATCTATGTAAAAGTGGATAATGAAAGGCTTTCACAATCTAAAATATCAATGAGCAATATAATAGAAACACTTCAAAATGTCAATGTAATAGAAAATGGAGGAGATGTAGTATCTGATGATTACAGAATAAAAATATCTCCAACAGGAAATTTTAAAAATATAAAAGATATAGAAAATACTATAATAACAGATTCAAATGGGCAAAATGCTATTTATCTGAAAGAAATAGCCAAAGTGGAAAAAACTTATCAGGATCCTTCTGATTATATGATTTCATATAATGGAGATAAAGCTATAACATTGGGAGTATCTCTTGGAGATAAAGAAGACGTCTTGGTAATGAGCAAAGGAATAAAAAGTGTTTTGAAAGACTTTAAGAGTAAACTTCCCATTGGAATAGAAGTTGGACAGATTTATTATCAGCCGGATCTGGTGCAGGATAAAGTAACTTCTTTCATAGCTAACTTGGTGCAGGCAATAGTGACAATAGTAATTGTAATGCTTCTATGTCTGGGACTTCGTTCTGGATTAATAGTAGCAGCACTGACACCAACATCTATTGCTTTCACTATAATTGGATTATACTATCTTGGCTATGGAATAAATCAGATAACACTGGCAGGTTTGATAATTGCTCTGGGAATGCTGGTAGATAACGCAGTAGTGATGTCGGAAAATATAATGGTGCTGATGCAGGAGGGGAAAAGCAGGATGGATGCCTGTCTGGAATCTGGTAAAATGCTAGCTGTTCCTCTTCTTGTAAGTTCTCTTACTACAATAGTAGCCTTTTCTCCCATTATATTAAATAAAGAGAATATGGGAGAATATGTAGGACCTCTTACAATAGTTGTACTTCTTGCACTCCTTGGTTCTTGGCTTATTAATCAGACCCTTATTCCGTTACTATGTTATGATTTTCTGAAAGTAAAATCTGGAAGCAAGCAGAATATGGATTCCAAGCCTTATCTTATCTACAGAAAAGTTCTTACAACATTGTTGAAGAATAAAAAGATATCTATATGTGCAACCATAGGAGCTTTCTGTCTTGTACTTGTACTTTTAGGAGTAGTACCTAAAAACTTTATGCCGGATTCTACAGACCCTGTAATGTCTACATATATAAGAATGCCAAAAGGTACAGATATCAATCGTACAGCAGAAGTGGTAAATGATTTAAATGAATTTATAAAGAAAAATTACAGTACTGGGGAACAGGAACCCCTTTCTCCTTCTTTGTGGAACTATATAACTACTGGAGGTACAGATAAAAAATATAAGAAACAGGGAATATTGAGCTGGGGAATATTTATAGGGGGAGGAGCTCCTAAATATTCTACAAGTTATCAGCCTGAAACAAGGCTTCCAGAGTATGCCTATGTAATGTACAATGTCACAGACTATAGAATAATAAAAAAACTAAGTTCTGAAATTAATCTATATATGCAGAGTAAATATCCAGGAATAGATATAACTACTAAAGGTATGGGAAGCGGAGTATCTTTAGAAAAAGATTTAGGATATGTATTTGTTTCAGATAATGTAGAGCTGCTGAAAAAAGTATCAAAGGAATTTGAAGAAAAAATAAAAACAGTAAAAGGTATAAGAGCTGTAAGCAATAACTGGGGAAATGATGTTCCTAGAATAACAATAAATATAAATCAGGAAAAAGCTAAAAAAGCTGGTCTGTCAAATAGTGTAGTTGGAAAAACTCTTCAATTTATATTACAGGGAACAAATGCCACTGTATATAGAAATTTTGAAGCTCCCCCAAAAAGTACTATTATTCCTGTAATGCTTAAAGGGAGCAGATCATATAAAGATGATATTACAAATATAGAGACTATACAGTTTATGACTCCATCAGGAGTGTCAGTACCGCTTAACCAGATAGCAGATATTAAAGTGGAATATGTTCCAGACTTTGTGTATACAAGGGATATGTCATACGGAATAGAAGTAGATGCTGGAATACAAGATGGATATACTCCACCAGAAGTGAATGATGAAATAATTCCATGGCTCACTGAAAAATTAAAGGAGTGGGGTCCAGAGATTAAATATTATCCAGCAGGTATAATGAAAACTTCTTCTGAAAATGAGGGAGCATTGTTTCAAGCTGTTCCAACAGCATTACTTGTTATGTTTTTACTGGTAATAGGACAGTTTAATTCTGTAAAAAAAGGATTGTCAATAATGCTTGTAATTCCCCTGTCTATACCGGGGATAGCAGTAGGACTTTTATGTACAAATACCCAGCTTGGATTTATGGCTATTATAGGAATAATTTCACTGGCAGGGGTAGTTTTGAATCATGCCATTATTCTTGTAGATAAAATGACTATAGAAAAAGATGATATAGGAAGAAATGAACAAGATGCAATAGTGTTTGGATGTCAGTCAAGATTGAGACCAATATTTTTAACAGTTGCCACTACACTTATGGGGCTTATGCCTCTGTATTTCTTTGGAGGACCTTTGTTTCAGCCTTTGGCAGTAGTATTGATATTTGGGCTGGCAACTGATACAGTACTGGCTCTTGGAATAATTCCTGTAATATATGCACTATTCTTTAAAGTAGATTTTAAAGATTATGTCTATGATGGAAAAAAATTAGAAATGGAAAGTAAAGAATAATAAAACAGGTGTTGATACTTTTTTGGTATCAGCACCTGTTTATTTTAAGATATTTTTATTAATTTGATAGAGTTAGTAGTACCAACCTTAAATATAGATTCTCCACAGTTTGCAATTATAACATCATCTTTTGTAGCAAGTTTTAGATCTACAGAGACTTTTTCTGCTAATTGGAAGAATGAATCCAGACTTTCAGGCTGTCCATCAATGAAAGGAGTGATTCCTCTTACAATAAGAAGCTGATTAGCAGTTTTTTCATTATTGGTAATTGCTACAATTTCAGCTTTTGGGAAATATCTTCTCATATCTCTGGCTGCTCTTCCTGATTGAGTTGCCACAACTATAACTTTTGTACCAAGAGATTCACTTATTTCAGCAGTACCTTTAGTAACAGCAGTAGTGATTGTCATATTTTCTGTAAAATAATTTTTCTTAGAAACAAGGGGATCAATTTTTTCAGATATTCTAGTCATAACTCTAACAGCTTCTACTGGATATTTACCATTAGCAGATTCTCCAGAAAGCATGATACAGTCTGTTCCATCAAGAATTGCATTAGCCACATCATTTACTTCTGCTCTTGTAGGTCTAGGATTTTTAATCATAGAATCAAGCATTTGAGTGGCTGTAATAACTACTTTACCAACAATATTACACTTTTCTATCATCATCTTTTGAGCAATAGGAACATCTTCAATAGGAATTTCTACTCCAAGATCTCCTCTTGCTACCATGATACCATCTGAAACTTTTAATATTTCATCAAAGTTGTCTATTCCTTCCTGAGTTTCTATTTTAGATATTATAAGAATATCTTTTCCACCATTTTCATCTAATACTTTTCTTACATCTTTTACATCATCAGCTTTTCTGATAAATGAAGCAGCTACATAATCAACACCTTGCTGGCAGCCGAAAATAAGGTCGTTTTTATCTTTTTCAGATATAGCAGGAAGACTTACTTTAGCTTTTGGAAGATTGACACCTTTGTTTTCTCCAAGCTCTCCATTATTTAAAGCTATACATATAATTTTATTTCCAACGATTTCTTTTATGCTGAATTGTAAAAGCCCATCATCAATAAGAAGTTTCTCTCCTATTTTAACGTCTTGTATAATATCCTCATAAGTAACTGCTGCTATTGTTTCATCACCAATTACAGATTTGTCAGTAGTGATAATAAATTCCTGTCCAGCCACTATATTTACATTTTTTCCATCTTTAAGTTTAGTAGTTCTTATTTTAGGTCCTTTAATATCAAGCATAAGAGCTGCTCTGATACCTGTTTCAGCTTGAGCTGCTCTGAAATTATCTATTTTTTCTTTGTGTTCTTCATAATTTCCATGAGAGAAATTCAATCTCATCATATTCATTCCTGATTTAAGAAGTTCTTTTAGAGTTTCTTTTGTTTCAGAGCTTGGTCCAATGGTACATATTATTTTTGTTTTTTTCACAATGATACCTCCTGAATATATCTTTTCTTCTAAAAAGTTATTTTTATGATGAATTTAAAATACTCTTATATTATACCCTTAATCTTAAAAATTTACAAAATATATATGAAAATATCTTGTCAAAATACAATTAATATTATATTATACTAGAATCTAATATATTAAAATATCTAAGGAGGAAATGATGAAAAATTTATTCAAAAAAGTTTTATTGTTGATGGTGCTTTCAGCTTCAGCAGTTTATGCACAGGTTAAAAGTGTAACTGTACCATCACATTCAGTACCAAAGCAGCCTATAATAATTCAAGGACCTATGCCTATTGAAGCTCAAAATTTAGCTGCAAGACTTGAAAATGTAAGAGAGGAAAGAACAGGAAACTATATTTTCTACATAGGGGCATTAGAAGGATATCCTGTAATTGTTACTAAAACAAGCAAGGGAATGGAAAATACTGCTGCTGCAACTGCTATTGCAATAGAAAGATTCAAGCCAGCAGCTATAATAAATCAGGGAACTTCTGGAGGACATGACAAGTCTTTAAATGTTGGAGATATTGTTCTAGGAAAGAGAACATTCAATGCTGGAAACTTTAAAACTCTAACTAGAAATGAAAAAGAGGGAAGCAATCCTTTTGAATGGCTGCCTATGGATGTAATGGCTTCTGAAGGAAGTGCTGGAGAAGGTACAGATACAGAAAAAGTTCGTTATTATGAAGGAAATCCTATGCTTTTAAAAGCTGCAAATGCAGTAAAAAGTCAATATAAAAGAGGAAAAGTTGTAGAAGGGACTGTGGCTTCAGCTAACTTCTGGAATAATGAAATTGACAGAATAAACTGGCTTCATGAAGAGTTTGGATCAAGTGTGGAAGAAATGGAAGCTGCCAGTGCTGCTTTGATTTGTGAAGCATACAAGGTGCCATTCCTTACAGTTAGAGTTTTATCAAATAATAAAACAAATGGTGGAAAATATGACCCTAGCACAGCAAAAGATTGTCAGGATTATGTAGAAAAAATAGTTAAAGAATATATAAAAATGCTTGAAAAATAATATTGATAATATAAAATGGATGATCCCAAATCTAAATTAAATTTTAGAAATTGGAGTCATCCATTTTTAAGTTTTAAATGGTTTTCCATAAAAGCATATTATTTTCAAAAATAACATCAGCTTTATTGTTATCTCTTAGCCACGAAAGAAAAGAACGAACAGTACTTCCAACTAGGACATACTGCTCAAAGTTCATTGTAAGGCCATACTCGTTAAATACTTTTTGTAGGATAGATTCAAAATTTGTAGGTTCAGCACAAAATTCCAATAACTTATCAGCTACTTCAAAGACCTTTTTTCTATTCAGCAATACAAGCTCTTTTATATCAGTCATAACTTCTGTATGAGCTGGAATGTAGATATCAGCTTCCATATTTTCTATAAGATCAAGAGTATCTAAAAAAGCAGCAACATCATAAATAAAAGTTATCTGATATTTTTCAAGTACAGCTCTACTGGTGATACAGTCAGCAAGAAATACTACATTATCTGGAGTACGTAATCCTATCATATGAAAAAAATGTCCCGGAAGGTGAATTACTTCTAACTCTTTTGGAAAATCCTTATCACTTATATCAAGAGCATCACTTTCATTAGCCATAAGGAATTTATGACGAAGATCTTTAGGGGGATACCCTCCATAGAGAAAAGAAGTCTCAAGAATAGGATGTTTAGTAAAAGCAGTTTCTATTCCATTGGAAAATATCTGGCATCCAGTCTGCTGTTGAAGATAACAGTTTCCACCAATATGATCAGCATTAGAATGTGTATTGACTATAGCTTTAAGATTCCAGTTGTTTTTTTCAAGTATCTGTCTGACTTTTCTTCCAGCATTTTTATCATTTCCACTGTCTATGAGATATACATCATTTTCATTGACTCTGTAAAGTCCAATTTTTGCTGGAGATTCTATATAATAAGTATTTTTTCCCACTTGTATCAATTCATACATAACATCATCCTCGCTTTGTAATTATTCCTAAGTAAAATATATCACAGAAGAGACAGCTAAATCAAGGAACCATTAATTTTGATATTTTATATATAAGAAAATGTTATTCGAATATAAAAATATATAATTTTATTTTATTAATACTTTGTGCTAAAATTAACTTGAAAATAAGTAATAAAGTAAATTATATAGATGGAGGAATAATATGGATTTCAGAATTGACAAAGAACATGAGGATTTTATTTTAAAAGTAAGAGAGTTTACAGAAAAATATGTAAAACCAGCAGCAGCAGAGGTAGATAGAAAAGCAGAAGCCCCAATGGAGAATTTAAAAAGAATGGGTGCTGAAGGATTGATGGGAATCCCTTTTGATAAGAAATATGGAGGAGCTGGACTTGATACAAAAGCATATATATCAGCTGTAGAAGAACTTTCAAAAGGTTGTGCTTCAACTGGGGTAATTATGTCAGCTCATACTTCACTATGTGCATGGCCTATATATCAATATGGAAATGAAATGCAGAAAGAAAAATATCTGGTACCTTTAGCAAAAGGTGAAAAGCTAGGAGCATTTGGATGGACAGAATCTCAGGCAGGAACAAGAGTGACAGCAGTATTAGATGGAGATAAGTATATACTTAATGGAAAAAAGGTCCTTATAACTAATGCACTTGAAGCAGAAATATTTGTAGTATTTGCTAAAACAGATATGGAAAAAACTGAAAATAATCTGTCAGGATTCATAATAGAAAAAGGAGCAAAGGGATTTACAATAGGAGAACCAGAAGATAAAATGGGAGTAAGAGGTTCATCTACATGTGAGCTTATTTTTGAAAACTGTATAGTTCCTAAAGAAAACCTGCTGAGAAAAGAGGGAGATGGATTCAAGATTGCTATGTGTACACTGAATGGTGGAAGAATAGGTGTAGCAGCTCAAGCAGTGGGACTAGCTCAGGGAGCATTAGATGAAGCAATAAAATATGTAAAAGAAAGAGAAGTCAATGGGAAAAAAGTATCTCAATTTCAACATACACAATTTTTGTTAGCTGATTTGCAGACAAGAATAGATGCAGTGAGACTTTTGACATATAGAGCTGCTGATACAAAAGACAGTGGAGGAGAATATGCTCATATGGCATCAATGGCAAAATTCCTTGCTTCAAAAGTTGCATTAAAAGTTACAGAAAAGGCAGTACAGCTCTTTGGAGGAAATGGATATTTGAAAAAATACCCTGTTGAAAGAATGTTGAGAGATGCCAAAGTCACTGAAATATATGAAGGAACTTCAGAAGTTCAAAAAATAGTTATAGCAAATTGGATGGGAATTAAATAATCAAAAATAAGTGTGAAAAATAAAAGCTAAAAAATATTTATGATAGGGAAAAACTAAAAAACAGATATGTAAAAATTGGAAAAATATATTGAGATTTTCAAAAAAAATCTATTGATAAAATTTATTTTTATAAAATAATTATAAAAAATAGGAGGAATACTCCTATTTTTTTGTTGTCAAAAAAAGGTCGATTTTTGCTTGTGTACTAAATAAACGAACAAAATGCTTTTTTGAATTTTTGTAATGTAAGATTATTTCTAAAGTATGTTTATCAATGGTTTCATTAATATTTTTAATAGAATTATTTATAATCTAAAAAAAAGTGTAGTAAAAAAAAATGAACTTTGACTATTCTGTAATTTAAATTAAATATAATAATCATATATAATATATTACTTTCATCAATAAAAAAGGGTTGACTAAATATGACCGTAGTATTATACTTGAAACGTATTAGAGTATGAAGTTTTAGAACTTAGTATATTAATTTTAAACATAAGCAACTGTTTTATGTTGTATTGAGATTGAAAAAGTAAGTTATAAAAACATTGATTTTAATTAAAATATCAATCAGTAGAATTTAAAATGTGAATGATTTATTAAATCAGGTTGATACCAAGGAGGAAAAGTCATGGCAGTAACACTAGAAACCATCAAAAAAGCAAAGGAAACTATCGAGCATTCGATAAAAAGAACACCTTTAATAGAGTGCCCTACACTAGAGAAAGAACTTGGAGGAAAAGTTTTATTCAAGCTTGAAAATCTTCAAAAAACTGGATCATTTAAATTAAGAGGAGCTTTAAACAGAATAGCTAACTTAACAGAAGAAGAGAAGAAAAAAGGGGTAATAGCTTCATCAGCTGGAAACCATGCACAAGGAATAGCTT
>OLSH01000286.1_pt1 | contig 51518 bp, 46 predicted proteins | sample 1643221 | NCBI WGS metagenome assembly OLSH01 (sample SAMEA3136681, study PRJEB25190) | human gut metagenome | biome: human gut; feature: human-associated habitat; material: faeces | place: Austria | collected 2013 | reverse complement strand
AACTGAGGGATTTCCAGATGGAACATGACTTTGCCTTTATATGGAATAAGGGAAGTATATACGCGGATACGTACAGGATGATTTGCAGGGAACTGCAGAATAAAAAAGGTTGTCCCACATATGATTAATTACCTCAGGGATGGTGATACTTTCAATTAGAAAACACCATTTATGAATCAGCGAGGTAATGATATGTATAGAGAGAACAAGAACATGAACCAGTGTGTGCACCAGACAATTTTGAGAGGAGATTTATATTATGCGGACCTGTCGCCGGTAGTGGGGTCTGAGCAGGGGGGAATCCGGCCGGTTCTGGTCATCCAGAATGATGTGGGGAACAAATACAGCCCAACCGTAATCGTGGCAGCCATCACCAGCCGCTCCACCAAGGCAGCCATTCCCACCCATGTGTGTATCCGCAGGATGCGCGGCGGCTTAAAGCAGGATTCCACCGTACTGGCAGAACAAATTCGCACCATAGACCGGAACCGTTTGAAGGAATACATAGGACATCTGGATTCCGGGCAGATGGCGGGAATCGAACAGGCCATGGTTACCAGCTTAGGGCTGGGGCATCTGACAGGAAATATGGGACGGGTCTTTCTGCCGTCGTATTCATGAGATAGCAATGTCTGCTCGGGTACAAAGAAATAATGATGACAGGGCCGTTTTCTGCATACATTGAATGAGGCAGGGGACGGCCCTGTTATATTGGACGGTCAAATGAGACCGCGAGGTAAAATTGATATTGACATATGTCGTAAACTGCCCTATACTTATTGACATAAGTCAAAAACAAGTAAGACAGCGGATAAGGAGAAGGCATATGGCGCGACCGTACAAAGCCAGAAGAATCTGTTCCGTGCCCACCATAGACACGTTTGGTCCTTTGAACCAGGAGATGGACAGCGTGGTGGAGCTCAGGTTGGAGGAGTATGAGACCATACGGCTCATTGACTGGCTGGACTGCACCCAGGAAGAGTGCGCAGACCAGATGGGGGTGGCCAGGACCACGGTCCAGGCCGTGTATAATTCAGCCAGGAAAAAGCTGGCGGACTGTCTGGTCAATGGGAAGAGGCTGGAAATCCGGGGAGGCAACTACCAGCTGTGCCCGGACGGAGGAAACTGCTGCGGGAAGAACTGCGGGAAACGCGGGCGCCACAGACGCCGCTGTAATAACAAACAAGGAGGAGATTGTAATGAAGATTGCTGTAACATATGAAAACGGACAGGTATTCCAGCATTTTGGCCATACAAAGGAGTTCAAGGTATATGACACAAAGGATAAGAAAATCCTGTCCTCACAGGTAGTGGGAACAGGCGGAAGCGGCCATGAGGCCCTGGCTGTGTTTTTGAAGAACCTGGGAGTAAAGGTGCTGATTTGCGGAGGAATCGGCGGCGGCGCCAGGACAGCCCTGACCCAGGCCGGAATCGAACTGTATCCAGGTGCATCCGGGGATGCAGACCAGGCAGTGGAGGCGCTGTTAAGCGGCAGCCTGGATTATGATCCAAATACCATGTGCAGCCATCACCATGAGGGCGGGGAGCATAACTGCCATGGACACGGACACAGCTGCGGGGAGCATAATTAATAAAAAAAAGTGAATAAAGCAGATAGATGCCGGCATGTGGATATGGATTCACGTACCGGCATTTTTCATGTCCTCTTTTTACATCAAGCCGGGGCCTAAATAACATTACAGGTAAGAACCGTTACATAGAAAAATCCAATTGGACAAACAATTTTTTTATTAGTAAACTAAATTAAATGTATAATCCAAACAATAATTTGATAATACAAAAGAGGGTCATGATGAATCAGATAATTTATAAGGAAAGAAAAAATACAAACTCCATGAAGTGGGATAACTGCGGGGAGAAATTTGGCAATGAGGACCTGCTTCCTTTGTGGGTGGCGTTTTGCTCCCGGAGTTGTTCCTGCCGTCAACTGGCTGATGCATATACTGACCAGGGAACAGGAGGGAGTTATTATTATGCCTCCTGTGTATTATCCATTCCGCGATGCAATCCTTAATAATAACAGACAGCTTGTGGAAAGTCCCCTTGTCCGTACGAAAATGGATATGTGATGGACTATAAGGATTTTGAACAGAAAATCACGGAACATGACGTAAGGCTGTTCATACTGTGCTCCCCTCATAATCCGGTGGGCAGGGTATGGACATCTGAGGAGATACAAAAGGCGCTGGATATATGTAAGAAGCATCATGTCTATGTTATCTCCGATGAAATTTAACCTGGCAGCCTGCCAGAATTCTATCCTGATCATTTCTAATCAGGGACTGCGGGATATGTATGACCAGTATTTAAAACGGCTGCGGATTAATGGCGGGAATGCATTTGGCTATATTGCGGTACAAAGCGCCTATGAAAAGGGAAGGGACTGGCTTGAGCAGGTACTGGATATCATAGAGGCCAATTACCGCTATATGAGAAATGCGCTTTTGGAGGCGCTTGCGGATGTGTGGATTTCCGAACTGGAAGGAACGTACCTGATGTGGATTGATTTGGGCAGATACATAAAGCCGGAGGACATGAAACATGTCATCCAGGACAAATGCGGTTTGGCAGTGGATTATAGCAGCTGGTTTGGTGAAGGCGGGTATGCCGGATTTATCCGCGTTAATCTTGCAACCAGAAAGGAAAATATTGAACTGGCGGCGCAGAATATAATCCGGGCCCTGAAACACGTTTGATTAAGGATAAAGTGACACTTCATTTATCTCAAGCCGCGGCATGATGGCAGGCAATATGCTGGCATCCTTTAAGCTGCTGATACCGTCAGTGACAGTTTCGCTGCTTATTGCCCTGTTCCTTGGGACAATCATGGGGATGAATACAAGGGTAAGGGAAGTCCTGTATCCGGTCATTTACGCTTTTAGCGTGATACCATCCATTCTCCTGTCCCCCTTTGTACTTCTCATGGCTCCAAGCCTGTTTTCGGCATCCGTTTTTTTGATTGTTTACAACATTATGTGGTCAACCCTTTTTGCCACCATTACAGGTATCATGACAATCGACAAACGATATCTGGACAAGGCCGCCACCCTGGAACTGCGGGGGTTTAAGAGGCTGATAAAAGTCATCCTTCCGGCGGCAAGCCCATCCATCCTGGCGGGATTTGTCAATTCCCTGCGCAGTTCCTTCGTTATGCTGGTGTTTGCTGAGATGTACGGGGCAGGACAGGGCATGGGATATTTCGTGAAGAAGTATGCGGAGTTAGGTATTTTCGCCAATACATGGGTTGGTAGAGGAATTCGGCGGAAAATCAACAAAATCAGAAAAAAAGGCCCGCATGAACACGGTATATAAAGCAGTGTTCATGCGGGCCTGACATATCTGGCCAGGGTCAGGGTGCAGGAGATGTTCCTGTCTGCCCCGGCGGCCCCGCTGTCCGTACTGCCTCCGTCCTTATTGCCGGAACCGTACTGCCGGAGTCCTTGCCTGCTTCTGCCTGGTCCTTTGCGCCCTGCATGAGTATCTTGCCGACGTAAGCGGCCGGGAATCCGGCGCCAGTTGTTTGACCTGGCTTTTTTCGGATTCTTTGGCTGGGGCTGACAGGCATTCTGCTGACAGCGTCATACCAGTATATACCTTCGGGGCTGGCAAAAAGATGTGTTTATGTCCAGAAATCAAAGAGCAGGACGGGCGAGAATGGACAGAAACATTCCAGGTAATAAAAGTATTGCTTAAGGAATAAAAATGGGGAATTGAACTGTATTACGCGATGTGGATACAGGCAGATGGGCAAAGGAAAAGCAGCAGGCCCGTCATGGCTCTGCTGCAAGGTGGATGGTATCAAAGTGTTAATTGGCTAAAGTCAATAGAAAATCCGGGATAAATCCTTACTAGGATTGAATCACTAAATGAATGAATAACCGGGCTGTCCCCATGCTCCATATCATACACAAGGATAATTTGCCGTAATGGGTCTACAATCCAGTACTCACGGACACCAGCTTCACGATATAGGGCTAACTTAGTGTAATAGTCCATAGGCTTGCTGCTGGGGGATACAATCTCAATAATCCAATCTGGTGCACCCTTGCAGCCTCTTTCATCCAGTTTATCCTTGTCGCAGATTACAGAAATATCAGGTTCCAAATACTTTGAATCATCCTCAAAGAGGAATACAGCAAAGGGGGCCGGGTAAATCTTGCATTCTCCTTTGTTCCGGGTGATGTAATTTCCGATAGCCAAATGCAGGAATGAAAGGATATCCTGGTGTTTCCTGCTGGGCGGCGCCATATAATAAATCTGACCGTCAATCAGTTCTGCCCGGGTTCCATCCGGCAGGTTGTAGATATCATCCAAGGTATAGATTCTTTCTTTTGGTAATGGCATAGGGGGTACGCTCCTTCCTGTGGGGTATGGGGATATTTATAATTCTTCCCCAGTATCATTCATAACTATCAGCCCTTTGTAAGAACAATTTAATTTACTGGATATTTCAAACATTTCTTTTTCTTGGAAATTGTCACGGGCTAATTTGTTAGTTAAATTTTGACGGCTTGTACCGAGTGAGGCGGCTAAATCAGTGATAGTCATATTACGCCGATTTAATATTATTTTGACCTTTTCAGCAAAAGTCAGTGGCATTATATCACTTCCTTCCTGTTGATTTATATAACTATTATAACACTAATTCGTTTACAATGCAAACAATTTAATTTCAAATAAAATAAAAAAGTATAGGAATGATATACGACCAGATTCACTAAGGAATTCTGTCTCCCAGTGCGGAGCTGGAGGAAATCTGTCCGGAGGTGGGCTGTTGCAGCCAGGAGTTTGGTTTTATCAGCGGATTTAAGTATCCGGGTCTACAATCCAGTATTCACGTACCCCTGCCCCCTGATAGAGGGCCAGTTTTTTATAATAGTCCATCTGGCGGCTGGTAATGGCATAGGGTTACGCTCCTCCTCTTACTGACCGATGGCCTACGGGCAGATGCCGGAGGATGAAGGATGAAGAAGGTCTGGACACCATGAGAAATCTCGGTCAGAACATGGCATATCTGCTGAAAGCATTGGAGGAAAGGCGGCAGTAAAGATGAAAAAACGGATTGCTCTGCTTTGTATTGCTTTTCATAATGGCCGGATGCGGGAATCGTGCCGCTGAGGGCAGACAGATTAAGGCGAGGAGGACGTGGCTGGGAATATGGAGCAGCTCAGGTGCGGCGCTTCATCCATGCAGTGGCCTGGAAGTACCGGGACAGCTGGGAACTGGAGGACCTGGAGCAGGAGGGCTATCTTGCCTTATATCCTGCCATTGATGGATACGACCCGGCCCAGGGTGTGAAGTTTGCAAAAGCATTTTAAGGGCCGGGAAACTGGCCCATTTTCTATATAAATTTGCCTGATGGGGTAAAAATGGAGTAGCGGCTTGCATTTCCACAAAAAATATGCTACACTATCCCCTGCAATAAGGCCGCAGATTCCCAGTATTCATCAGCATTTCCGGGACAATCTGCAACAAACACCGGTGTGTTCGAGACCTTCCACACCTAAAACAAAACTAAAGGAGACAACAGAATATGAGACAAAACAACAGGAAACTGTACGGACTGGCCCAGGGGGCCATGATTGCAGCCATCTATGTGGTGCTTACCATGGTATTGGCGCCCATCAGCTTCGGCCCGGTCCAGTTCAGAATCGCGGAGGCGCTTTGTATACTGCCATTCTTTACGCCGGCAGCCGTGCCGGGACTATTTGTGGGATGCCTGCTTTCCAACCTGCTCTGCGGGGCCATGCCCTTGGACGTGGTATTCGGAAGCCTGGCCACGCTTATTGGCGCTGCCGGTTCATGGTATCTGAGAAATCACAAATGGTGCGTTTGCATACCGCCTATTTTGTCCAACACCATTATCATTCCATGGGTGTTAAGATATGCCTATGGTTCTGAGGATATGATTCTTATGGCAATGGTGACAGTGGGAATCGGAGAGATTCTGGCAATCGGCGTGCTGGGCAATACGCTGCTGATTACACTTGAGCGGTATAAGGACCTGGTTTTCAGGCGGCAGGAAGCATGAACGCCGTCAGAGAACGGGTTTCATAATCCCATCGGTGCCTTTCGCAGAAAGGCGGAAAATAAATATGAATCAATTGGGAGAGGACCGGGAGCCGGATCCTCTCCTTTTTAATGTGCAAAAACGTTTTGGAAAGCGGGTGAGCAGGCTCAAGCCGCGGCCAAAGCGTATATCCTATATCAGGTCTGTCAAGGAGGAATGCCGGGGAGCCGGTATTTCTCCATTTTTTATATAGCTTTTCGATTTTTTTTTGATATAATAAGGAAGAGATATTTTTGTGCAGGAAAATGTATGACAGGCACAGGGAAGGATTATTGATTATGTATCAGATAGATTTTAATAAACCAGAACATGTACACTTTATCGGAATCGGAGGCATCAGCATGAGCGGCCTGGCGGAAATCCTTTTGGATGAGGGATTCTCCATATCCGGTTCCGATACCCATGAGACGGCCCTGACGGAGCATCTTGAGAGGAAGGGAGCACGGGTATATTACGGGCAGAGGGCAGCCAATATTGAGAGGGAGCCGGGAATCAGCGTGGTGGTGTATACGGCAGCCATCCATGAAGATAATCCGGAGTTCAGGGCAGCCAGGGATAAAGGACTCCCCATGCTTTCCAGAGCAGAGCTTTTGGGGGAGCTGATGCGTAATTACAAAGAATCCATAGCCATTTCAGGAACCCATGGTAAGACCACCACCACTTCCATGCTCACGGATATCCTCCTGGCAGGCGGCCTGGATCCCACCATCTCCGTGGGTGGTATTCTAAAGGACATAGGAGGCAACATCCGTGTGGGCGGTCCTGATTTGTTTGTGACAGAGGCCTGTGAATATACCAACAGTTTCCTGTCCTTTTATCCCACCATGGAAGTTATACTGAATGTTGAGGAGGACCATCTGGACTTCTTTAAGGATATTGAGGACATACGCCATTCCTTCCGGCTGTTTGCCGAGAAGCTTCCCGCCAAAGGCCTTTTGGTGGTGAACAGCGGAATTGAGAAGGTTGAGGAAATCACCAAAGGCCTCAAGTGCAGGGTGGTTACCTTTGGAAAGCCTCTTTCCAGCACCTACACGGCCCGGAACATAACATATGACGGGTTTGCCAGGCCCTCCTATGACCTGGTAATCCAGGGAGAGGCAGTGAGCCGCATCACTCTGGGTGTCACGGGAGAGCACAATGTATATAATTCCCTGGCAGCCATTGCCATTGCACTGGAGCTGGGAGTCGGATTTGACGCCATTATGTCGGGGCTGGGAAGATTTACCGGCACGGACAGACGGTTTGAGAAAAAGGGAGAGGTGGCAGGTGTCACGGTCATTGACGACTATGCCCATCACCCACAGGAGATAAAGGCTACCCTGGCGGCGGCCAGGAATTATCCCCACAGGAAGCTGTGGTGTGTGTTCCAGCCTCATACTTATACCAGGACCAGAGCATTCCTGGACCAGTTTGCGGAGGCTCTGTCCGCTGCGGATGAAGTGATACTGGCTGATATCTATGCAGCCCGCGAGACAGATACCCTGGGGGTCAGCTCCCGGGACGTGGCGGAGCGGATTGAGAAGCTGGGCACCAAGGCCCACTATATTCCGTCCTTTGATGAGATTGAAACATTTATTTTGGAAAATTGTATGAACGGCGATTTGTTGATAACTATGGGGGCCGGAGACATTGTAAAAGTAGGAGAAAAGCTGTTAGGACAATAGTTATCCACATTATCCACATAGTTTTCAACATTTTATGTAAAGAAACTATGTGGATTTTTTGATTAACATAAAAAAATGTCGCACGATTTAAAAAATCTTGGATTTATACGGTAAAAATGGAGTTTTATGAAGAACGAGGACAGTTATGTCCACCATTTTTCCACATTATCCACATTATCCACAACAAAGAGTGTGCAAAACCGCACCTATTTTCTTTTGGAAGTGGATGTGTTATGATAGAATGAACCAAGGAGTGGTAGGGATGGGTGGAAATATGAAGGATAGATGGAGTGTTCCGGTTACGGCTGTGGCCAATGAATTCATTGATACATATATGGCTGCCGCCAACGGCGAATATGTGAAGGTGTACCTCTATGTGCTCCGCCATCAGGGTGAGGATATCACCATAGAGTTGATTGCGGATGCCTTGAACCATACGGAATCAGATGTGCGCAGAGCCCTCTCCTATTGGAAGAAGGCGGGCGTGCTGACTGCCTCTGAACAGGAACAGCCGGTTCAGGGTGAACTGGTCCGCCCTGAGTCCGGGGCCCGTACCCTTACGCGGGAGCAGGACGGGGTACAGGCAGCGGTCCCTGATTTGCGGGCTGAGACGTTTAAGAGGGAAAACGGGACAGCCGGGCGTGCAGATGTCCGCGGGCTGACAGGCATCCGGGAACAGGCCGGAGTCCGGGAACAGACAGGCATCCGGGAACAGGCCGGAGTCCGGGAGCGCACAGAAACCATGGGTCAGGAGGACGGCTGTATTCCTGTCTATTCCACGGAACAGGTAAACCGTCTGGCTCAGGACGAGGAGTTTTCCCAGCTTCTCTATATTGCCCAGAAGTACATGAATAAGGTATTTACCCCCAGGGACTGCCAGGTATTTGCCTATCTGTATGAGGGTTTATCCATGAGCAGCGAGCTCTTAGAGTATCTGGTGGAATACTGTGTACAGAACGGCCACATATCGGTGCGTTACATGGAGACCGTGGCCATGAGCTGGCATGAAAAGGGAATCAGGACGGCACTGGAGGCCAAGGATTACAGCACTTCCCATAACCGTGATTCCTTTGCGGTCATGAAGGCATTTGGCATCAACAGCAGGAAGCCGGCGGCACCGGAGCAGAAGCTGATGGACAAGTGGTTCAGGGACTATGGATTTTCCAGGGAAGTGGTATTGGAAGCGTGCAACAGGACAATCACGGCCATCCACAACCCCAGCTTCCAGTATGCGGACAAGATTTTGTCAGACTGGCAGAAGGCCGGCGTACGGGGCTTAGCTGATATAAAGGACCTGGATGTAAAGCGCACGGCTGCCAGGGAGGAGAGCGGTGAATGCAGGGAGAAGAGACTGCAGAAGTATGACTCCGGCGTCTCATCGGCCAGGCAGGGCTCAGGGGCCAGGAAGAATTCATCCAACCAGTTCCATAATTTCAAGCAGAGGGATACGGATTATGATGCGCTGGTCTTAAAGCAGGTAAAGGAGTGGGTGGGGCAGCAGCCCTAATACACATAAGGAGAGTGAACCATGGCACTGAGCAATTCCCAGTACGACGCAATCATGAGGGAGTATGGAAGGCAGCAGATCGAGAACCACCACAAACTGGAGGAGCGGCGCAGAGAGATTTACACAAGGCTGCCGGTGGTAAGGCAGTTGGAAGCGGAAATCGCAGAGCGTTCCGTGGCATGCGCCAAAAAGCTGCTGGAAGGGGATAAAAGTGCCCTGGACCGGCTGAAGGAGGACCTTAATGATCTGCGGGAACAGAAGGCCCTTATCATCAGGGCCGCCGGCTATTCTGACGATTACCTGGAGCTTCATTACCGCTGTCCGGACTGCAGGGATACGGGGCTTATAGACGGCCGTAAGTGCCACTGTTTCCTTCAGGCCCAGATGAGGCTGCTTCATGCCCAGTCCAATCTGGAGGATGTGCTGGAACGGGAGAATTTTAAGGCTCTGAGTTATCAGTACTACGATGATACGGAGATACTTCCCCAGCTGGGCATTACCAATGCAGCCTACATGCGCCGGGTAGTGGCGGGATGTAAGGAGTTTGTCCGGGACTTTGATAAGAAACATGATAACCTCCTGTTTACAGGAAGCACGGGCGTGGGAAAGACGTTTCTCACCAACTGTATTGCCAGGGAACTGATGGATGATTTCCATTCAGTCATCTATCTGACAGCCAGCGATCTATTTGATGTATTTTCCAGGAATAAGTTTGATTATGATAATGCGGAGGACATGAAGGACATGTACCGGTTCATCCTGGACTGTGACCTTCTCATCATTGATGATCTGGGAACGGAGTTAAACAACAGCTTTACTTCCTCCCAGCTGTTCTACTGTATCAATGAGCGGATGAACATGAGCCGTTCCACCATCATATCCACGAACCTGACTCTGGCCCGGCTCAGGGATTCCTATACGGACCGTGTTACCTCCAGGATCATGAGCGGATACAGGATTATCCCGTTATATGGAGGAGATATCAGACTGTTAAAAAAGTAACGTATAATTAAGGCATTTCCGGGGTCGGAAGGGCCTTGACGAATCATGGAGAATGATGGTATAAAAGTATATGCCGGTCCGGGCAAAGAGGCCTCCGGCAAAAAACAGGAGGATGTTAACCATGTTATACGAGGAGAAAATCATTGAAACCATTCCCGTGGGTCCGTTGGGACTGATTCCATTAAAGAGCTGTACGGAATTGGGTAATAAGGTGGATGCCTATTTGGTGGACTGGAGACGGGAGCGGGAAAGCGAACACAAGTCTACCATAGCATTTTCCGGATATCAGAGAGATTCCTATATCATCAACGCCGTAACCCCCAGGTTTGGCACGGGAGAGGGCAAGGGACTTGTGACAGAGTCCATAAGGGGCGACGATTTGTATATCATGGTAGATATATGCAACTACAGTCTGACCTATTCCCTGTTCGGAATGACCAACCATATGTCACCGGACGACCATTTCCAGGATTTGAAGCGCGTGATTGCAGCGGCAGCAGGCAAGGCCCACAGGATTAATGTAATCATGCCGTTCTTATATGAGAGCCGCCAGCACAGGCGTTCCGGGAGAGAATCCCTGGACTGCGCCCTGGCACTCAGGGAACTGGTGAACATGGGAGTGGAGAATATCATTACCTTTGATGCCCACGACCCCAGGGTCCAGAATGCCATTCCCTTACGGGGATTTGAGACAGTTCAGCCTATCTACCAGTTCTTAAAATATCTTTTAAAGAATGAGACAGACCTGCAGATTGACAGCAGCCATATGATGGTCATCAGCCCGGATGAGGGCGGCACGGGAAGAGCCGTGTACTTTTCCAACATGCTGGGACTGGACATGGGTATGTTCTATAAGCGCCGCGATTACACGAAAATCGTTGGCGGACGCAACCCCATCGTGGCCCATGAGTTCCTGGGAGCCAGCGTGGAGGGTAAGGACGTGCTCATCGTCGACGACATGATTTCCTCAGGTGAGAGTGTCATGGATGTGGCCAAGGAGCTGAAGCGCAGGAAGGCCGGGAAGGTTTTTGTGTGCGCTACCTTTGGCCTTTTTACAGGGGGACTTACAAAGTTTGACGAGTATTATGATAAGGGAATCATTGACCGGATACTGACCACGAACCTGGTATATCAGACCCCGGATCTTCTTGAGAGACCATACTATATTAATGTGGATATGAGCAAGTATATTGCCCTCATTATCGACAACCTCAATCATGACGCATCCCTGAGCGATCTGCTGACGCCTACCAAGCGGATCAACCGGCTGCTGGCTCAGTACCGCAGTTAACAGGAACGTGATGTAAAGGATACAAGGCCGTTTTCCTATATCTGCCTGCCGGGGTATGCTGCGGCGCTTAAGGCAGGTCATGGGGGCGGCCTTTTTGGATATCTGACATTTGTTATGGGACAGGGGGAAGATACTGTATGGAAGAAAAGCAGTTTCGCGACAAGGTTTACTGGCTTACATTCCTGTTCAGCCTGCTGGTGGTATGGGTGCACTCCTTTAATGGGGAGCTGTTCATGGGGACCCCGGAGGCAGCCCTTAAGGTGGCAGGGATAGAGCGTATACTGGGAGAGAGACTGGGACAGATAGCGGTGCCGGGATTCTTCATGGTGTCCTCCTATCTGTTTTTTCGCGGTTTTTGCTGGGAGAAGCTCATTCCAAAGTGGCGTTCCAGGATAAGAAGCCTGGTATTGCCCTATCTTTTGTGGAATTTCCTTTACTATATGGGGTATGTGGCGGCCACCCGCCTGGCCGGCCTGTCCGGGGTGGTGGGAAAGACGCCCATACCCTTTAACGGGACCCGGCTCTTTGACGCTCTTGTGTGCTATTCCTATAATCCGGTGTTCTGGTATCTGTTCCAGCTGATTCTTCTGGTGGCGCTGGCACCTCTGGTTTATACTGTGATGCGGGGAAATGTCACAGGCGCCGCTGCCCTGGGAATCATGGTTTATGGTCTTTGGAAGAACTGGGCCATGCCCCTCCTTAACCTGGACGCCCTGTTTTATTTCTGCGCCGCTGCCTGGGTGAGCCTTCACAGGGATACCTGGGGGAGGAAAATAGAGGAAAGGGCTGGGGCTGGGAAGAATATGGCGGCAGGAGCCATTCTTTTGCTGGCCATGGGCTTTCTTCTGTACCTGGGCCGCTTCGGAGGCCTGCTGTGGGAGCGCCCGCTTTACACCGTATGCTGGAGGCTGTGGGGAGTCTGCGCGGCTGTCCTGGCTGTGAAGGCAGCGGACCTTCCGGCTGCCAGGGAGTGGATGAAGCATAACTTTTTCCTGTATGCCATTCATTTTGCCTGGGTCAGGCTTATCAACAAGGCAGCCGCGGCTGCCTTCCCCGGAAGTGCGTTCATTGCCCTGGCCGTATTCATCCTGATGCCCGCCCTCATGACGGCGATCAGCGCCCTGATTGGCGGCGTTATGAGAAGGTTCGTACCCAATGTTTATTATATGCTGTCCGGAGGAAGGTAAGCCGGGCAGTGCGCGTCCGGGAAGTCCCGGCAGGCAGCGCCTCCGGAAAGCCCGGCAGAAATCCTTGCAATCAGCATGATTTTATGATATTCTGATACTACTTCCACGGCATTTCTTGCCGTGATAGCTTTGGCACTGCGTTTTGTGCGCAGGCGTTGGGGTGCGTGCACAGGCACCTGTAAGGGGGCGGTTCGCCCGGAATCCACTTGTATGACAGACAGGAAAACGGTTTGGAAGTAGTATGGAAGCAGTATGGAAGTACTATGGAAACCATCTGACAGTGGCGTGAGAGAGCATCATGGCGGTCATATGAAACCAGCGTGAAAAGGGGGCGTGGCGGGAAAATAGAGGTTGACATTTTGGGGGAACTATACTATTATTGTAACTATCAGAGAACATTTGTTCGCATGAAAGGCATTGGAGGAAACTATGGCCAGAGAAGAGAAGAGTAATGTAATCAACCGCGATATGAATAAAGACGAGAAGTTAAAGGCGTTGGACGCTGCCCTGACCCAGATTGAGAAGGCATACGGAAAAGGATCCGTCATGAAGCTGGGGGATTCCAGGGCCAACATGAATATTGAGACAGTTCCCACCGGCTCCATCAGCCTGGACATTGCTCTGGGATTGGGCGGAGTTCCCAAGGGCAGGATCGTAGAGGTATATGGACCCGAGTCTTCCGGTAAGACCACGGTCGCCCTGCACATGGTGGCAGAGGTACAGAAGCGCGGAGGCATTGCAGGCTTCATTGATGCGGAACATGCCCTGGATCCTGTATATGCCAGGAACATAGGAGTGGATATTGATAACCTGTACATCTCCCAGCCGGATAGCGGCGAGCAGGCCCTGGAGATTACCGAGACCATGGTGCGCTCCGGTGCCGTGGATATCGTGATTGTGGACTCCGTGGCAGCCCTGGTTCCCAAGGCTGAGATTGACGGCGAGATGGGAGATTCCCATGTGGGCCTTCAGGCCAGACTTATGTCACAGGCTCTGAGGAAGCTGACCGCTGTCATCAGCAAGTCCAACTGTATTGTCATCTTCATCAACCAGCTGCGTGAGAAGGTGGGCGTCATGTTTGGCAACCCGGAGACCACCACAGGCGGACGTGCTCTGAAGTTCTACGCATCCGTGCGTCTTGATGTCCGCAGGATAGAAACCTTAAAGCAGGGCGGAGAGGTCACCGGAAACCGTGTCAGGGTAAAGGTAGTGAAGAATAAGATTGCACCTCCTTTTAAGGAGGCTGAGTTCGATATCATGTTTGGCAGGGGCATTTCCAAGGAAGGCGATATCCTGGACCTGGCTGTTAAGGAGAACATCATTGAGAAGAGCGGCGCCTGGTTCGCCTATAACGGCTCTAAGATTGGCCAGGGACGTGAGAATTCCAAGCAGTACCTGTCTGATAACCCGGTCATCTGCGCTGAGGTGGAGGCCAAGGTAAGGGCAAAGTATGAACTGCCCGGGGCAGAGGAAGCCATGGAGGCAGCCGAAGCCTTCAAGACAGCCGCCAAACAGGCGGAAACTGAAACAGGGGGACCTGATGCGGATGCCCCTGAACTGGTATGATGGTGGCAGCCGTCATCCCTGTAGATAAGAGAAAGAGCAAAGTCTTCCTGGAGGAAGGCTTTGCCTTTGTATTATACAGGGGTGAGGTGGAGCGGTACAGGATAGAGGAAGGCAGAGAGCTGGAAGACAGGGTGTATGAGGAAATCCTCAGGGATGTACTGTGTCCAAGGTCAAAGGAGTATGCCCTCCATTTATTAAAGGATTCAGGAAAAACCGAGAAGTGGATGGAGGAAAAACTTGGGAAGGCAGGATACCCCAAAGAGGCAGTGGAATATGCTGTAAATTTCCTGAAGGAATACCATTTTGTGGATGACAATGCCTATGCCCAGAGCTATGTGCGCTCCTATGCGGAGAAAAAGAGCCGCCGCCAGATGGTATATGAGATGCAGCAAAAGGGCGTGGATTCGGCTTACATAGAGGAAGCGCTGGACCAGTCGCCTGTGGACGAGGAGGAATCAGCCAGGCAGGCTCTGACCAGGCGGCTTAAGGGAAAACAGGAGGTATCCTACCAGGAAAAAGGCCGTCTGGCGGCCTTTTTAGGGAGGAAGGGATACTCCTTTGAAGTGATAAACAGGGTATTGAGGGAGATTAAAACCGCTGAAAACCAGGATTAGACCCTGTTGTAATTTGTCTATATTGTCTGTCTCTGCGGGAAAATAAGGGGAAGATACTTGACATAATTCTGAAAAAAGTATAAAATTAATATGTTGTAGTTCGTACAATGAAAATTAAATAAGGAGGTGCTCCTGTGTCACAGATAATGGTCCCTATGATGATTATCGTTATGATAGTTGTGGCTATTATTACTTGGTTTGCTGCACGCAATTACGAGAGGAAGCAGTATGACAGCAAGGTAGGAAGTGCAGAAGAAAAATCAAGGGAAATAATAGATGAAGCATTAAAAACCGCAGAGACAAAGAAGCGAGAAGCTCTCCTGGAAGCCAAGGAAGAATCTTTAAAGACGAAAAATGAGTTAGAGAAGGAAACCAAGGAAAGAAGAGCGGAACTTCAACGTTATGAAAAACGAGTATTAAGCAAGGAAGAAAACGTTGAAAAAAAGGCAGATGCCCTGGAAAAGAAGGAGGCGGACCTGGTCAGGAGGGAAAATATTCTCAGTAAGCGTACTGCAGAAGTGGAATCCCAGTATGAGCAGGGGATACAGGAACTGGAACGGATATCCGGTCTAACCTCCGAACAGGCAAAAGAATATCTTTTAAAATCTGTTGAAGAAGATGTAAAACATGACACAGCTAAATTAATTAAGGAACTTGAAAACAAGGCAAAGGAAGAAGCTGACAAGAAGGCCAGGGATTTAGTGGTGACTGCCATTCAGCGGTGCGCCGCAGACCATGTGGCTGAGACAACGGTTTCTGTTGTACAGCTTCCTAACGACGAGATGAAAGGCCGCATCATCGGACGAGAGGGCCGCAACATTCGTACCCTTGAGACCCTTACGGGTGTGGAACTGATTATCGACGATACCCCGGAAGCAGTAGTATTATCCGGATTTGATCCAATACGTAGAGAAGTTGCTAGAATTGCATTGGAGCGTTTGATTGTGGACGGACGTATTCATCCGGCCAGAATCGAGGAGATGGTAGAGAAGGCACAGAAAGAAGTGGAGAACAACATGAGGGAAGAGGGCGAGGCAGCCTGTCTTGAAGTTGGCATCCACGGAATTCATCCGGAATTAGTTAAGTTACTTGGTAAGATGAAGTTCAGGACCAGCTATGGCCAGAACGCATTAAGGCATTCTATCGAGGTGGCCCAGCTGTCAGGACTTTTGGCGTCAGAACTTGGAGTGGATGTACGTTTAGCCAAACGTGCCGGTTTATTACATGACATTGGTAAATCCGTTGACCATGACATGGAGGGCACCCATGTTCAGCTAGGTGCAGACCTGTGTAAGAAGTATAAGGAATCTGCCACTGTGCTGAATGCGGTGGAATCCCATCATGGCGATGTTGAACCTACCAGCCTCATTTCCTGCATTGTACAGGCAGCTGATACCATATCTGCTGCAAGACCCGGTGCAAGGCGTGAGACTCTGGAGACATATACAAACAGATTGAAACAATTAGAAGATATAACCAATTCCTTTAAGGGAGTGGACAAGTCTTTTGCCATTCAGGCAGGCCGCGAGGTTCGTATCATGGTAGTTCCGGAACAGATCAGCGATGACGATATGATATTGCTGGCAAGAGATGTTTCCAAACGGATTGAGGACGAGCTGGAATATCCGGGACAGATTAAGGTAAATGTGATTCGTGAATCAAGAGTCACGGATTACGCGAAGTAATTGTTCGGAGTGAAAACCAAATGCCCTAAATACCGTAAGAATCCAGTATTCATGCGGGTTTGGGGCATTTTTTTACTTCTTGTAACTTCTTATTAGCTTTTATAATTTCCAACGGCAGGGAAGAATTTTCGAAATCCTTATTGATCTGGGTCATTAACCGCAGATTCTTTCCTTTTTCTTCTTCGAGTTCCGTTTCAGCTTACCGCCCGCAGCGCCCTGTTTTCCAGCTGCTGGATCCGCTTATAGGCAGCGGCCAGCTCCCGTTCGTATCCAAAGGTTTGACAGACTGCAGAGTACATGATATAATGCCAATATAATAATATGGGTGCCGAAGATAATAGGCATACAAGTAAATCCTATTGAAGTAGAAAGGTACCTGCGTCTTTGGTGCAGGTTTATTTTTTATATGTAAAATGCAATGTGGGATGTAGTTTCTGGTGCGTATGATACATATGGAAGATATAATGGACACTCTCCCCAAAATGCAAAGCTTGTTATTCGACTGATATTTGACTTCCTTGCAATTTTTTTTGCAACCCTCAGCGTTGGAAATAATAATACGATACTTCCTTATGTTGCCCCTATTTTACTGTTTGTTTGTGGTCTTTTTTTGACTTTTGAAATATATAATCGAGTAAAAAGGGCGGTTTTGATTAGCCCATGGCTAGTCTAAACATATTGAATAGGGGTGAATTTATGCTTTGGAGAAAAAAAGACTTTACTGTTGCAGAAATGGAAGAGATGGAAAATACTCTAAGAAATAGTAAGTTATATTTGTTAAAATTAAGTGCTGATGATGACGATTTGTCCGGGAAATTAGGGCTAAAAGTTGAATATGTTACAAATATGGCTGATGATAACGAGGCAGAACTCATTCCAATTGATGACAGCAATTATTATGGTCTAATTAGGCTAAGAAAAGAACTAAAAAAACATAAATTTGCGTATATTCATGAGATTATTCATTATATATTTGATGTTGGGTATGGCAACAAAGTGGATGAGTGTTTTTTTAGAAAAAAGAAAGGAAAAACCAACAGTCACGAAGAGCAGAGAACTAATTATATGACAGCAGCTTATATTATGCCATTTGAGCAAATTGTGAGTGAGCTTTATAAATATGATCATAGTGTTCCCAAAATGGATGAAATAGTATTTATTCGTACACTTCAAAGACATTATGAACAAAGTGAAACTGCTGTTATTCGAAGAATTCGTGAAGTTCGAAAGTTAATTAAGTCAAGTGGATGTTAGAGTTTCTTTATAAAGAGCCGGGATGCGTCAGCATCAGATAGCTACCGCGCCCCGGTTTTTCGTGGGTGCAGAGATTGGATTGTTACGCAATAGAACGCCATTTCCGGGGGTAAAGGTATAAATTCCTTACCGCTTCCTTTTTGCACACGGACACATTCGCCCGCATTTACCTTATGCGTTCGGCGGTCTGTCTGGGGGTGATACGCTTCCGCCAGTCCGGGCAGTAAATAGCCCGGTTAGAGCTGGACGCAAAGGGCGCACCGCACACGCTGCACCGCCGCATATCCCCCGTCCATAAAGGGTGCACTCTTCCGCCGGTTCTTACCCATCAGGAGATAAATGCCATTATTGATGCAGCACAGGAAGCATAAAGCCATCATTGCGACCATGCCTTATTGAAACTGTTCAGGAAAAAGAAATCACTCACAAAGGAGACTGTCATGAAGAATAAACGAAGTATTGATTGGTTCCCGCCAGGAAACACGTTTAAGAGAAAGTTGGGTTTTATTTTCTGCTGCACAGGGATTATGTCCATCTTAAACTCGGGGATTGCCATGGCACAGTCTTCGGTTCTTCTGGTTTCCGAAACCCGCGCTGAAGAAGCATACGGTCCCGGCATAGAAGCGGAGCAGACGGAAACCATGCGCATCCGGGCAATCGTAAAAGAAGTAGAAGATGAGAAAATCCTGGTAGAAAGCCAGTCTGAGGAAACTTATTGCGGAGAGATTCTTTTACACACTTCCGTCTATGACACCCGTTTCGTAAACGGGGAGAGCGGCTTTCGGGCAGAGCTGTCTGATATCAAGGCCGGGGATGTGATTTATGCCGATATCCGGACTACGGTGGCCGAAAGCCTGCCTCCCCAGACCACGGCCGAGATTATCATCAGCCAAATGCCAGAAGGCGTCAGCGCCCCGGATTATATCCTCACAGATGCCTTTGAGCGGCAGGAAGATGAAAGCTGGTGCCTGGTCTCTTCATCAGGTACCGTTTACCAGGTTCCCAAAGACTGTCCCGTCATATCCTACGGTATGAATGAACTCTCCTCTTTCCGCATCATCTCAGAATCTAACAAGCTGCTAGTCTGGCTGGATGAAGCGAATACGGTGCAGCGGATTGTCAAGCTTCCGGCTCGGTGGTAACTCTCCGGTACAGTATCCACTGGAACAGCACCACCGCTGCCCATCCGGCTCCGGTAGCAAAAGCAACCGCCGCCAGCCCCCAATGCCTGATCAATACATAGGACAGAATTACGCGGATCGAAATATGCAGGATGGTACCAAAGACCGGAACCTGTACCATGCCAAGCCCGCGATAAAAGCCTACAAAGGAATTACCAAGGAAGCAGAGGACATAAAAGACGGATATTACGTTCATATAAGACCTGGCATGGTTTAAAACCGGACCAGATGCCGCCCCCATCAACAAGATCACAGCAGGTCCTGATGTCAAAAACATAGTTATGGACAATACCAGCCCCAGGCCCGCCATCATCCGTAATCCACACAAAAATCCCTGCCTTATCCTCACTCTTTTGTGGGCTCCGCGGTTTTGTGCCGTGAAGATTGAAATTGCCGTACAGCCGCTGTCTCCGAAGGAATTGGCAAACCCTTCGATCCGCGCCGTGGCGGTGTAGGCGGATATCATTCCGGTTCCGCCGGTATTTACGGTTCCCTGTACCAGCAGTTTCCCGATATAGAGGCTTGACTGATGGAGCGCAGAGATCGTTCCCAACATGATTGTTCTCATAAACAATGGAAAATGGAAAGAGACATCTCTCGCATGAAACAGCAGTTTCGGAGTCTGTTTTTTCATATATCCCAGGCATATAAAAGCAGCGAACAACTGCGAAACCACGGTAGCATACGCAGTGCCGGCCATCCCCAAGCCAAAGGAAAGGACAAAGAGGAAGTCAAGAATGGTGTTTAACCCCATAGCAAGCAAGAGAATCCAAAGGGATGCTCCCGTATCGCCTGCCCCGCGCAGTACGGCCGCACACCAGTTATAAAGAAATACCGCAGGCAGCCCCAAATAGATAATCCTCAGATACTCCTGTACAAACCCCGCAACCTCTGCCGGTGTCTGTATGCCTCTGAGTAAAGGCTGCAAGGCCAGCATCCCGCACATACTCAGCATGATCGTAAAGCCGCCCCCGAATGCAAGCGATAGAAAGCTTTCTTTCCTTAATAAATCCCAGTTCTTTTGTCCATACAATTCCGCTATGATAATCGCAATCCCGTTACAGCACCCGCTTATGACAAAAAGAGACAAGTTCATGACACTGCCTGCAACGCCCGCGGCTGCAAAGGCGGTTTCTCCGATATAATGCCCCACTACAAAGGAATCAATGGTGTTATACATCTGCTGCAGGATATTTCCCCATATCAAAGGCAGGGCCAGGGCAGTCAACTGTTTCCAGATAATGCCGTTTGTTAAGTCATCAGTCAGATTCATCGTTGTTACCTCCGCATAACAGTTTACCGCAAAGAAAAATAGTTGTAAAATGCCATATTATGCGATAATATATAAACGGAACTTTATATTATGAGGGAAAGAACCATGACTCATCTGGAAATTGAAGCATTTTTTGAGATACTGAAGGCCGGCTCCATATCCTGTGCCGCGCAGAATTTGTATGTGACCCAGCCGGCACTCAGCCGGAGAATCAAAGTCTTAGAAGCAGAACTGGGATATCCGTTATTTGAACGAAACAGGGGAAAGCGTAATATTGTCCTGACAAAGCAGGGAGAAGCATTCATTGCTGTCGCCCACAAATGGCTTGGCGTATGGCAGGAAGCCCAGGAAATCAAACGGCTTAACAGCCCCAGAATCCTAAATCTGTCCTCTGTGGGAAGCGTGAGCAGTTATATTCTGCCGGATGTTTTTGAACAATTCTCACAGCAGTATCCTCAAGTGAGCATCTGCTTTCACAACTACCATTCCTATGAAGCCTATCAGTATATAGACAGTGGGCTGATTGACATCGCTTTTATTTCGGACCATATGTATTATAAGAATGTGGAGACGATTCCCGCCTTTTTTGAGCCAATGGTTTTCGTTGCAAACAACAGTTGCAATTATCCGGACTCGGTTTCTCCTGCTATGCTGAAACCCAGTCAGGAAATCCTGCTTCCGTGGAACCCTGAGTACGATGCATGGCATGATTACTGGTTCCACTCCAGGCCGGAATTCGAAGTATCGCTGGATCAGATGGATTTGCTGGAACATGCCCTGCTCTGGAAAGATACCTGGGCGGTTGTCCCTGCGTCCGTGGCGGATAAAATCGTTGGCAGCCATGTCTCGATTCACTACCTGTCCTCGCCGCCACCGGACCGGATTATATATTATCTGAAAAAAACGTGCAAGCAGACGGAGCCCGTCTCCCTTTTTTTAAAGCTCCTTCATAAAAAGCTGGAGACAATACCACAGGTGACATCCTATCTGTCAGGAGCGCCTGATTAATCCGGGAAGTATAGGTTTGGTAAATAACTGTTTAAAGAAAAAGAGATTGTACCATCCATGTATCATGCTAGAATATATGTGCTCTGCATTGTGTATAAACTGGGAATTAAACGGCCTGTTTTTTCATCAGGAGGATGGCCAACGGCCATCCGGCCCTTGACCCAAGGCTGATTGGACATGGTGCCCGGGTCTCCTATCTGGTGTTCCGGATGCCGAAGGAGGATTTGTATCCATGTTCGTGGAGAATTATGATAGCCGTAGAATCTTCAGCCAGAGAATCTTAAGGAAATGTATATTGACACAGCAGGCAAAACTGGATAAAGTAGGGTTATACCAGGAACGGAAAAAGGAGGAATCATAATATGCTGCACATGAAGCGGAGATTAATGATGGCTGCGGCAGGAGTACTGGCTGCCCTGATGGTGTTTCCTGCATACGGCGCCAGCCGTAAACCCATTAAGTCCATAAACCTGACAATAAAAGCAGAGATAAAGCCGGATACGGATTTCGGAGACGAGCTGATAGAGATTGAGACCAGCAGCAACAAGTACTCTGTGGATGGCTATGAAATTCTGAATGACGATGTGGAATGGAGGGAGGACACCATACCCAGAATCCAGATTACCCTCACAGCCAACGATGATTATTATTTCCAGTCCCTTCCAAAGGATAAGGTGATCATAAAAGGCGGAGCTGAGTTCAAAAATTCCAAGAGGGAGGATTCCAGCACCACCCTGCTGATGGAAGTGGAGCTCCAGGCCCTGAACACCTCCCTTCATGCTTTGACGAACGTGGTCCTCACAGAGGACGGCATAGCCACCTGGGACGCCATACCGGCAGCGGGCAGCTATGAGGTGCGTGTGTACAGGGACGACAAGGCAGTGGGCGCTGTCATGACAGTGGGCACCAATACATGCAACTGCCGTGAGCGCCTGCAGAAGGGCGATACGGCCTACACGGTCAAGGTGAGGCCTGTAAGCAAATTCGACAGCAAGGAAAAAGGAGACTGGGCGGAATCTCCCAGCACCTACATACCGGAGGAAAAGGCGGCCCAGTTCAGGGAGAATCCCACGGGAGGTAACGGAGAATGGGTACAGACCCCGGAGAACGGCAGATGGTGGTACCGCAACGCGGACGGCAGCTATCCGGCCAACAGCTGGCAGCAGATAGGAGATAAGTGGTATTTCTTTGACGCACAGGGCTACATGGTGACCGGATGGGTACAGTGGGACGGTAAGGAGTATTACTGCTCCGACAACGGCGAGATGCTGACCAACTGTCTGACACCGGATTCCTACTGGGTAGGGGATGACGGGGCAAAGATTAACCAGTAACACAACTGAACATGGAATACAGGATGCTGTAGGAGTATAGGAATGTACTCCTACAGCTATTTTTGAGGTGATGTGTCATGAATGAGGAAGAGTGGAGAAAGAGAATCTGCATGGAAACAGACACAGGATATTCCTATGATCTGGCTAAGCGGATGGAGCAGTACCGCACCAACCCGGTGCTGGGATACAGAACCGCCGGGTCAAGGGCGGAGTTTGAGACAGGCGGGATGCTGGTCCGGGAAATGGAGTCCCTGGGGCTTGCGGACGTACATAAGGACAGGATATCCGTGGACAGCTGGGAGTTTGAGAAGGCAGTCATGCTTTTTACAGACAGCCGGGGCAGGGAGCACGAGTTTCAATTGGGTGCTTACCAGACAGATTTCCATACCGGCGGATTTCGGGAATTCAGCCTGGTATACCTGGGAAAGGGGACGGCGGCAGATTACAGACAGGTGGATGTGGCCGGAAAGCTGGTTCTCATCGATATCAACCAGAGGGATGAGTGGTGGATCAATTTTCCCGTATACCAGGCCCGGCTCAAAGGGGCAGCTGCCCTGATTGCTGTCCAGGAGCGGGGGTATGGGGAGATAAACGACACGGCCCTTAACGCCCAGGACATAGCAGGGCCGGCTGACGCCCCTGCCTTTTCCATGTCCCGGGCGGACGCTGGTGTGCTGAAGGCGTCCATGGGGAAGGAAAATCAGGTGCGGGTGCGCCTGGACGCCTCATCCACGGTGCTTAAGGATCAGGAGACTTATAATATCATAGGAACCATACCGGGGACAGAGGAAGGAATGATTCTGCTGTCGGCCCATTACGACTCCTATTTCAGCGGATTTCAGGACGACAATGCCGCGGTGGCCATGATGCTTGGCATAGCCAGAGCCGTGCTGCGGTCAGGATATAAGCCCAGAAAGACACTTGTGTTCTGCGCCATGGCTGCGGAGGAGTGGGGAGTGGTGAATTCCAAATACGACTGGTCCGCCGGCGCCTATGAGCAGGTATTTACAGCCAGGCCTGACTGGGCGGGAAAGGTTATTGCGGATCTGAACTTCGAACTGCCTGCCCATGCCCATGGCAGGAAGGATGCTGTGCGGTGCGTGTATGAGTTCACGGATTTCCTGGAGGAATTTATAACCGGTTCGCCAGCCGGTTTTTTTACCTGCCAGCCATATCCGGAGGGGGTGGAAGTGCTGAGCCCCATACAGACTTGGTCGGATGATTTTTCCATGGCTATCGGGGGAATTCCGTCCATGGTCAATGATTTCAGCGCAGGGGAATTTATGGAGACCCATTACCATTCCCAGTATGACAATGAAAACTTTTACCAGGAACCGGTGTACCGGTTCCACCATGAGATGTACGCCGGCCTTGTCCTGGCTTTTGACAGGACAGCGGCAGTGCCCATGAATTTTGCAAGACTGTTTGAGGGCGCAGCGGCCAGCATTGACGGCAGCGTCTGCCGCGGGGCGGGAGCCGATCTGCCGGGGCTGCGTTTGGTTTTGGACCAGGGAATCGAAGCAGGAGAAGCCCTTTATGGAAAAATAAGGGAAATAAACAGGATATACGGACGGCTTCTGGACCGCGGCGAGGAAGAGAAAGCCGATGAACTGGCAGCGGGGTGCCGGCCGTTTAACCGGGAACTCCTGCGCATCTTTAAAAAGGAACAGGATTATTTTGTCCGGCTGAGCTGGCACGATGATGTGCTCTTTCCCCAGCAGGCGGTCCAGGAAAATGTAAGGGCCATGGACAGGGCCATTGCCTGTCTTGAAAAGCATGACCTGACCGGAGCCCTGGAGGCTGTCTATACCATAGACAACAACCGCTACGCGCTTTTGTTTGAGGAGGAGGTCTATACCTATTTTACGGAATACGTCCTGAACCAGCCTTCTGACCGGCTTAAATGGGGGGCGGGAAGGATTGTCCATCACCAGAACCTGTTTAGCCTGGTTGAGAGCCTGAAGGCCAAGGCGCGGGAAGAAAACCCGGATACCCGGGAGGAATATGATGTCCTTGTCAGGGCGCGGGAAAACCAGCTTGGCTGCTATGAGGATGACATCCGGTACATGATTACATCCGCCGGCAAACTCCTGGAGGCAATCCGGCAGGCAGTTCAATGGGCTTCTGAAATAAATAAGGACTTAGATACAAATGAGAGTAAGATACAGGAGGAGTAAATGAGAGATGGAAAGCCGACAATTATACCGGGTTAAGGAGGAGGACTTGCCCAGATTGGAGAAACTGCTGACCGGGTGTTTTGAACACGACCCGTTATACTGTAAACTGATCCCGGATGAGGAGATAAGGAAACGGCTTCTGCCGGAGCTGTTTGCCTGTGACCTGACAGAATTCTATGAGACCTGCGAGATATACTCAGACAGCCCTGAGATGAATTCCCTGCTGGTTGTTTCCGATGAAACCGAGCCATATAACCCGCTGACCTATTATCTGGCAGAGGCATGGGCTTCTCTTAGGACCGATGAGTTCCTGATTAAGGAGGACCCCAGCCTTAAGACTCTGTGGAAGTTCATGCTGGGCAAGGATTACCTCAACTCCAGATGGACGGCCCAGCTCCACCAGACGGAACGGATACACATTATTTACCTGGCTGTCCGGCCGGATATGCAGCATCACGGCCTGGCAGCCCTGCTGTTAGGTGAGGTCATCCGTTATGCTGACCAGCACAAGCTCATGATATCGCTGGAAACCCATAATCCGGATAATGTGCCTCTGTATGAGCATTTTGGGTTTAAGGTCTTTGGCGTGATGGAAAAGCATTTTGCGTTGAGACAGTATTGTCTGGTCAGGGAGGCATAGGAGCCGGAGATAGGCAATAGGAGGCAGGCTGTTTGCGGTTCTTCCATAACTTCCAGTCATGATAATAATTCCAAACTTGTATATTTCACTATGGCGAAATTCTGCCGGAAAGGTTGAAATACCTTTTCAAATGATATATGATTGAAAGAAATCGTTTTATTGCGGATAAATATAACCACAAAGAATAGAAAATAGGGGAGACATGCATCATGAATTATAATGTGACTGTGATTCCGGGTGATGGGATTGGACCGGAGATTGTGAGAGAGGCCAGGAAGGTGCTGGACCAGGTGGGAAAGGTGTACGGCCATTCGTTTGATTATACCGAGATTCTGATGGGGGGGTGCTCCATTGATGCGTATGGGGTTCCGCTTACAGAGGAAGCTCTGGAGACGGCCAGAAAGAGCGATGCGGTGCTTCTGGGGGCCGTGGGCGGAGATGTGGGAAACTCACGGTGGTATGATGTGGCTCCCAACCTCAGGCCGGAGGCGGGACTTCTGGCTATCCGCAAGGGGCTGGGGCTCTTTGCTAATATCAGGCCGGCTTATCTTTATAAGGAATTGGCTGAGGCCTGCCCTCTGAAGAAGGATATTATAGGGGATGGCTTTGATATGGTCATTATGAGGGAGCTTACCGGCGGTCTTTATTTTGGGGACAGGTATACAAGGGAAGTGGACGGCGTCATGACAGCCGTGGACACACTTACATATAATGAAAAGGAAATCAGAAGGATTGCCGTTAAGGCGTTTGATATTGCCATGAAGCGCAGGAAGAAAGTGACCAGCGTGGATAAGGCCAATGTCCTTGATTCCTCCAGATTGTGGAGGAGGGTGGTAGAGGAAGTGGCCGGGGATTACCCGGAAGTGGAGCTGTCCCACATGCTGGTGGACAATTGTGCCATGCAGCTGGTCATGAATCCCGGTCAGTTTGATGTGATTCTTACGGAGAATATGTTTGGGGACATCCTTTCGGATGAGGCCAGCATGATTACAGGCTCTATCGGAATGCTGTCCTCCGCCAGCATGAATGAGAGCAGGTTTGGTCTCTATGAGCCCAGCCATGGCTCTGCTCCCGACATTGCGGGTAAGGATATGGCCAACCCCATTGCCACCATCCTTTCGGCAGCCATGCTGCTGCGCTATTCCTTTGATTTGGACCGGGAGGCAGATGCCATTGAGCAGGCTGTACAGGCTGTTCTGACCGAAGGATACCGCACCGGGGACATTATGTCGGAGGGATGCGTCAAGGTGGGCACCTGCAAAATGGGTGATTTGATTGCGGGACGGATTGGATGATGAAGGCCGGATGGATTCCTGTCCGGATTAGATGAAAGGGGATACGACATGAAAAGTGATGCAGTTAAGACAGGTATGCAGCAGGCACCCCACAGGTCCCTGTTTAATGCTCTTGGTATGACAGAGGAAGAAATGAGAAAGCCTCTGGTGGGTATTGTAAGTTCCTATAATGAGATAGTTCCGGGCCATATGAACCTGGATAAAATTGTGGATGCCGTGAAGCTGGGCGTTGCCATGGCCGGCGGCACCCCGGTGGTGTTCCCGGCCATTGCTGTCTGCGATGGGATTGCCATGGGACATATCGGCATGAAGTATTCCCTGGTGACCAGGGATTTGATTGCGGATTCCACGGAGTGTATGGCGCTGGCCCATCAGTTTGACGCGCTGGTAATGGTTCCGAACTGTGATAAGAATGTTCCGGGACTTCTGATGGCGGCGGCCAGGATTAATGTGCCGACGGTGTTTGTCAGCGGCGGCCCCATGCTGGCCGGCCATGTGAAGGGGCATAAAACCAGCCTTTCCAGCATGTTTGAGGCGGTGGGCGCTTACGCGGCAGGCAATATGTCCGAGGAGGATGTTAAGGAGTTTGAGAATAAGGCATGTCCTACCTGCGGTTCGTGTTCCGGTATGTATACGGCTAACAGCATGAACTGTCTGACCGAGGTTCTGGGCATGGGACTCAGGGGAAACGGCACGATCCCGGCTGTTTACTCCGAGCGCATCAAGCTGGCGAAGCATGCCGGCATGAAGGTGATGGAGATGTACGAGAAGAACATACGCCCAAGGGATATCATGACAGAAGAGGCATTCATTAACGCCCTGACCATGGATATGGCGCTGGGATGCTCCACCAACAGCATGCTTCACCTTCCTGCCATTGCCCATGAGGCGGGCGTGGAGCTGAACGTGGATATTGCCAACGAAATCAGCGCAAGGACTCCCAACCTGTGCCATCTGGCGCCGGCAGGCCCCACCTACATAGAGGATTTGAACGAGGCCGGGGGAATCTATGCGGTAATGAAGGAAATCAGCAAGAAGGGACTTTTGAACCTGGACTGCATGACTGTCACGGGCAGGACCGTGGGGGAAAACATAAAGGATTGTGTCAACAAGAACCCGGAGGTTATCCGTCCGGTGGAGAATCCATACAGCCAGACCGGCGGCATTGCCATATTAAAGGGCAATCTGGCCCCGGATTCCGCAGTGGTGAAACGCTCCGCTGTTGCGCCTGAGATGTTAAAGCATGAGGGACCGGCCAGGGTATTTGACTGCGAGGAGGATGCCATTGATGCCATCAAGGGCGGCAGGATTGTGGCCGGAGATGTGGTGGTCATCCGTTATGAAGGACCTAAGGGAGGCCCGGGCATGAGGGAGATGCTCAATCCTACTTCTGCCATTGCCGGTATGGGACTGGGTTCCACGGTGGCCCTGATTACAGACGGACGTTTCTCCGGTGCTTCCAGAGGCGCTTCCATCGGCCATGCCTCACCGGAGGCAGCAGTGGGCGGACCCATTGCCCTGGTGGAAGAGGGGGATATTATTTCCATTGATATCGACAACCATAAGCTGAACGTGCTGGTATCTGACGAGGAGATGGCGGCCAGGAAAGCCAGGTGGCAGCCGCGCACCCCGCAGGTCACCACGGGTTATCTGGCCAGATACGCGTCCCTGGTTACTTCCGCTGAGAGGGGAGCTGTGCTGCAGGTAAAGTAGGTTCCGGAGCCTGCGGGCGTTACCGGGCTGTCCGGCGGCAGCGGTAGGGGGCGCGCATCATGAAATAACAGTAACAGTTCAGACGGCGCATCTTCTTGACCGAAAATGCCGGTCAAGAAGCATCGGATGTCCATCCGATGGAAAAATTGGTGCAGAATTGGTTTTATAAGCCAGCTTAACACCCGCTTCTGCACCGATTTTTCCGCCGTCTGAACTGTTACAAATAACATGGAGAAAAGGAGTGCAGTATATATGAGCAAATTGACGGGGGCAGAGATTGTAGTTGAGTGTTTGAAGGAACAGGGTGTGGACACCGTATTTGGTTATCCGGGCGGCGCTATCCTGAATATATATGATGCATTGTACCAGCATCAGGATGAAATCACCCATATCCTGACATCCCACGAGCAGGGGGCTTCCCATGCAGCCGACGGCTACGCAAGGGCCACCGGCAAGGTGGGCGTGTGCCTTGCCACATCCGGCCCGGGCGCTACCAATCTGGTGACAGGCATCGCTACTGCTTATATGGATTCCGTGCCGGTGGTGGCCATTACCTGCAACGTGACCAACAGCCTGCTGGGCAAGGACAGTTTCCAGGAAATCGACATTACGGGCGTGACCATGCCCATTACAAAGCATAATTTTATTGTAAAGGATGTAAAACGTCTGGCAACGGTCATCCGCAGGGCGTTTACCATAGCGCAGACAGGACGTCCCGGACCTGTGCTGGTGGATATCACCAAGGACGTGACGGCTGCGCTCTGCGAATATGAGAAGCGGGTTCCGGAGGAAATCGTGCACCAGAGCGATACCATTACAGAGCAGGATATGGACCGGGCCGTGGAGATGATCCGCAAGGCGGCAAAGCCGTTTATCTTTGTGGGCGGCGGTGCTGTGCTGTCCAATGCGTCCGACGAGCTGAGGGCATTTGCCCATAAGATTCAGGCGCCGGTGGCAGACAGCCTTATGGGAAAGGGCGCTTTTGACGGGGCTGACGAGCTGTACACAGGCATGGCGGGCATGCACGGCACCAAGACCTCCAACTTCGGCATAACCGAGGCCGACCTGCTGATTGTGGTGGGCGCCAGGTTCAGCGACCGTGTGACCGGCAACGCATCCAAGTTTGCAAAGAATGCAAAGATTCTCCAGCTGGACATCGACCCGGCGGAGATTAACAAGAATATCAAGGTGGACGCCAGCATCATTGGCGACGTGAAGGTCATCCTGCGCAAGCTGAATGCCAGGCTGGACCCGGTGAACCACGACGAGTGGATAGCCCATATAGAGCGTATGAAGGATATGTACCCGCTGCGCTATGATAAGAACTTGCTCACAGGTCCTTTCATCGTACAGACCATCAACGAGGTGACTGGCGGGGACGCTGTCATTGTCACTGAGGTGGGGCAGCACCAGATGTGGGCGGCTCAGTACTACCAGTACCGCCAGCCCCGCACCCTCCTTACTTCGGGAGGACTGGGAACCATGGGATATGGCCTGGGCGCTGCCATCGGCGCAAAGATGGGATGCAGGGATAAGACGGTCATCAACATTGCAGGCGACGGCTGCTTCCGCATGAACATGAACGAGATTGCCACGGCCACCCGGTATAATATCCCGGTGGTGGAGGTCATTGTAAACAACCATGTGCTGGGCATGGTACGCCAGTGGCAGACCCTGTTCTACGGCAAGCGTTATTCCCAGACCATACTGAATGATTCGGTGGATTTTGTGAAGATCGCAGAGGCCATGGGAGCCAGGGCTTACCGTGTGACGCAGAAGGAAGAGCTGGAGCCGGTGCTCCGCGAAGCCATCTCCTTAAACATTCCTGTGGTCATTGACTGTCAGATCAGCTGCGATGATAAGGTATTCCCCATGGTATCGCCGGGAGCGCCCATTGCGGATGCTTTTGACGATACGGACTTGAAAATTAATTAAAAACAGTGTATAGTAGTCTTTAATATCTTGGCTGCGTTATCAGATTAGCACGATAAAGCGACAGAATGCATGCTAGAGCGTATCAGAAAGCAATTTTCAGACACGCTCTGGGCCAGGTGGGACAGATATACGATGGAGTATACAGTCAGGCGACTTCTCTGTATGCGGTATGGCATTGTATTGTGCCGGGTTCCGCATATGGAGGAGTCCTCTGTATATATATATTAAAGAGGATATGTGCAGCAAGTACAACCATTTAAAGGAGGAGAACAAGATGAGCAGAGTTTACAATTTTTCAGCCGGACCGGCCGTTTTGCCGGAGGACGTCCTGAAGGAAGCCGCAGCAGAGATGCTGGATTACAGGGGAACAGGAATGTCAGTGATGGAGATGAGTCATCGATCTAAGGCTTATGACACCATCATCAAGGAAGCTGAATCAGACCTGCGGGATCTTTTACATATTCCGGATAACTATAAGGTACTGTTCCTTCAGGGGGGCGCATCCCAGCAGTTTGCCATGGTGCCCATGAACCTGATGAAGAACAAGGCGGCAGATTACATCCTTACCGGTCAGTGGGCTAAGAAGGCCTGTCAGGAAGGCTCCATTTACGGAAAGGCCAATGCCATTGCTTCCAGCGCTGACAAGACCTTCAGCTATATTCCGGACTGCTCCGACCTGCCTGTATCCGAGGACGCTGACTATGTGTATATCTGTGAGAACAACACCATTTACGGCACCAAGTACTGGACCCTTCCCAACACAAAGGGAAAGCTTCTGGTAGCTGACCAGTCCTCATGCTTCCTGTCCGAGCCCGTGGATGTGTCAAAGTACGGCCTGATCTTTGCAGGCGCCCAGAAGAACGTGGGACCGGCTGGAACCGTCATTGTCATTGTGAGGGAGGACCTGGTGACAGAGGATGTGCTGCCCGGGACACCTACCATGCTCCGCTATAAGACCCATGCGGACGCAGAGTCACTGTACAATACCCCGCCTACATACGGCATATACATGTGCGGAAAGGTATTTAAGTGGCTGAAGGCCAGAGGCGGCCTGGCAGCCATGAAGGAATACAACGAAAAGAAGGCTAAGATCCTCTATGATTTTCTGGATGAAAGCCGGTTATTTAAGGGTACTGTGGTTAAGAAGGACCGCTCACTGATGAACGTGCCGTTCGTGACAGGGGACGAGGAACTGGACGCCCTGTTTGTGAAGGATTCAAAGGCAGCGGGCTTTGAGAATCTGAAGGGACACAGAACCGTGGGCGGCATGCGTGCCAGCATTTACAATGCAATGCCTGCGGAGGGTGTTGAGAAACTGGTGGAATTTATGGCTGACTTCGAGAAGAAGCACAGGAAATAAAAGTCTTTGGACATATAGAGGAGAGTTGGATTATTATGAAAAAAATTCATTGCTTGAACCCCATTGCGAAGTGCGGCACGGAGCTGTTTCCGGCCGGATATGAGATGACAGACAACGTGGCGGACGCTGACGCCGTCCTGGTGCGCAGCGCTTCCATGCATGATATGGAACTTCCGGAGAACCTGGTGGCGGTGGGCCGCGCGGGAGCCGGTGTCAATAACATCCCGCTGGATTCCTGCGCGCAGAAGGGCATCGTTGTATTCAATACACCGGGAGCCAATGCCAACGGCGTAAAGGAGCTGGTGATTGCAGGCATGCTCATGGCTTCCCGGGATATCGTGGGAGGTATCGAGTGGTGCAAGGCCAATGCGGAGGACGACAACATTACCAAGGACACAGAGAAGAGCAAGAAGGCATTTGCCGGCTGCGAGATTAAGGGCAAGAAGCTGGGTGTTATCGGCCTGGGAGCCATCGGCGCGGAGGTTGCCAACGCTGCTACCCATCTGGGAATGGAGGTATACGGATACGACCCATATATTTCCATCAACGCGGCCTGGAGGCTGTCCAGGAGTGTAAAGCATATCACCAATGCGGACATTATTTTCCAGGAATGTGATTATATTACCATCCATGTGCCCCTTATGGATACCACCAGGGGAATGATTAACAGGGAAAAACTGGCTATCATGAAGGATGGGGTGGTAATCCTCAACTTCTCCAGGGATACCCTGGTCAATGACGATGATATGGCGGCTGCGCTGGACGCGGGAAAGGTGCGCTACTATGTCAGCGATTTCCCCAATCCAAAGGTCGCAAACATGGAGAGGGTTATCCTGCTTCCCCATCTGGGCGCTTCCACAAAGGAGTCCGAGGACAATTGCGCGGTGATGGCGGTGAAGGAGCTGACAGATTACCTGGAGAATGGCAATATCAAGAACTCCGTCAACTTTCCGTCCTGCGATATGGGCATGTGCCAGGCAGAGAGCCGTGTGGCCGTGCTTCATATGAACATTCCCAACATGATTGGACAGATTACGGGTATATTGGCTGAACAGGGCATGAACATTTCCGATATGACCAATAAGAGCCGGGATAAGTATGCCTACACGCTGCTGGATTTGGAGCACAAGGCAGAGGATGCCACCATCCAGAAGCTCAGGGCCATCAAAGGCGTGCTGAGGGTGCGGGTGGTTAAGTAACTGCGCTCTACCATGGCCGGACTGTAACCTTAGATAAACAGGAGAGAAACTATGGCAGTAGTAAAACCATTTATGTGTATCAGGCCCGCGGCGGACAAGGCGGCCCGGGTAGCGGCCCTGCCCTATGATGTGTATAACAGGAAGGAAGCCTGTGAGGCCGTTAAGGGGAATCCCCTTTCCTTCCTGAACATTGACAGGGCTGAGACTCAGTTTGGGGATGACGTGGACACCTATGACAGCCGTGTCTATGACAAGGCCAGGGAGCTGCTTGATTGTCAGATTGAGGAGGGGGTCTATGTGACGGACCCTGAGGAAAATTACTATCTCTATGAACTCACCATGGATGGCAGGAGCCAGACCGGTATCGTGGCCTGCTGTTCCATTGACGACTATGTGGACGGCGTGGTGAAGAAACATGAGAATACCAGGGAGGATAAGGAACTGGACCGCATCCGCCACGTGGATACCACTAACGCCCACACAGGCCCTATTTTCCTGGCCTACAGGCAGAATCAGGAGCTTAAGGCTTTGGTGGCCCAGGTGAAGGAGGAGGTGCCTCTGTATGATTTCGTGTCAGAGGACGCAATCCGCCACAGGGCGTGGATGATTGGCGCCAGAAATATGGTGCGGGCCGTGGAGGATGCATTTGCGGCCATACCGGCCACCTATATTGCGGACGGACATCACAGGGCTGCCTCCGCTGTGAAGGTGGGGCTTAAGAGAAGGGAAGAGAACCCGGATTATACGGGGAAGGAACCTTTCAACTATTTCCTGTCCGTACTGTTCCCGGACGAGGAACTTAAGATACTGCCCTACAACCGGGTAGTGAAGGATTTAAACGGATTGGGACAGGAAGATTTTCTGGCTGCTGTTTCGGAGCGCTTTGAGGTGCAGGAACGTGGCGGGGCAGGAACCGGGGCCTTTGGGCCTGAGGAGAAGGGCACATTCGGCATGTTCTTAAAGGACAGATGGTACAGTCTTAAGGTGAAGCCGGAGTTTGTGAGCAGTGACCCGGTGAAGGGGCTGGACGTGTCTATCCTTCAGGACCAGCTTCTGGGGCCGGTGCTTGGAATCGGCGACCCCAGGGTTGATAAGCGCGTTGACTTTATCGGCGGGATACGGGGACTTAAGGAACTGGAGCGCCGGGTTGGTGAGGATATGGAGGTGGCATTTTCCATGTTCCCCACATCCATAGAGGAGTTGTTGTCTGTGGCGGACGCGGGGCTTCTCATGCCGCCTAAGTCTACCTGGTTTGAGCCGAAGCTTCGGAGTGGGCTGTTTATACATAGGTTGGGGTAGGATGAGGGGAAGGGGGTACGCGGACGCGCGTGGGGAGCCGCGTCCGTGAGAGCCGGGAACGCAGTCCGGGAGGTGACCGTTTCCGCAGTGGGAGAGACTAAGACCCAAGGGGCAGGAAAACCCGGGGACCGCAAAAATTACGCCGAACTCCTGATGAGTTCGGCTCCATGTTTGCTTTGCTCCGGGCGTGGAGCGCCCTGCGCAACCCCGGCTTTGCCTGCCCCTTGCGCCTAAGTCTCTCCGAACTGCTCCAAAGCCACCTCCCGCCCTGCGTTCCCGGCTCTCACCCACTACATTTCCAGAGCGTCCGCTGTCTCTTCCACGCAAAGGATAGAAAAAGTATCTCTGGCTGGTGATGCTGGCTAATCGGAAAGTTGCTGCCGCGGCCACCCCCATCCCACTCACGGACGGATGCACCTAACCCCTCTACATCTTTACATCTAAATTAATCAGAACCCAATATTGTTGCTGTCAATACTATCAAACACCAACTTGAAAGTGGACCTCTTAGACTCGTCCAGGTGATACAAGAGCTTTTCCACAGCGGTATCCCAGTCTTTTTGCAGGCAGGGGACAATGATGTCAATGTGTTCCCTGAAGGTATCCTCCAAACGGTTGTTGGAGATATTTCCTGTCATGAAGCGGAAACGCTCGCTCTGGGTCTGTATCAGTGCGTAATTCTGGCGCAGGTAAACGTTAGGGCAGGCGTCCACAATCATTTGGTGGAAGGAGGAATCTAAGTCATAAAAGTAATTGTTGTTCTGAAAGCACTCGCTGTTTGCGTCTTTATGGGAAAAAATATGGTAGAATTCGTTCAGCTTGTCCTCGTCCAGAAATGAACCATAATTTTTCAAGATATAAGGTTCATATAATTTCCGTATCTCAAAAATCATGTTCACGTCCTTGATGGACAGGGCGGTCACGGTGATTCCTTTCTTTGGTTTTATCTCAATAAGCCCCTCCTGCTCCAGCCTGCTTAAGGCATCGCGGATGGGCGTTCTGCTTATCTTTAATTCATCGGTCAGGATTTCCTCATTTAAAAACGTCCCCGGCGCATATTCACAGGTGACGATTTTTTGCTTTATTGTGTTGTATGCCAAGGTCTTCAGATTGGTTTTAACCACGATGAACATACCCCCCCTCTTTTAATATATATGAAAGTATTTTATCATAGATATCGCGCCGGTTCAATAAGAGGGTAAAATAAAATGATTGAGCAATGGTCATATTGCATAAAAATATAGAATAGAATCGGTCATTATATACAAAATATAAAACATGGTCAGAGAATCAGTTGACATGATGTATTTATTAATATATACTATGATGTATACAACAGAGAATATATCTCAGCTGGGAGGAAGATTAATGAAAGCAATGTATATTAATGCACCCGGTCAGGTAGAGTTCAGGGATATCGATAAACCAGTGCGGCAAAAGGGTGAGGTTCTGCTGAAACTCCTGTACGGAGGAATATGCGGAAGCGACCTGGGTTCCTACAAGGGGACCTTCGCGTACTTCGATTATCCAAGGATACCAGGCCATGAGTTTTCTGCGGAAATCGTGGAAGTGGATGAGGACAATGACCAGGGACTGCGCCCGGGAATGATTGTAACCTGTAATCCATATTTTAACTGCGGACACTGTTATTCCTGCGAGCACGGAATCGTGAATGCATGTATGGATAACCAGACCATGGGATGCCAGAGAGACGGGGCGTTTCAGGAGTATATAACCATGCCTGAGGAGCGTGTGTATGACGGAAAGGGATTGGATCCCATGCTTCTTGCAGCCATTGAGCCTTTCTGCATCAGCTATCATGGGGTCAGCAGGGCAGAGGTAAAGCAGGGGGACAAGGTTCTGGTCATAGGAGCCGGTACCATCGGTGTTCTGGCTGCAGTGGCAGCCAAGGCAAAGGGGGCAGTGGTTTGCATATCCGATGTGTCCATGGGGAAACTGGACATGGCCAGGGAGTTTGGCGTGGATGGCATCATCCTCAATGATTCCCCGGAGAGCTTTGACAAGGCGGTGAAGGAGATTACAGACGGGAATGGGTTTGATATAGCCATTGAGGCGGTCGGACTTCCATCCACATTCCAGAACTGCATTGACGCGGCCTGTTTTGGGGGAAAGGTGGTTGTCATCGGGGTAGGAAAGAAAAATCTGGATTTCAATTTCACACTGCTCCAGAAAAAGGAACTTAATGTATTCGGTTCAAGAAATGCCCTTAAGAAAGATTTTGTGGAGCTGATTGACCTGGTCAAGGAAGGAAAGGTACCGGTAAAGGGAATCATCACCAATATATACAAATTTGAGGATGGGGCCAAGGCGTTCTATGATTTTGCCAACAATCCGGGAGATATGCTGAAGGTAATCCTGGACTTTACGGACAGATAAAACACAAAAGGTAAAGGTAACAAAAAATTAATCTCTCAGGGTATAATTCCCCGCAACTCTGCTTTCAATTTCGCACAGCTTCAGAAGAAAGAGCTGTATGTGTATGGCTCCAGAAATGCGCTGAAAAAGGATTTCCTGGAATTAATTGATCTGATAAAAGAAGGCGGGGAAGACGACATACCTATTGCTCCATACATTCTAACAGCTTAAGCAACAAGATGGAAAATTCCTTACTGGCTGTAAGGGATATTAACCATAAATATATTGTAGTAGAAAGGAGATTTATCGATGAGATTAAGGAAGTTAGCAGCAATCGTAATGGTGGGTACTATGGTATTTTCTTTGACAGCATGCGGAGGTTCCGGTGGTAACGGCAATACCGCGGGGACGGCAGCCGGAGAGACAAAGAAGACAGAGGAAGAGGTCGGCAATCCAGGGGAATGGACAGATAACAAGGATGCTGTTGTTCTTCAGGTTGGATTTGAGAACTCCATCTCTGAGCCCTTTGGGCAGGGAATTGAAAAATGGGCGGAGCTGTTGGAAGAAAAATCAGGCGGCACCATGAAGATTGAGATTTATCCTGATTCACAGCTTGGAGGTAAATCCTCATTGATCGACACCATGCTTTTAGGAGAAAATGTGTGTACGCTTGCAGATGGAGCGTTCTATGCGGACTATGGTGTGCCGGACTTTGGCATTGTGTTCGGACCGTTTCTGTTTGACAGCTGGGATCAATGCTGGACATTGACCAAATCTGACTGGTATCAGGAGCAGTGTGCAAAACTGGAAGAAAAGGGATTAAAGATTGTGGCTTCCAACTGGATTTATGGTGAGCGCCACACATTGACCACAAAGCCTGTAAACACGGTAGAGGATTTAAAAGGCATGAAGATCCGTGTACCAGGCAATGCCATCCAGTCCGAAGGCTTTGACGCATTAGGCGCAACTTCCACCGGCATGGATTTGGGCGATGTATACCAGGCACTTCAGACAAAGACTATCGACGGAGCTGAGAATCCGTTGGCCACCTTATATGGCAGAAAACTTCATGAGGTTGCCAAATATCTGATTCTGGACGGCCATGTAAAGAATTTTACCACCCTTGTCTGCTCGGCAGATTGGTTTAACTCCTTGACGGAAGAACAGCAGGGCTGGCTGCTTTCTTCTGCGGAAGAGGCGGGCTTGTACAATAACGAGGTACAGCAGAAAGCAGATGCGGAGTATCTGCAAAAAATGAAGGATGAAGGCGTTACCGTTGTAGAACCGAGTATGGAAGTTCTGGCGGGCTTTAAGGAGAAAGCACAGTCCTTCTATACACTGCGAGATAAATTCGGATGGTCTGACAATCTGTATGAGACCGTAAAGAATGCGATGGGTGCAGAATAAATCAGCGATGATTTTAGAAAGGTAAAAGTATGAAAGGAAAAAATAAGATTCTGTCTTTTCTCTGTAACCTGGATTTGCTTGTTGCCTCAGTGGTTCTTGGTATTTTGATTGTGCTCACATTTCTCGGCGTCATCTGGCGCCGGGTGATTGGGCAACCGTTTACCTGGCTGGAGGAAGTACAGCTGGCATGTATGGTGTGGATCGTATTTGCAGCAGGCGGTGCGGCGTTCCGTACAGGAAACCATGTAGCGATTGAAGTAATTGTGGATTTGCTTCCTGCAAAACTGCAGAAATTGATGGAAGTGTTGCTCTCCATTGTTGTCGTAGCGGTGCTGGGATATTTATTCTATCAGAGCCTTGGTTTCATCCAGATGTTTTTGAAAAGCGGCCGTTCTACCAGCATGATTAAGATACCGTATGCCTTGATATACGGAATTGCTCCGTTATCTTATGTGCTGATGGTTATCAGTTACTTCTACAGTATTATAACCGGCGTTAAATCAGAGGCAAAGGAGGCGGCATCAGATAATGAGTGATATTTTATTGTTGGCATCTATTATCATGCTGGTACTTTTATTTCTGAAGGTTCCGGTGTACATCGCCGTACTCGGCGGAGCTATGGTATATTTTGTGATGAATCAAGGGGTAAATCCTATCGTATTTGCCCAGCAGACGATTATTGGAACAGAGAAAATATCCCTTCTGGCCATTCCGTTTTTTGTGTGTGCGGGGATATTTATGAATTACACAGGCGTTACCAAAAGAATTATGGATTTCTGTGAGGTTGTCACCGGACATCTTCCGGGTGGCCTGGCACAGGTTAACGTGCTGCTGTCCACCATCATGGGAGGCCTTTCCGGTTCCAATATTGCGGATGCCGCTATGGAAGCGAAGATGTTGGTTCCGGAGATGGAGAAAAAAGGTTTCTCAAAAGAATTCTCCAGCGTGGTAACGGCAGCATCTTCCATGATTACCCCCCTGATTCCTCCGGGAATCGCCATGATACTTTATGGATGCATCGCTGACGTGTCCATTGGAAAACTGTTTATATCCGGTTTAGGGGTAGGAGCACTCCTCTGCATCACCATGATGATTCTGGTCGGATTTATCTCCAAAAAGCGAGGATATGGAAATCTGACTACGGAAAAGATCACCTGGCCGAAGTTCTGGAAAGCCTTTAAACCGGCGATTTTGCCCCTCTGCCTTCCGATTATCATAATCGGGGGAATCCGTCTTGGTATTTTCACCGCAACAGAGGCCGGTGCAGTGGCAATTATCTATGCAATGTTTTTAGGTATCATATACAAAGAAATGCATATGAAAGACATTGTCCAGGGAATGAAGGAAACAGTAACCACCACCGCCTCGATTATGTTGATTGTATCGGCAGCCAGTGTATTCTCCTGGGTTCTGACAAAAGAGAAGATCCCACAGCAGCTGACAGAGTGGATGATGGCAACGATTAACAATAAGTATGTATTCCTTCTTGTATTGAATATTTTTCTACTGATTGTCGGGATGTTTATTGAAGGGAATGCCTCTATGATCATTCTGGTTCCATTGCTTGCGCCGATAGCAAAATCCTACGGTATCAATGAGATTCAGTTTGCTATGGTCTATATCTTTAACAATGCCATCGGAGCCCTGTCGCCGCCGATGGGAACCTTGATGTTTGTTACCTGCAGTATTACCAAGTGTAAAACAGCGGCATTTATCCGGGAGGCAGTTCCTTTTTACTTCTTACTGCTTATTAACTTAATGCTCCTGACCTGGATTCCAGGATTTACCACAGTGCTGGTCAATCTGTTCTATTAAAATATAATAATATACAATTATACCACAAATTTGTATAAATTCTATTATACTTGTTGTATCGGTTTATATATACATCAATGTATGCTTCATGGCAGGCGCACTGGATTCATTTATCTTTTAGAGTCTGCTGCGGTTGTATGAAGATGCAAAAACTAAAAACAGGAGGAGTTATAGAATGAGAAAGATTTATGCAGGTTTTTTAGCGGCGCTGATGGTAACTGGATTGGCTTTGTCGGGGTGTGGCAATGTACAAATTGATGGTGCAGATTCAAAGAATACAACGTCAAACACATCCAGTTCAAAAGGAACTCAGGAGGATGCAGTTAAGTCGGATGTCAAAGACCCGTATGCAGACAATGTTAAAATTGCATTTGTACCTAACGTTATTGGAGATTCAGTTGCTGCCGCTTGGGGAGACGGCATGGAAAAAGAATTATCCATTTTTGAAAACGTTACATTCCAACGCTTTGATGGTAAGGCTTCTGCTGAAACACAGGTTCAGATAATGTCAGATTTGGTTAACCAGCATTACGATGCAATCATATTGCAGGCAACAGATGCAGCGGCCCTTGCAGCTTCGGTAGAACAGGCAGAGGCGGCAGGCATTCCGGTCATAACATTAAACATGGATGCTTCCACCCCGCATGCAGCGTTGGTTGCCATGGTTGACTATGAGGCCGGAGCGCTGGTAGCTAAGAATATTGCTGCTTCCATTGGAGAGGCCGGAAATGTTGTGATTATTCAGGCCACACCTGGAGCAAGCCGCGGAGAAATTCTTGAAGCTGGTTTTAGGGATGAGATGGCTAAGCATCCGGAAGTGGAGATTATAGATGCCCAGACCGGAGAGTGGCTTACTGAGAAAGCAAATGTAGTCATGAATGACTTTTTAACTAAGTATAATAAAATCGATGCTGTATTCTGTCACAATGATGCAATGGCAGAAGGAGCTTCACAGGCAGCGGAGGCAGCAGGCCGTCTGGGAGAAATGGTGATTTGGGGAGCAGACGGTGAGTCAAAAGCACTGGAATATATCGAAAAGGGAAAGATGGCCGGCACCATTTATACGAACTGCTATGACCAGGGAGCAACTGCAGCACGGCTTGCAATGTACTTTATTGGCTCTGAGGCAGATACATCCTCTTATACAGAGACTCCAATCATTAAGATGGCCCCAATTGTAGTAACCCCTGATACAGTGGAATCAATTGGTCCTGATATTCGCTGGTAATACAACAGATTCTTTTCCAGGGAACAGGGCGGACCCATTCCACCCTGCATCTTCCTGGAATGCCTCTCAGCGTAGATGCGGTTTGCGGCATATTTAGAGGGGCGATGGATTTCAGGCAGATTCCGGTTATGATAAAAGGAGGAACTACTATGCGACAAGAGACAATACGCCGGCTGATATCTGTCGGCTTGCTTTTTGCACTGATTTTAATTTTTGGCCTTACCAGCGAATACTTTTTTACTGCTAACAATATCTTTACCTTATTACGTGAGTGTTCTACCATAGGAATTATCGCGGTCGGTGTATCCATGGTAATCATAACTGCCGGCATAGACCTGTCAACTGGTGCGCTGGCAGGCTTTGTGGCAATGCTCTGTGCAAATCTGCTTTATTATACCCATCTTCCGTCTGGTATCATCATTCTGATTGCCCTTGCAGTTGGGGCTCTGGGAGGTTATTTAAATGGGGTGTTGGTAACGGTACTGCGCATACCCGATTTTATAGCGACTCTTTCCACACAATTTCTGTTTAGGGGACTGGCCCTTATTTTTGCTATTCGCACCGCCACAGGCATGATTTCCAATAAGGTAATTGATAACCGGACCTTTCTTGTTCTGGGAGGAAGCATTAACGGAGTATATCTAGTTACAATAGCATTTTTTGTTATTGCAATCGCGGGGCAGCTCCTTCTGAAACGGACTAAGCTGGGAGTCTATACCTATGCGGTAGGAGCCAACTGCAAATCAGCAGAATTGTCTGGAATTAATTTTGGGAGAATTAAACGGACTGTATTTACTTTGACCGGTCTGTGCTGCAGTATTTCTGCAATTTTTTTAATGGGCAAGATTCGCTCTGCGACTCCTGAGACAGGCATTGGTCTTGAATTTGATGTTATTGCAGCGGTAGTAGTAGGCGGATGTGCCTTTAGCGGAGGCCGCGGTGATATCTTTGGTACTGTGGTTGGAACTCTGTTTATGATGGTATTAACCAATGGCATCTACAAATATAATCTTCCAACAGCGGTCCAGTTAATTATCAAGGGCATGGTTATTGTGGCCATGATTATATTTGATTCTGTTTATAACAAGTATATGGATGAGAAAATGGTCCACCGCAAAGCCCTGGAGGAGGAAAGGAAGGCTGCTGTATGATTGAGAGAGAAATCCTGCTTTCTATGAATGGGATAGAAAAAAAGTTTGGAGACGTTCAGGTGCTGAAGAAGGTTGATATGGAAGTGGCCCGTGGCGAAGTGCATGCTTTAATGGGGGAAAATGGCGCGGGAAAATCCACATTGATTAAGATTCTGACTGGGGTTTATCCAAAGGACGGGGGTTCCATTACCTTCGCAGGAAAGACTTGTGAGATTAATTCGCGGAGTGATGCACAGAAACTGGGTATCGGTGTCATTTATCAGGAACTAAGCCTGATTCCAACACTGAGTGTTATGCAGAACGTAATGCTTGGTAAGGAAAAGAGTGGTTGCGGTCTTCTTAAAATACGTGAGATGAAGAAAAAAGTAAGCGATTTAATTCAGTATTATGACTTTAATCTTCAGCCGGATGCAATTGTTGAGACTCTCTCAATTGCACAGCGGCAGACAGTGGAGATTCTGAAGGCCCTGTCTGAGGATTCATCACTTATTATCATGGACGAGCCTACGGCTTCGCTTTCAAGTAAAGAATCAGAGGCATTATTTGGAATCATTAATCAGCTAAGGGAAAAGGGGGTGTCCATTCTTTATATTTCCCATAGATTGGAGGAGGTTTTCCGTCTGGCTGACCGTTTAACCGTATTGCGCGATGGCAAAAAGGTTGCTGTGCTTGAAAAGGAGCAGATTAATCCTCCGGATGTTATTAAAATGATGATTGGAAAGGAACTCAGTGAGGCCACTGCCTCCCGATACCTGCACCGCAGTAATATGGAACCGGTACTTGAAGTTCGGTCTCTCAGCCGAAAAGGCACATTTTCAGATATTAGCTTTACACTGCACAGAGGAGAGATTCTGGGAATTGGAGGCCTGGTAGGCGCAGGAAGGACCGAGGTGCTGCGCTGTATATTTGGCGCAGACCCTTATGACGGAGGGGAAATCTTTTTTGAGGGAAAGAAGCTGCTATGCCGGGTTTCAGAGACAATTTCAAAAGGCTTTGGGCTGGTTCCGGAAGACAGGCGTAATCAGGGATTCATACCACTATTGTCTATTGAACGCAATATTGCCGTGCCAAACTATGATTTCCTGAGCAAGGCATCAAATGTGAACAGGGCAGAAGAAAAAAAGCTTGGTATAGATGCTGTGGGAAAACTGGATATCCGTCCGGCTGATTCGCAGCTTCCTGTGGGCAACCTTTCCGGAGGAAACCAGCAGAAGGTGGTTATTGGAAAGTGGCTGGCGCGTGACCTGCGGGTCCTTCTGATTGATGAACCTACGGCGGGTATTGATATCGGAGCAAAGGACGAAATATATAAGATTCTTGATAATCTTGCTGAACAGGGGGTATCAATTCTTTTAGTCTCATCGGATTTGCAGGAATTGCTGCGGGTTTCCCATCGTATTCTGGTATTTCGTAAAGGTCATATCCAGAAGGAATTTGATAGCGGTGTCATTACGCAGGAGGATATATTAATGGCTGCGTCCGGCATTGATACTGCTAAAAAGGAGGAAAATAACACATGAGCAGTCGTAAGAACTATAAAGCACTGACCAGTCGTTTTCAGAAACCGTTGATTCTTCTTGTGGTCATGTTGGTGCTCACGTTAATGAATTCGGGGATTTTTTTGACGCTGGGAAATTTTAAAAGTATTCTTCTTGCAATTTCTATATATGGAGTGATGGTCTGCGGCACCATCTATCCCATTCTGCTGGGAGGAATTGACCTTGCGGTGGGGGCAACCGCTGCAATGAGCGGGGCCTGTGTTGTGTTGACCATTGTCAGGATGGACTATAGCTATACAGGAGTCATATTAGGTATTTTATTTGGACTTGCTGCCGGTGTAATGGCCGGAATTGCCCATGGCGCAATCGTCTCAAATTTCAATGTTCCGCCTTTTCTGATTACCCTTGCAAGTCAAAACATTATTTATGGAATTGCACAGCTGCTGACCGGCAACCAGGTTATCAGCTGTCTGGAACCGGCAGCATTCACATTTCTTGGCGGAGGAAGACTGTTTGGTATTCCTTTTTCGGTTTGTATATTGGTGATTGTGGCGTTAATCAGCTTTTGGCTGCTTAACCGGACTACCTTTGGACGCCAGGTTTATGCGGTTGGCGGAAATAAGGAGGCTAGTAATCTTTCTGGAGTATCCTCCAAACGGATAACCACAGTATCGTATGCTATTTCAGGTTTTACTGCGGCATTGGCAGGTATTGTGCTGGCCAGTATGAATCAGCAGGCAATTGCAAAAGCAGCGCAGGGATACGAAAATGATGTACTTACTGCTATTGTAGTAGGCGGCACCAGCCTTATGGGAGGTGAAGGGTCACTGCAGGGAGCCATGTTTGGAGCTCTTTTGGTTGGAATGATTAACAATGGTTTACGTTTGTTGGGAGTACCATCAACGTATCACAGTGTTGTTAAAGGGATTGTAATTATTGTAGCTGTAGCGGCAGATGCATATGGGCGGTATAAGAATAGCGGTTTGAAACGCTCGGGTGTATTGGCCAGAATCTTTAGCCGCAAGGAGGGGGAGTTTAAGACAATATAACAGAAAGGCGGATGTATGACAATGAAGCTGATTGATGCACATACACATGTGTTTGAACAACTTTGCGGATTCGGCCCCCGCGGCGAATTGCGCCCCATTGGAGGCGGACGGGCGCGATGGGCAAATGGTGATGAGATAGAGATGATTCCGCCCGGTTTGGGGGAACGATCCTTTGCAGCAGAAACATTAGCTGCATTATTACAGAAAAATAATGTTGAACGTGCAGTGTTATTGCAGGGAAGCTTCTACGGATTTCAAAATGAATATGTCCTTGAATCAGCCAGACGTTATCCGGACCTGTTCGTTCCTGCAGCCACATGTGACCCATTTTGCAAGAATGCTAAATCTTTGCTGCACCGGTTCCTATATGAATTGGGATTTAGGATTGTCAAATTTGAGACTTCATCCGGAGGCGGACTGATGGGCTATCATGATGATTTCAGAATTGACGGAGATGTATTTCGTGAATTTTTCACAATGATTGCCGAAGCCGGGGCAACATTGGTTCTCGATATAGGAAGCCCTGGGATGCCCAGTTTTCAGCCGGAGGCAGTGGCAGAGATAGCAAAAAGACATCCTAAAATGAGGCTGTTGGTTTGCCATCTTCTGGCCCCCTCTTTGGGGGATTATAAAATGCTTGAGGAAGGACTGAGTATATTATCACTTCCTAATGTATGGTTTGACCTGGCTGCAGTGCCATGGAATGTGGCTCCCGAAACATATCCGTATCCTACGGGGCAGGCGTTTGTAAGACTTGCAAGACAGATTGCGGGGGCTGAGAAGCTTGTATGGGGGACCGATGTGCCCAGTCCTCTGACCAGGGAAAGCTATGAAAATTTATGGCGTTACTTATATGAGGGAAACATCTTTACCGATTTGGAATTCCAACAGGTAATGTACAAAAATGCAAAGGATGTTTACCCCCTTTAAATACAAATATCAATCCAACATGGAGGGAAATATGAAGGCGATGTATATAAAAGAGCCCGGACAGGTAGAATTTATAGATGTAGAAAAACCTGTGAGAAAGAAGGGCGAGGTATTATTAAAACTGCTTTACGGGGGGATTTGCGGAAGTGACCTGGGTTCATACAAGGGAACTTTTGCATACTTCGATTATCCAAGGATTCCCGGTCATGAATTTTCAGCGGAAATCGTTGAGGCGGATGAGGACAACGAACAGGGGCTGCGGCCGGGAATGATTGTTACATGCAATCCCTACTTCAATTGCGGACACTGTTACTCCTGTAAAAATGGGATTGTAAATGCATGCATGGATAACCAGACCATGGGGTGCCAGCGCGATGGTGCATTTCAGGAATATATAACAATGCCCTCAGAACGGGTATATGATGGAAAGGGGATAGACCCCATGCTCCTTGCCGTGATTGAACCGTTTTGTATAAGTTATCATGGCGTCAGCCGGGCAGAGGTGGGAGCCGGAGAAAAAGTGCTTGTAATTGGGGCAGGAACCATTGGTGTGCTTGCTGCTGTTGCTGCAAAAGCAAAAGGCGCACTTGTTTATATATCTGATGTTTCCGAGGGAAAGTTAGAGATGGCAAAGGCCTTTGGGGTAGATGGCACAATTCTGAATGACTCTCCGGAGAATTTTGAAAAAGCAGTGAATGAGATTACAGGAGGAAACGGGTTTGATACAACGATTGAGGCAGTAGGGCTTCCTTCCACGTTCCAGAATTGCATAGATGCAGCGTGCTTTGGCGGTAAGGTGGTGGTCATTGGCGTGGGTAAGAAAAACCTGGATTTTAATTTTACATTACTGCAGAAAAAGGAACTGAATGTATTTGGTTCAAGGAATGCTTTAAAAAAGGATTTCGTGGAATTGATTGAATTGGTTAAAGGCGGGAAGACGCCCATTGAGAATATCATTACAAACGTATATAAATTTGAACACGGGGCTAAAGCATTCTATGATTTCGCACACAATCCTGGAAATATGTTAAAGGTGGTCATAGATTTCACTGGGGATTTAAGTTGAGAGAAGAGGAAAATAAAATGAGAAAAGAAACAGTAATTCAATTTGGCGAAGGCGGATTCCTCAGAGGCTTTGCAGATTATTTTTTCCAAAAGCTGCAGGACAAAGGGCTGTTTGACGGCTCTGTGGTCATAGTCCAGCCCATTGAAAAAGGGATGTGCAGCGTGTTGGAGCAGCAGGGATGTGAGTACAACCTGTTCCTCAGAGGCATTGATAATGGACAGGTGGTGGATGAGCATACTCATATTGACATCATATCCAGGTGCGTGAATCCATATGGTGATTTTGAGTCCTATATGAAGCTGGCTGAGAACCCGGATTTCCGCTTTATTGTGTCCAATACCACGGAAGCAGGAATTGAGTACGTGGATTCCAACCAATTTACGGATGCGCCGGCCATGTCATTCCCAGGCAAACTGACCCAGCTTTTATATAAGCGGTTCCGGCTGGGCCTTAAGGGATTCATCATTCTTTCCTGTGAGCTGATTGACCACAACGGCGAGGAGCTGGAAAAATGCTGTCTCCGTTACGCGGATCTGTGGGGGCTGGGAGAGGAATTTAAGACATGGCTTGTACGTGAAAATGATTTCTGCTCCACCCTGGTGGACCGCATTGTCACAGGATTCCCCAGGGATGAACATGAGGAGCTTAGCCGGAGGATTGGCCAACAGGACAATATGATGGATACGGCTGAGATATTTCACCTGTGGGTCATCCAGGGAAGCCATGAGGATGAGCTTCCGTTGCAAAAGGCCGGCTTTAATGTGGTCTGGACCGACAATGTGGATCCGTATAAAAAGAGGAAGGTGCGCATCCTGAACGGAGCCCATACTTCCATGGTGCTGGGAGCCCATTTATATGGACTTAAGACAGTGGGAGAGTGCCTGAAGGATGAAAAGGTGTCCGCCCTTTTACGCAAATGCATATTCAGGGAAATCATACCGGCCATTGGCGATACGGAAGACAACCGGAAATTCGGAGAAGCAGTGCTGGAGCGGTTCTCCAACCCCTTTATAAAGCATATGCTCCTCTCCATTGCGCTTAACTCCGTGTCCAAATTCCGCGCAAGGGTACTGCCTACCATACTGGAATACAGGGATATGTTCGGTTCCTGCCCACAGGGACTTACCTTTTCACTGGCAGCCCTCATGGCGTTTTACCGCACCGATGATGCCAATGACGGCCAGGAAATCATGGATTTCATGAAGACAGCCCCGGTGGAGGACATTTTAAAGAGGGAAGATTACTGGGGACAGGATTTAAGTCCCCTTCTCGCGGATGTGAAGAGGTGGTATGAATTGATTGAGACAGAGGGCATGGATAAGGCATATGATGCGGTTCTGAGTGAATCGGAGTAAATGCCGTCAGGGATAAATGATGTGCGAGATCCGATGATATGAAGAGGTAAAATAATATGCGGAGTACAACAGTGTGCAGACCCGGAGGAAGAGTCATATGCAGGAGTTTATAAAAATCAACAGGGAAGATACGGTGGCAGTGGCGTTAAAGCCGCTGCCCAAAGGAAGTACGGTTGAGACGGACCAAAATACGGTGGTCTTAAAGGAGGATATTCCCCAGGGACACAAGTTTGCCGTTTGCCAAATGCCGGAGGGCGCGCCTGTCATCAAATACGGCTGCCGTATCGGATATGCCTCCCGGCAGATCCGGCCCGGGGTCTGGGTGCATATCCATAATGTACGCACTGCCCTGGGAGATGTGCTGAGGAGTGCGCAACGAGTTGTGGTTTCTTCCCACGGTAGGCTGCGTGAATTCAGTGGCCACAATGGAGTTGCATTTGCCCATCCATACGGATGCTCCCAGATGGGAGAGGACCAGGAGAATACCAGGAAGGTGCTGGCTGACATCATCCATCATCCCAACGCGGGCGGTGTGCTGGTCCTGGGACTGGGCTGTGAAAACTGCAATATACCGGTTCTGATGGACTATATCGGGGAGTATGACCCGGAACGGGTGAAATTCCTGCAATGCCAGGACTGTGAGGATGAAATGTAGGCTGCCATGGAGCTTCTGGGCCAGAGGAAGCTGGCTTTCATGATTTGGCTATCTTTAAGCAGGGAGTTACACTGTAGAAGGATAGAGCGGATTCGGGAATTTCAGGCCTGCCTGTACGGCGGGCGGATTAATTGATATGGCAGATTTACGGATTAAAGCACGGACGAAGGATTGGGTCCGTGCTTTGTTTTTTCCAATTTCTTGCAAAGATTTTACAGATTTTATCTTCCGGAATTTACATTCAATCTTTAAGATAAGAACATACCACGGAATGATTAGGAGGAAATGGAGTAATGAGAAGAAGTGTAATATCTTTGATGGCATTGGCCATGGCAGCTTCAATGGCTGTATTATCCGGCTGCGGTGCGGCTGCGGCGGGAAGCGGAGCCCAGGATAACACGGGCGCATCCAATGCCCAGACCAGCGTGGCGGCGGTAAACCAGACAGGAAGCGGGGCGGAAGCCAACACAGAAACCAATACAGAAACAAAGGCGGAAGGAAACAGCTCCTCCGGAGGAAAAACAGTAATCGAATACTGGCACTGCAACGCGGAAACACAGGGAGGATTGGTGGTAGACGAGCTGGTTAAGCAGTTTAACGAAAGCAACGATCACATCCAGGTAGTGGCAAAATACAACCCGGACATGTATAAGGGGCTGATGCAGAACCTTCAGGCAGAGGCGGCAGCGGGCAATTCTCCGGCGCTGGTGCAGATTGGCTGGGCGTTCCTGGATTATTTCTCCAATAACTTCTCCTATGTGTCTCCTCAGGAAGCCATTGACAAGTTTGACAAGGAGGATGCCGGTTTCCTTCAGGACAAATTCCTTCCCAATGTCCTTGAGCTGGCTGTAAACAGCGAGGGTTCACAGGTGGGCATCCCGTATTCTTTGAGTAATCCGGTTCTCTACATCAACAAGGATATCTTAAGAGAGGCAGGACTTCCGGAAGACGGCCCAACTACCTGGCAGGAGGTCAGCGAGTTTGCAAAGACCGTTAAGGAAAAGACCGGAAAGTACGGATTTTATATGCAGGAGCCCGCAGATTTCTGGGCTCAGCAGGGACTGATTGAAAGCAGCGGGGCTAAGATGCTGACCACCAACGCAGAAGGCAAAAAAGAGGCCGCCTTTGCCACGGAGGATGGAATTGAAGCCATGCAGCTGATGGCTGATATGGTGAAGGACCAGACCGCTTTACATATCTCCTGGGAGGAAGGCTGCCAGAGCTTTATCGACGGCAACTGCGCCATGCTTTACACCACCATTGCCAGAAGGGCTTCCGTACAGAAGGGAGCGCAGTTTGACGTTGCAACCGTAAAATCCCCTCTGTGGAATGACAAGGAGCGCATGGTTCCGGCAGGCGGATGCTTCCTGGCCATTACGGCCCAGGGCGACGACCAGGTGAAGGCGGCATGGGAATTTGAGAAGTTCCTCTACAGCGTGGAGTCCATGGCAGCCTGGACAGAGGGTACCGGTTATGTGCCTCCCAGAAAGGATGTGGCCGGGGCGGAGAACGGACTTAAGACATTCCTGGCTGAGAACAAGATGATGAACGCGGCCATCGAGCAGATGGACGGAGTGGTTCCGTGGACAGCGTTCCCGGGAGACGCAGGCCTTCAGGCAGAGCAGATGCTCTTAGACATGAGGGACCAGATTCTGGGCGGACAGGTGACGGCAGAGCAGGGCATGAAGGCAACACAGGATGCCATCAACCAGCTGCTGGCAGTACAGTAACCGGTTGGCATACAGCCGCTTACAATAAATTGGAGGGGGTATCCCCGGAATATTTGGGGGTACCTGCCCCTTTATGGAGGTAAAGTCAGATTGAATCAGGAAGAAAAAAAGCAGACATTACTGGGATATCTGTTTCTTGTGCCATCCCTGGCAGTGTTTGCGGTATTCATGTTTTATCCTTTGTTTTATACGGTCTATCTCAGTTTTTTTGAGTGGAATATGGTGAAACCGGTGAAAAAGTTTGTGGGGCTGGCTAACTATGCAGCCATTTTTAAGGACCCGAATTCCTGGAAGATTGCAGGCAATACGGTGGTGTATATCCTTGTACTGCTGATACTGAATTTTGTTCTGCCCTACATCCTTTCCTTCATCCTGTCAGCGGTGATTAAGAGGGGACAGGGATTTTACAAAGCTGTGTTTTTCCTTCCCAGCGTCATCTCCCTGGTGGTGGGTTCCATCCTGTATATCTGGATTCTGAATCCCATTTCCGGCCCGGCGGCCCTTGTGTTAAAGTACTTTGGCCTGGCCCTTCCCTTCTGGTCCAAGACAGAGGGCTGGGTCATCGCGGTGCTGAGCGTAATCACCTCCTGGAAGGTGTTCGGCTATAATTTTATCATCATACTGGCAGGTGTGTCCGGGGTATCCACAGAGGTCATTGAGGCGGCCAGGCTGGACAACATTCCCCTGTGGAAAATATTCCGTGACATGGTGGTCCCCATGAGCTCGGCTACCGGAATCTACGTGTTTATCACCACCATTGTACAGGGACTTCAGTATGTGTTCACGCCCATCAAGGTGGTAACCCAGGGCGGCCCAAACTACGCCAGCTCCAACCTGATATACATGTCCTACCATGAGGCATTTACCCTATACCGCACCGGCACCTCATCAGCCGTGTCAGTGATTACCATGGTGCTGTTCATTGTACTGCTGCTTCTGGAATTCCGGTTTGTGGAAAAGGGGGTATATTATGAAAATTAAA
>OLSH01000285.1_pt1 | contig 51878 bp, 42 predicted proteins | sample 1643221 | NCBI WGS metagenome assembly OLSH01 (sample SAMEA3136681, study PRJEB25190) | human gut metagenome | biome: human gut; feature: human-associated habitat; material: faeces | place: Austria | collected 2013 | reverse complement strand
TCAGCAACCTCAGCAACCTCAGCAACCTCAGCAACCTCAGCAACCTCAGCAACCTCAGCAACCTCAGCAAGGTTTATTCTATTTTGATGAGCTGTCAAATGTTCTTTGTTAATTTCATCTCTAATTAGCTGTTCTTTTTCTATGCTGTAGTTTTTGTCATTATAAGTCACATCAAAATCATCTAAGAAAACGATATAAATCAATTTAAAAAAACTAGTCTTAAATAAAAAACTATCGCACTCATCAGGAAAACCAAAAAAGAAAACATTAAGATATTTGGTTGCTTTGCGCTTGTCTTTTAGTCCATTATAATACTTATTTGCTTCTGCTCTTTGTTTTTCATACTCACTACAGAAAAAACTCTTTTTACTTTCATCCCATTCTGAAGCATCAATTTCAAGTTTATATGCTTGTTTGGTACCTTTCTTTCTGGCTAAAAAAGTAAGGTAATATCTATTCGAATTTATCTCCAGCCGTATATTAGATTGAATTTTACCAAAATAAATTGCTGGCTTATTATATCTAATTCCTTCTTTATAGATGATTAGTTGAAAAGTATCTTTATAAGTTCTAACTCCATAAGGGGGAATTGATAATGGTTCATAGAGATTATCTCCATTAATGTAGTAGTCTACTACCGGTTTGATGCTTGAAGATGACACAGGGTGTACTTTACCTCCCAAATCTTTTTCATCATCTCGCGTCTGTTTGATAATTCTTCTGCCAGAAGAGTCGTAATTTCTTTCAGACACATCAAGTTTCAGAAGAGATATAGCTAATGCCGGTGGTGAATTATGCTTTTTATTATTCTTTGAGTTACACTTATTTTTACTCTTAGGATCATGAATCTTACATCCCGGCCTATGAGTCTCTTTATATCGAAAGTATGATTGATTTAAATTTATTTCTTTGAAGCTACATGGAGTAGCGGGTATCCTACATTTGTCATACGGGCATTCAAAAGTGGTTGTTCGTATATAAAGATCATCCATTTCCCGAAGATCATGACCATGAACAATTTCACCACTAACAGAATCTCTTGCTATTGTCACACAATCTCCTTTGATAAAAATTAATAGATTCTAATTTCATACCAAGGCTAATTTAAATAAAGGCTATTTAAGAGAAAAACAAGTCAGCCTGACAGACATATCCCCTCCCATGGCAATATGCCGCTATTTCGCGTTTTTTTTCACGCCATAATGCGTTTCAAGGTAGCGAATATCTTCGATTGCCCATGGTGTGCGCATTCTTTTGGGTTTATTTTCCATTACCATGTTTTATCAGCCATCATGGCTGCCTCTCCGGTTTGCCAGCGTGTTCCACCTGATAACGATTAATCAGCTGATTCAGTGCCATTTCAGCCTGTTTTTGCTGCTGTTCACTGCCATTCTGGTTACGGGCTTCATCATAGCGACGTAACTGCTCTTCCGCCGGGATATGCCGGTTAAAAGCCTGCATGATGCCAAACACCTCTGTTTTCAGTTCACTGACCGTCATGTATTTTCCCCGCTGTTCATCCAGACGGTTCAGGCGCTCAGCCAGCTGCTGTAAGCGGGTCATGCCTTCGTTCCAGCCCGTCATCGCCTCTTCCGGGAGCGCACGGCTCCTTACACTCTTCTGCCAGTTATCCACCATTTCCTGTACACGGGGATTATCGGGGAAAAGAACCATCAGTTGTTGCAGCAACTGCGCACTGCGTTGCAGGTTGTATGCCGGGGGTAATTCTGTCAGTCGCATTATCTGCTGACCGGAAAGGGTTATCCACTCTGACGCATGATTTAACAATGAGGGTGTTCTGCTGAGCTGTGTCATCTGGTCTGCTGAAAGCACATCCGGTGGTGTCAGCAGCGCCCTGAGTTGCTGCTCCGCCGGTGATGGCTGTGTCAGAAACTGCCATCCCGGAATGGCCACGCAGACCGCCAGCAATGCCGCACAGACACCAGCCACAAACGGTTTCAGAAACGTGGGCGGGGATTTCTGAAGGGAGGATGTGGGCTCTGCTTTTGTTTCAGAAACTACGTACACCAGACGGGAATGTGGCATAGCCTCATGTCCCTGTACGTCCGGAGCATCAGACCGGAGTGCCTGAGCCGGAAGGATTACCGGAGACGATACTTCACCCTGCACAGGCTGGTTCTCCAGGCGGGTGATATATCCCTTCACCATGGCTTCCGGTAAAGCCACTTTGCTGCTCTGTTTAAGTTCGTGCCGGGCCAGTGTGTCACTCAGTGCCTTCAGGAATGTTTCGGTCTGATACAGCAGGGGCAGGTTGTCACGGTCGTCCGGTGGCATGGCCCGGAGCGTTTTTTGCAGACGGCTGAACAGACCGGTAATAATTTCCAGCCGGGCGTGTGTATTCAGCGGCCACATCACTGACCAGTGATGCCGGGTCAGCGCCACAATCAGAGCCAGTCCTTCATTCAGGCCACTTAACCCTGTTGTATGCATCCGGGCGATGGTGTACCAGGATGCCGTCTGTAATTCCACGCCATTGTGTTCATACAGACGCAGGCAGAGTGTTTCCACGTAACGCCAGTCCACATCCGGGCGTGCCGGGTGGGTCAGTTTGCTGATTTCATCGCGCAGGGCAGCATAATCCGGTAATGACCGGGGGTCACCACCGGTTTTCAGTTTCACTTCAGAAGTCATCGGCAGATTCGGTGTTGCTGTATTAAATCATGATTAACAGTGACGAAAAGAACATCAGTGTGATACCGGTACCCGGGAAAGGTATTCCACCGCGCGGATAATTGCCGGTGTCACATCCCACCGCCGTTTCAGAACCGGTAACAGCTCATTAAGGTTTCTGATATAACGCTCAGTGAACAGCCGTTGTCCGTCCCTGGTTAAATGAAAACCTGACTGATTACAGGTAATGGTGATATGGCAGGTATCGTTGCCAATATATACAGCTTCCTGAGGTCTGAATCTGACATTCCAGTGCCAGGAATACGGCGAATGATTCAGATAAAAAAGACGTATCTGAATATCATTAAATAACGGGTTCATGGCGAATTAAATAAACCTGATAATAACAGTATGGTGAAAGTCCGGAATAAAGAAATGGCCCGGTATTATGCAAAATCCTCAAGGTGACGACTGATACTGTTTTCACGGTAACAGGTCACCAGTAATTCACGGGTTGCCCGGGTGAACGCCACATAAAGCACCGGGATTACTTCAGACTCATCCGCTACACCAGAAGGAATGAAAGAAGCATTGATAACCGCCACATATGGGAACTCCAGCCCCTTACTGCTCTGGTATGTCAGTAAATGCACCACATCCTTACGTCGCGAGTATGCCTTCTTGCCTTCCCTGTCAAAACAGGTGGCAAAAGGTACCCCGCGTAGTGTCATAACGTCCTGCAATTGTTTCGCTGAACGCTCTGTCGGACACAGCACCGCCATATCACTCCAGTGACCACACAGGGCATGGCGCTTCTCCAGCCAGTCTGCAACCTGTCTGGCTTCATCACGTTCAGAAGCACAACGCTGGATTTCCGGCTCTGTGCCCTCTTCGCCGCCTGCCTGTGGCTGAACAAATGGTATGTCACGGTTCTGATGTTTTTCTAAATACTCGCGGGAGAATGCATAGGCAAAGTGCAAAATGCGTTTCGGATTACGGTAATTGACCGGCAGGACAGAAGTGCGTCCCTGCGCCTGAATCCCCACACTGGCCAGTGAAAAGTTCAGGGCCCGCTCCCGCCGGTAAATGGACTGGGCGTCATCGTACATCAGGAGCAGTGAACGGGATGCGTTATCAAACAGACGGGCAATCAGGGCCAGCCAGCGACTGTCAAAATCATGCCCCTCATCCACCAGTACAGCATCATATCCGGTTCGGGTGATTTTTCCGCTGTTCACGGCCTCTTCCAGTACACTGAAGCATTTCTCAGGATATTCTTTTCTGTCGGCCGTCACCTTAATACCGTGGCGTTTTACCATTGAGGTACACCAGCTGTGAAAATGAGATACCGTAACCCGTGACGCCAGCCCTCTGGCCTCAATGCATTCCCGCAGATAACTGGCCAGGGTAATGTTGTAGCACAACACCAGAATCTTTCCGGGTGTGGTTTCAGCCAGGTAAAGGCAACGGAACAAAAGAATCATGGTTTTTCCGGAGCCGGCCACACCATGAATGACACGATGCCCGTCACCAATATTTCTGGCCAGAATCTCCTGCTGAATATCCATGATTTTGATTTGTGAGTTCTGTTTCACGGTCACTTCAGGAAACAGATGGGCGCGCAGAATATCTCTCATCCGGGGTGTCACCCGGGTTCTGAATCCCGTGGTAAACATCCCGGCAATTTTTTGCCGGAATACCTCAGGTAAAACAGACTGCGTCATTTCATCCTGGCAGATTGTCTGTGCTGAAGGAAAAATTTTTTCCACCGCATTCTCATCATTCCCTGCCAGGGTCTTCAGCTGCTGACGGGTAATGCGGGTAAACACCACACCATACGCCCAGGCCAGGTTCAGCCGTCCCTTATACTGGCCGTCATTCTGCCGTAAGCACGGGTCTGCAGGTAAGGCATTAACCGTATCACAGGCATAACGACGAACCTGTACCAGCGGATTTATTTCTGATTTCAGAAGACCGTCGGTTTCCAGCGTGACCTGCTCCTGATTTGCCTGGCGCAGCGTGGAAACCGTCCAGTCCTTGACCTCCAGAAATACCAGTCCGTACTCCGGGTCAATAATGACAAAATCCGGATGCCGGTTTTTCCGTCCCACCGGAATATCGTACCAGACAAGGCAGTCATCATTCAGGAAGCTCTCCAGTCGTGAAGCCACCCTCCTCTCCCCTGACGTCATTCTCTCCTCAGTGGACGCCGATACATTTATCAGTTTCGCCATAAACGCACCTTAATCTGTAAACCAAAAAAATAATCACCACCGACACCCACGACGTTATATCGTGAGTGTCGCTTTATTCAGAAATAAAAAACAGAATCATTAACATGACCGGAATACTGTGAACCATGCTGCAGGATATCTGCAGATATCCCTCCTGTTATATCCGGCCGAATGAAATCAGAACACTGATTGTCAGGTAGCTTCATTTTCCGCGTACTCCAGGCTCTGCAGATACTGCAGTGCTGCCGGGTCAGCCACATATTCCACCTGCCCGTGGTGACGCTCCACTTCATTAATGATTTTCTCAAGCTTCACGCGGAAAAATTCTTTACGCAGGTTAATCCTGTTGATGCGGTATTTTTCCAGACTGTCATGAAGTGTTTTTTCCAGCGCGGGCGCATCATCACAGGAAATCATGGCGTGAACATCAAAATCAAACGGAACAGAAGCACCACTTAACTCTTTGACCCTGTCCATGGGTTCCAGCCGTCGGGTCATGCCAATTTTAAAGACATCCTCACCAAACGAACCAATATTCGAAATGATATAAACATGCCCCTGTTTCGTAAGCTGAGCCATGGATTTAGCACGTTCATACTGCGCATGCGCTTCCTGAATTTTCTGTTCCAGCTCCAGGCGTTGTTTCTCTAACTCCTCCCTGTGAGCCCCTTCTGCTGCGCGCAGCGCCTCCTCAATCAGTTTCTGCTGCTCAGCAAGACGCCGTTCTTCCTCTTCCGCTTCCCGCTGGCGCCGGTCAAGTTCATCCTGACGCTCTTTTTCTTCACGCATCTGACGCTTAAGCTCTGCCTGATATTCCTTTTCTTCCTGCGCTTTTTCCAGCAATGCCACTTTGTCCAGAAACTGTTGCCTGACACTCTCCCAGTCAGAATTATCTTCCAGGTTAAGAAAGGCAATTTTCTCACTGACAGCAGCGTAAGCCTCTCTTTCCTTACGAAGCTGGTCATATTTGCTTTGCCAGTTATTAATCGTTACACCAGCCAGCAGAGTCTTCGCCTTAAATTTCCAGGCAGAATCAACAATCCGCTGCATTGCACGGCTGGCCTTCTTTCTGGTGGTATGAAATTCCTCACGACGTCTGGCAAGCTGCTCCTTTTCCTGTCGTATTCCCCGGGCTATAGCGGCATTGACAGTTTCATTAAAATCCCGTTCTCTCTGAACCAGCTCTGAAACGGCCTGCTCAAATGCTGCTGTTTCCTTTCTGAGTCTCCGGTAAATAAAAAAACGAAATAAAATTGCAAATACGGTAAGCAAACCAAAAAACAAACCAATAATACCTGCCGGATTCGATACTGCATCAATAAAGCGCTCATTAAGGTTTATCAGCGCCCTGACCGCCACATAAATCCCCCAGAGAATAACGCAAACTAAAATCAGGACAAATCCCGCTGCATTATCATCTTTTTTTTCTTCCTGCCATGACTTTCCTTTATTTTCCTTCTCAGTAACTGAATATTTCTGATTAACGCCCTCCGGAAATATTTATACCCGGAAGGATGTCCGGCTTTATGATGCTCGCCAATACAGGGTTAACTGCAGGCTGAGCACAGATGCCTCTGCTATTTCAGTGTCAGATTAATACTGATTACCGGAACAAATAGGCAGATGCGTGAATCCGGGTTTGCTGGCCATATAAAGCGGCGCACAGGTGGGTTTACGCGGCTCAGTGACCGGTACAGACTCATCTTTCTCAGCCACCGACGGTTGTGGCACCTTCCGGACAGCCACTGATTTTTTCTTCTGAACCGGCTTCGTGGTGACAGGTGATTTCACCTGACGTTTGCCGGATGCCACTCCATAACCGGAACAAAAGCGTTTCGACTGACTCAGACTTCCGTCGTTACAGACAAAACGTCCGTCTGACGTACAGTGTGAAATGCCACCTTTAGCACCCGAGCAGGGTTTTCTTCCCCGTGCTGCATCCACCTGTCCCGAAAATAAAATACCTGCTAACAGAAAATATATAAATTTATTCAATCGAGTATCCCCGAATAACCATTTAGCGATTTTTATTATTAATATTACAGAATTCCAACCAATTCACGAACCAACTACCTTCGCCCCCCGCCTTACCAGACTGTGCTCCGGCTACCGCTGAAGCACCTGAGTCTCCCACCAGACCACCGGCCAGACCGGCAGCAACCGTTGCCAGTGTCGAGACCGTCTGCTTCTCTGCCTCGCTCAGTTCACTGACCGGTTTACCGTACATCTGTGTGGCTATCATTCCCACCACCTCGCCGGTGGCAGCCCCTGCGGCACCGGCAAGAGCGTTATTTCCCTGTGCCACAGCCAGTGCGGCATTCACCAAGGCATGAGCTACCACACTTCCCGCACAGTCCGGGGGGGTATTTTTGATTATTTCAGCAATATACGACGCTGCACCACCTGCCAGGGTGCACTCAGATTACCGCCGGCCAGTCCCTGTACCGCTGCCGTTGCGGCCTGTATCGCCTGCTGGTATTTGCCTCCCGTTCCAAAACCTGAGGCTGTCATATCGTTGTTATACGCTTGCTGCACCGCATCCTGCACTATGAACGGGTTTATCAGGTCCATTCGAGAGAGCCATCTTCAAGCACCCAGACAGCTCCTCCCGGACAGCTCTCATCAAAAAACCAGATACCGTCTTCCATCTCTTCTTCTGTTTTTGGAAATGCCTGTCGGAAACGCTCAACCTGCTCGTCAACACTGCCTTCCAGAAACTTACCGTGCTTGGCGAGTTTGATGCGCCCTTCTTTCAGAAGGCGCTCAAATATCCAGAAAAAGAGTTTTTTCCTTTCATCAAAACTGAATACTGCGCTATCAACATGATCTGGAATACTGTAAGCCCATAAACCACTTAACGCTTGCATCTCCGATGCGTCAGCTGTTTCACGATACTCATTTTCAGTCAACATAATGCTCACCTAAATTTAATTTCAACCTGACGTCCGTATTTATGTGCAATTTCAGCCAATTGCTGATTCCCTCTAATATCAATAGTCCATCTGGCGCCTGTTTGTTCTTGGGACGACGATAAATTCCGCAACGTGATCGATGTTCCGTTATTCAGCTTTGCAGTATAGATCCCCGGCCGAACCTCTTTCAGCGGTGTATCTCCTGCCAGCTGTTGTGCGTAATTGTGGATCTGTTTATCCGTCAGATTCTGGCTTTCAAACACTTTCGTCGTACCATAACGGTTACTTACCGAACTCTGCCTGATAGTCTGCCCATCCACTGTTAACTCTCCGACCGGGTGACTTTTATCATATATTTTACTCAGTTCATCAAATCGTTGTTGCTGAACCTCCTGATGACGGGCTTTTTCTTCATTATCCGGTCCCCACCCACCCGGTGTTCCAGCACCTGCACCACCAAGCTCAGCTTTATCCTTATCCGTAGCGCTCGCTACGTCTTTGCCCAGATTCGGCTGTTTGTTTTCGTCTGTATTGTCGCCATTCAGCACATGCCCCGGTCCCCGGGTACCATCGCGACTCGGGTCACGTACAGCACACTGTTCCCGTGAGCCTTCACAACCACCACCAATATCCCAGCTATTATCATTCCCGGTATCCCTACTGGCATTACCTGTAGCACCAGCTATTGCTGCTGCCGTATTAGCCGCTGTTTCAGTGGCTATCACGTTCAGCATATTGTTTTCAACCGTCGTCTTACCTGACTGTGCTCCGGCTACCGCTGCCCCCCCTGAGTCTCCCACCAGACCACCGGCCAGACCGGCAGCAACCGTTGCCAGTGTCGAGACCGTCTGCTTCTCTGTCTCGCTCAGTTCACTCACCGGCTTACCGTACATCTGTGTGGCTATCATTCCCACCACCTCGCCGGTGGCTGCGCCTGCGGCACCAGCTAGAGCATTCTTACCCTGTGCCAGAGACAGGGCTGCATTCACCACGGCATGGGCGGCCACACGTCCCGCACCTTCCGGGGTGGTCTGTTTGATAATTTCAGCAATATACGGTGCTGCACCACCTGCCAGGGCTGCACTCAGATTACCGCCGGCCAGCCCCTGTACTGCTGCCGTTGCGGCCTGTATCGCCTGCTGGTATTTGCCTCCCGTTCCAAAACCTGAGGCCGCCATACCGTTATTGTAGGCCCGCTGCGCCACATCCTGTTCAGTGAACGGTTTTCCTGCTGCCTCAAGCTCTGCGCGGGCCTGATTCAGTGCTGCCGGGTCCCGCTTCGCTTTCTCACCGGCTATCTGTCCTTCCGTTCTGGCAATATCTGCCACCTGGTTACCAATCTCACCAATGAGTTGCGCCTGCTGCAGTCGCTGTTGCTCTTTTTCCCTGTCAAAGATGGGGGACAGCGTCTGGTTTGCATGTGCTGCGTCACGGTTCAGGTCTGCCACATCCTGTTTCTGGCTCTGCGTATCCCGGATGGTGATATTCCCTGCAGACACTGCCGACTGCGTGGTACTGTCCGCATGGCCTTCATGATTTGCACCGACCAGCAGATTGTTTGCCATGTTCCCCAGGAAATTTCCGGCAACACTGCCACCGGTACTGAGCCCTGCACTCTGATGTTCCGTTTTAAAGTCGGCCCGGTTTTCAATGTCACTGAAGCCCAGTGTGCCGGTATCCAGCCTGTTTTTATCTGCCGTTGCCGTGGACACAATCACCGCACCGTTCAGTTGCGTATGCTGTCCGGTGGTGACATCAAACCCGCCCCTGCCGGCAAAAATCCCCGTCTGCTCCTGTACACTGTCGTAGTTACTGTGCATTTTATCCCGGCTGAGGTTCACACTCGCCGAACCGCTCATGGACCCGAAAGTGAAGCTGCCTCCGGCGCTGGCATTCTGCTGCTTACTGTCATAACGGTCACTGTCCTGCTCACTGGTCAGTGTCAGATGACGACCGGCATCCACTTTCACCGTTTCACCGCCAGCCTGCGCGCCGGTAAGCGTGGTGTCCCGCCCGCTGATAATGGTCAGCCGGTTTCCCGCATCCACCGTGGTTTCTGTATGGGTGGTACCGTTGCCTTTTTCACTGCCCTTACCCTGGTTTGCGCTGGCTGAAACACTGATACCCCAGCCTCCGGAGCCCACACCAACACCGACACCCACGCTGCCACCACTGGATGTGTTCTTTCCTTCCAGCTTTGACGTGTTTTCTGCTGATACCAGATTCACGTCACGGTTTGCCTGCAGCAGAACGTTGTTCCCGGCCTTTATCTGACTGCCCTGTATCGTCAGGTCACCATCCACGCCCTTCACGCCGGAGCCGGTGGCCTGAATACTGAGGTTATTACCTGCGGTCAGTGTACTGCCCTTCGCCACCGTCTGCTCTGACTGCTGTTCTGATTTCGAAGACTGGCTGCCGTAAGAGAGGCTGATGCCCACCGTGTTATTATTTCCGGCATCGGCTCCCTGCGCGTCTGCCAGTCGTCCGGCCTGCACGGCCTGAGCCCCCGAGAGCGCGGCCTTCACCCCCTGCAGGGCTTCAAGCCGGCTGTTTCCGGCAGATTTCGCCGCCTGTACGGTCTCCACCGTCGTATTCAGGGCGCTGCCCGCTGTGCCGGACAGGGCAAGCGTCAGACCGGAGGTTTTCTGCTCCACCGTATGTGTCTGTACATGCTGGTCTGTGGCGGCGGTAATGCTGACCTCCTTACCGCTGAGTGCCATGTCCCTGCCGGCAATCAGGTCAGAGCCGTTGACGGTCAACCGGTTACCTGCCTGAAGGGAAACATCACCGTGAACACTCCCCACCGTGCTGCCTTTCTGTGTGGTGTCTGTTGCGGTGTCCGTGACTTTCAGACTCTGGCTGCCCATGCTGAATCCCACACCTCCGGAGCTCATCAGCCCGGATTTTTTCTCCTGTTTCAGGTGTGTTTCACGGTTACTTTCTGTCAGAGCACCGATATTCAGGTTATTTCCGGCAGCCAGGGAGACACGGTTATCCCCGGCCACACTGCTGCCCGTGACGTTCAGATTATGTCCGGCACCGATACTGACCGTATCCCCGTTCAGTTCACTGCCCGTCATGGTCCGGCGGTCAGTGACATCATGCGTGGTTGTGGTGGTTTTCGACAACATCCCGCTGCTGCCGGTCACTTTATGGTATTCATCCAGCGAACTGGTATTCTGTGCACCGGTCAGCGTCACGTCATGACCCGCCATCAGGGCCAGGCCTTTCTGAGCCGACAGCGATGCCGCCTGTGACGTCATATCCCGTCCGGCGGTCAGCGTGACATCACCGTTACCGGCAAGCGTGCTGCCCGTACTCTGTGTGACGCCCTGTGACAGACGATTATTTTTATCCCAGGTAATATTGTCCTGCGCGGATGTGGTCACAGTGGAGAGTGTCATATCCCTGCCGGCACTGAGTTGCGTCAGGCTGCCCTTACCACTGTTCACCACCGTTGCAGCCGTCAGATTCATATCCCGTCCGGCCTGCAGCACCAGTCTGCCCTGGTCATTCTGTACATACACGCCCGCCACACTGTCGATGCTGGTGCGTTCAAAATGGTTCTGTCCGGCGTCACTTTGTGCCGTGCGGGTGGTGGTGGTCAGGTTAATATCCCGCCCGGCCATCGCCAGCAGGCTGTCCGTGGCCTGCAGCAGCCCGCCGGTACTGTTAATATCCGTCCGGGCCGTCAGGCTGACATTTGCTCCCTGAATGGTGCCGGCCTGGTTGTGAATGTTTTCTGCACTGAGCTGCACGGTCTGCTTCCCGGCCAGTTTACCGCTGTTAAACAGGTCACCATCCAGCTTCATCACCATGTCCCTGCCGGCAATCAGCGCACCGGCACTGTTCACATCACCGGGTTTTACACGGGCATACACCTGAGGTACCTGAACCGTCTGCGTGCTGCCGTCCGGCAGTGTCACCGTGGTGTTAACCAGCCAGACAATATCACCGGTCAGTAACGCCATCTGCTCAGCAGTCAGCGCCACACCTGGTGTCAGGTTGTATTGCTTACCAAATGCAATACCCGCATCCATTAACGCCTTAAACTGCTCTTCATCATTACTGTATCCGTCCAGGTACCGTTGCCCGGTCAGAGCGACAACCTGCTCACGAATCAGACGCTGTTCGTAAAAACCATCCCCCAGGCGTTTGAGCATGTTATCCCCGTTCTGAGAAAACGCCTTCTGCATGTAATCACTGCCCAGCCACGTCTTCTGGTTCGTAAAACGCGGGTCCGTTTCAACCAGATATGGCACATTCACTGCCGGATTTGTTTTAAACAGGCTGCTGTCCGGCAGACGGGTATCCGGCCCGGCAACATGGATACTGCCCTGAGGTGTGCTGACTTCAAACTGCTGCCCCGGCAACAGAATGACCGGTTCACCGGCTGACACCACCGGGCGAAGCGGTATCCGGTCAGTAGCGGCTACTGTCGCATCCACATTTCCGGTCAGTCCTGTCTGTACATCCGTTCCCTGTGGCTTCAGGGGAGAAAGCGTGACCTGGCTACCCTGAACCTGTCCGTGGCTGGTGAGCTCTCCCGGCTTCAGCGTGATGGTCTGAATTACAGTGGGCGGTGTGTACTGAGAGGTTTTCTCCCCCTGCTTATCCTTTCCTTTTTTCCTGATACGGTAATAATACGTGGATGTCCCTGAGTCCGTAACATGGCGCTCTCCGCTGACACTGACGTTTTCCACATCACCGGCCTGCATATCCAGCAGGCCACCTGCCACAACCTGACTCTTATCATTAAACAGTTTGTCTGCCACAATCGTCATGCCAGCACCGGACAGAATTTTTCCCGGGTCGGATTCTTTTACCCGGGTTTCTTCCACGGTACGGGTGTAATCGTACTGCGTGAATTTATCTCTGGCGCCTTCCGGTGTATGCAGTTTTTTCAGTGAGTTACTGGAATCGTTATCCACATAAACGCCCGGTTCACCGGCGCTCCAGCGTTTATCTGAGCCGCTGAGCTGATACTCAGTCACCTTTTCCGTGGAAACCACCACGCGCTCCGTGGTGAAATGGTCATTGACGTTATTGATTTGTCCGGCACTCAGTGCCAGATATCCGGCGGCTTCAATAGTGGCACTGTGATTATTCAGTACACCGGCTTTACCTGTGGCGGTGCCATTCGCATCCAGCGTGCCACCGATATGCATATCACCTGCACTGTAAATCAGGCTGTGCGTCCGGTTATTCAGGGTCTGTATCCCTAAGTCCACACGCTCACGCCCGGCCAGCGTCGCCGCCACGCCATTTTCATCCAGATTATTAAATGTGGCAGCGCTGACACCAACAGCATCGCCGTAGATTCGCCCGGTACCGGAATTCGTCAGGGTGTTCGCCTGAAGACGCGTATATTTCCCGTCAATCAGCCCACGGTTCAGCAATGTGTCCGTCACGTTAAGCCAGGTCTGCCCGGCACTGATTTCACCTTTCTCTGTGTTTTCAAGGCGGATGCTGTTCAGGTCAAGCCGACTGCCTGCCAGCAGGCTGCCGGTATTAGAGACATCGCCATTAACGGAAAGCGTAAGGTTTCCGTTCGCAATAGTCTGACCACTGTTGCTGAACGTTGTGTTACTTTTCAGCGTCATATCGCCCAGCGAAAGCAGTTTCCCGTCACCACCGAGCTGACCGGCATCCACAGATACTGACTGCCCGGCCTTAACCACGCCGTCACGGTTCGAAAACGTCAGCTGACGGCCACTGACAGACAATGTCGCGCCGGAAGAGAGCACGCCATCATTATTACTGAGCGTCCTGTCTGCCATAACCGTAAGCGCCCTGTCTGCCAGAATACTGCCCTCCTGGTTATCAAGGTCCTGCGTCGTGATGTGTATTGTCTGCGCTTCCAGCCCCTGGCCGGTATTCTGCGTGTGGCGATTGATAAACTGCAGGGCGTTCAGCGTAATGGCAGAACCACTGCGGATCAGACCAGAGACGTTGTCCACAACGCCCCGTACACTGTCGAACAGAATGTCGCCCACAGACTGTATCTGTCCGTGGCTGTTCTGCAGGCCTCCCGTATGCAGACGGAGTTCACCTTCACTGAGCAGCCGGCCACCCTCACGGTTATCCAGCGAGGTGGTGCTCAGGTCAGCTGTCGTTTTCGCCCCCACGGTCCCGCCCCGGTTATCCATTGCTCCGGTACTGACAGTCAGTTCCTGCAGGCTGTTCAGCGTACCGCCTCTGTTATCCAGCGTCTGGCCTGCGGTATTAATGCTGATGCCTTTCCCCTGAATAAGACCTGACTGATTGTTCAGCGCCTGGCTGTTCCAGCCGAGCAGGCCGTTTGCCACCACCTGACCGGATGTATTGTTAACCACGCCTGCAGTCAGGGACAGAGCATCTCCCGACAAAAGCACACCGGCAGTGCTGTCCAGTGTGCCGGCATTCAGCGTCATCGGCCCCTGACTGATAACCCCGCCCCGGTCACCACTGTTACGGTTACTCAGTGTGTCAGCACGGAGATTCAGCGATGCACCGCTCTGTATCAGGCCGCTGGCATCGTTGATGATATCCGTCGAGGAAAGGGTCAGTGACTGCTGTGCCACCAGTCTGCCGCCCTGATTATCAAACCGTGTGACATCCAGCCTGCTGTTACCGTTGCTGACCACCGTCCCCTGCTGATTTTCCAGCACATTCAGGTGAGTATTCAGGTCCCCGCCGGCGGCAAGCGTCCCTTCCTGATTACTGACATCGCCACCACTCAGCAACATATCCGTCCCGGCCTTCAGTGCACCTTTCTGATTCATCAGCGTACCTGACGATATCTGTAATGACGCCTGACTCCCCAGCACGCCCTGACGGTTATCAAGCGTTCCGGCGTTCAGGGTCATATCCTTCTGACCCACCATAAATCCCTGCTGGTTATTCAGCATACCAGCCCGCACTGTCAGGGTACCGGCGCTGCTGATACCACCCCGTGTTTTCGTGTTCCGGTTACTAAGTACCCCGTCCTGTACATCCAGCGTCATGTCACTGCCGGACTGAATCAGACCATCATCAGAGACCAGTTCGCTGCCTGACACAGACAGCGTTTTCTGTGAAAGCAGTCTGCCGGACGTATTATCCAGCGCACCATCCAGCGTCACGGACAGCCCGTCAGACACCACCGTACCCTGGTGGTTATTCAGACTCCCTGCCGAAATATCCAGCCTGCCGGCGGACTCCATTCGTCCCTCCGTATTGCTGACAGACTGCTGTGTTTTTATCTTGCCCGTTCCGGCAGCAGCTGAAATCAGTCCGTTGTCGTTATTCAGCGCCTGTGTATTAATCAGGATGTCACGGCCGGCAAGCAGACGTCCCTGCTGGTTATCCACGGCGCCGGTTGTCTTCACCTGCAGACTGCCTGACTGCGCCGCATGCACTTTCCCCCTGCGATTATCAAGGCTCAGTGCATCCAGGCGCACCGCGCCATTTGCCGCAAGCAGCCCTTCCCGGTTATCCACGCTTCCCGGCAGGTTCAGTGAAAAATCCCCTGTTCCCGTCTGAATCAGACTGCCTTTACGATTTGACAGGCTTTGTGCCGATATCTGCAGTGTGTCGGCATTTATCGTACCGCCATTATTGCTGAACTGCCCGGCAGTCCGGGCGGAAAGCGTACCGGCACTCAGTTGCGCATTCTGTGTAGACAGATTTCCACTGGTTGCATTCAGCTCAGTATGTTGTCCCTGTATCCGGCTGTTGCCTAAATCCAGCCCCTGCCCCTTCAGTTGCATGTCCCCACCGGACAGAACCTGTCCGTGTGCCGCCAGTTCGCCGGTGGTACTGACAGTCAGGTTGCCCGCTGCCGCCAGACGTCCGTCATCTTTCACCCCGGCGGCCAGCAGACTCCGCTCACCGCCGATCAGACGCGCTGTCTGAATCCGGGTGTTGCGACGTGATGCCACAGAGCCTGTATGGGTGAATACACCATCACTCTGTATCTGCGTATCCTGCCCCGCATAAACAGAACCACTGTTATGCAGCTCCCGGGTTGTCGCCAGATGCACATCCGTTTTCGCACTGATACTGCCACTGTTTTCAATACGTCCGTCAGCCGTCAGGGTAACCGCCCCTGCCTGCGCACCAATATGACCGGCGTTACGAACACCCACCCCCGTTTCCGTACCGACAAGGCGAATTTTTCCGGCATACATTCCGCCAAGACTGGCCACATCCAGTGCCATCTGAGGCTGTGAAGAGACATCACCGGTCTTTTTCTCAATCTGCCCGTGCGCGATATCCACATTGTTACGTCCTGTGGTGACTTTCAGGTCCTGCGCCCAGATACCCGCATTAATCTTCACAGACCGGGCAATGATATCGGTATAATCCGTGCGCGAGGCATCCATCCCTTTGCCCGTAATCTGAATCTCACCACGTTCAACACTGAATCCGGTCAGACTGCCGTTTTTCATCTGAGGCTGCCCCGTGGTCAGCGTGGCCCGGTTCGCATTAATAAAACCGCACCCGTCGCAACTGATGCCGGCCGGGTTCGCAATCACCACCTGCGCCTTTTTCCCGGCAACCTCAACAAAACCGTTCAACTGGCTGGGATTGCGACTGTTCACTTCATTAAGAATGATTCTGGCCTCTCCCTTGGCCAGCCACGGGTTCCCGGCCACCATGCCACCCAGTTGAGTCTGCACATTGTTATGGGCATTATTCAGAATGACGCCCTGGTTACCGACGTCGAACTGGCTGTATGTATTATGTGAAACCCCGCCGGCAGAAGGCGTCTGAATATTCACCTGCGGAATGCCGCTGGCCGTCTGCGTAATCGTGGGCTGCTGATGCCCCGGTGCGCCATGGTCTGCGACAATGCCTGCAGCACTGACAGAATGCACCATCCCCGCCGCCAGCCACAAAGAGAATGCAAGCGGCGTGACACGGCAGATACGTTGCCTGTGTGGATATCCTGTGCGGGAGGACAGTGATGTACCGGCGCGACCGGAACGGGCAATATCTGCCACCACCATCAGCATTCCCCGGGCTTTGTTAAAAATAATGCGGTAACAATTTCTGTTCATTCTGATAAACCTGACTTATCTCTCCGGCACATCCACAGCAAGCGGGTGCTGCACACGCCACTGGCGCGCCTCTTCACGACTGACCTGTGCACCCCGGAAATTCATCACCCGCAACCCGGTCTGCTGCCCACGGTGGTACAGCGAACGCCAGCACAGACGGGGAAAAATATCCTGCCGGACAAGACGACTCATATCCGGAGTGTGTCCGGAGGGGGCAACCCAGTCACAGACCCACATCCGGTCGCCGCTGTTCCAGTCCGACTGAGGCATGAGAATTGCCGGCTGCGTAAGATAACGCGCCTCTGCCTCCTGGCTGAGCCAGGCCCAGCTCATGAAGAAAACAGGTCGCCCCTGCTCTGTTGTTATCACATACTGTCGGTGCTTAATCACCGGCAGCAGCAGGTCCGGCAGGGTATGCAATGGCGCATCACGATGCAGGGGGGAGTGCATCCACAACCAGACGGCCGCCCCCAGGACTTCCGCCTCATTGACCGGCTCACCGGAATACAGGGGACTCAGAACGTCATATTTCCCGTTACGCATGAAACTTTCTCAGAAATCCCGGAACAGATTAAAACCGGCTGTCACATCACTCGTCATAAAACCCGCCGGCTTTGAAAACGGACGACCGATGAAAACGTCATAATCCGTACTGAACAGTTGCCCCCTCAGCCCCACAACACCACCGGCCAGATGACGTCCCACAAGGTATTCACTGCCGGCTCCCCCCACCTCGCCGTAATCCATTCCCAGATATAACTCCTGCTCCGGCAGTGGCGTACGCCAGGCCAGGTCGTTGCGGATATACCAGCCGTTACTGGCATTCAGCGTTCGCTCCCCGTCAAAACCACGAACCGTCCAGCGGTTACCGATGGCAAACTGTTCCTGTGGGGTCAGCGGGGTATTGCTCAGCTGGCGCTGATACCGGAAGGAATAACTGAAGGGCTGCTCTGCCAGTGTAAAGGGCAGATTAAAGGACGCATTCATCTGCAGGATCTTACTGAGCGCCGTTGCCTCACCGAAGATTTCCTCCGGTGCCGGCTGTGCACCAAACCAGCGGGTTCCCCGTTGCCAGCTGACACCAGCATCCAGTGTGGCCTGAGAAATATAATGACGGTGCTGCAGCCCAAGTCGCCAGGCCGCTGTCTGCCGGCGCTGCACCTGGATTTCCGTATCATTAATGTAGTTACGCGACCTGCGGGCCTGAACATCGTAAGTCAGCACCGTTTTCTGCGTCCCGTTACGGTGCAGTACCCGGCTCAGCTGCATGCCCAGATTCTGACTCTCGCCACTGTACTGGTAATCCTCAACCGCACCAGCTACCGTCTGATGGTAATCGTAATCACTGGCGGTGACGGAAAACTGCCAGTAACCGAAAGGCACAGAGTAATGGGCCGTGTAGTTTTTACTGCCCTTACCCCCGTAATGTGGAAAATTATGGGTGGCAGAAACATACAGCAGGTCACTCAGGGAAAAAGGATTATCCAGAGAAAATGTTATACCACCGAGATAACGCCCTGTGCTGCGGGTACCTGAATCATCAAGCGAAAACCCCAGTCGCCAGTATTTATCCTGTTTACGGGTAATAAGAATATCACTTTCCCCAGGCTGCTCACCGGGCACAATTTCCATATCAGCCTGCACACCCGGCAGTCGTTGCATATTCTCCAGCCCCTGCTCAATGTCCCGTAAATCCAGCAGAGAACCTTCGTGTGCCGGGAATGAGGAATACAACTGAATATAGTCATCACTGTCCGGTGTCAGACGCACATGTCGCACAACACCGGGAATAACAACCAGCCGGAGGATACCGCTTTTTAAATCCTGCGAAGGTGCCAGAACACGGGTGGTGACATAACCATGATCGACCAGACGGTTCTGCAATGTACTCATCAGCAGATTAATTCCTTTCGCCCCCAGGCAATGCCCGACCGCCCCGTTGGCGATTTTTTGTAAAGGCAGCCAGTGTGGTAACGCATCAGCCCCCTTCAGTTCCGTCTGTTTAATCTGAAAACAGGGCGTTTCAACAGGAAAATTAATCTTATGGGCAAAAGAGCCAGGTGCAGAAAGGCGAACATCAGGGGCTGAAGGCGTCAGTTGTTGCTCAAGGGCTTCCTGACGCTGCTGCTGAATGATAAATGTATCCTCTCCACTACGCCGGATATCCGCGGCCTGAAGAGATAAAGGCGATAATAAAACAGACATCAGTGTCAGTGACAGCAAGGACGGACAGCGCCGGAATAAGCTTTGTTCCTCAGCCCTCTCGTTCCTGCAACATAATTTTCCAGTCAAACGAAAAACCTTTTATTCATGTCATACCAACAATCACCAGCCTCCTGACGATACCTCCCACCATGTTTTGCGATGGCACGCTACCGCCCTTCCGGTATTTACCCGCATCAACCGGTACCAGAATGCTGAGCAATAAATCTGCCGATTTTTAGCTGACTTATTTTTGATCATTATAGAATAATGATCTGAACTACAGCAATATGACAGATTTATCGATCGATATAACACAAATGAACAGTTCTTTATTCTGTCATATATCGCAAAAACAGCACATTGCAAAATTTATAACCATAATTAATGGAAAAGTGCAGAAAATTATTCCACTGAATGCTTTTAATACAGTTGGTTAGCTAAAAAAATAGCAATTTTTGATTTCAGTCATTGAAAATTGCAATGCGTGACGATTCAACAGCATTTAAGTGAGTTTCAGGATATGGGAAGGACATGAAAGGAGGAGCGCAATAAAATATACAGGAAGAAGGGGAAAATGTTTCGTAAAAACAGAAAATTAACAGCGCACATCAGGAAACTCAGTCTCCTGATTCAGTGCTACCACATGAAAATTTAGTTAACTGTTACCGTACTAAAATTTATGTCAGAAGATGTTCCATTACCGAAAGTCAATCAGCGATACAAAGACGATCATGGTGCGCTTGTCACCGTGACCAGTGTTGAGGAAACCCGGGTGGTGTTTATGCGGGACGGCTATCCGCATCCCTGCATGCGACCGATGTACAACTTTCTGGGAAAATTCAAACCCGAACCCCGGGAAGAAACAGAATAAAACGAAATCCCTGCCGGCAATCACACTGCCTGATGGCAGCATAATCCACTTATTAATTCTCATCCCCGGAGACAAGCCCAGAAAACCACTCCGGGTGTTCACTGTATGCCGTGTTCAGCGCATCCCAGGAAACGTTTATATAAAAGCTGTCCTGCAATTTGCGGGTAACAACTTCTGCCAGGCGATTCCGGTTATCCGCCAGTCCGGCATAACCTCTCTCTGCCAGCCACTCATTCAGTTCATGTTCCAGAGACAGATTGATAATATCATAATCGGACCTTGCCATTCCCGTTTCCTTAGCACATGTTTTCAGGCACGGGGATAAAGTATAAAGAATGTCGTACTGCTGCTGCCAGAGCAATATTCCCCCTGATGGTTGTATCAGAGATGGTATGCCGGTACTTTGCGGGTTGTTCCTGTCAGGTTATCGTGCACCTCCACGGTCGTGGTCACCACCGGCATTCCGGCCTTTCTCAGCCTCAGAACATCAGCCGCAATACGCTGACTGCCAGACCAGAACAGGCCGTCCCCAGTGCAGTCACCAGTAAACCCGCCTCCAGTGCATACTTCAGCCGTTCACGGGGCGCTTTCACTTCCCGGGCAATCTGCTGATATGGCAATGATGTGTTTTCATTCCCAACCACGCGACGAATACGGTGAGACAGATGATACCGGAATGTATCCGGCACACCAGAAAGGCTGGCCTTCAGGCTGTACACGCAACCAAACCGTTTATCGTTAAACACCACATTTTTCTGACTGATGTCCCATTCTTCACGCAGCGCGGCAATCAGTTGCGGTGTCCGGGTAAGCAACAAGCGAAAAGGCAGTTCAAAACTGGTGACGTAATCCACATTCAGCAGTGCAATACGCAGCCGTTCTTCTGGCCCGGCCTCTGTCTGCCGGCACTCCTCCAGAACATCCTGCCACTGCTGGCGAAGACGGGGGGATTCGTTCCGTTCTGTAAAACTGTATTTATCCGCCAGATAATCAATTCGTGTACGCATACTGAAAAGAATTCCGTATAAAAATTCATCTGACAAAACTTTATCAATCGCTGATGAACAGGGAAAGCATAAATCGCCCGGTCAGATACTCCTGTCTGCTTCCGCACTGCCATATATCTTCGTTAATTGCTCACTGTTGCCACCTTGTTTCCGGCATATTTCATGCAGCCATGTGTTCCCGTCACCGTACCGCATGCGTGAACGAAACAGCATTTGTTGTTTCGGTGGACGTCGTACAACGGTGTTATTCCATGTGGGTACCTGAATCACCACTTATTAATTATAGCGATAACAAAAATCTGTTTTTTCCGTTGTTACTGTTAACGCTTCAGCGTTAGCGTAAAAAAAGAAGCATTATTTTCTCAATATATCCTTCACTGACAGGTAATGGAGTATGTGATGGCGGTTAAAATCACGCCTGAAGAGTTCAGTCTGTTAATCCAGAGACTGAACGCGAGATGGCGCGTCCTGGCACCTTCTGCCGAGTTTCGCGGCGGGCGTTTTGCTGATACGGATAATATTATTTATCAGCAAATCCGGGGATGGGATGACCTGGTCTGGCAGGAGAAATCCCACATGTCACCCAATACGGTTATTTCACCGATAACAGAAACACTCTTTTATTTTAATAAAGACACTATCCAGATTGCGGAGACGGATACCACGCCGGTGCTGATATTTGCCCGCGCCTGTGACATCAATGCCATGTCGCGACTGGATTATATGTACTTATCTAATGGGAATAATTCTGATTACACTTATCAGCGACTGCGCGACCATATTCGTTTTGTTCTGATTGAGTGCCCGCAAAGTTTTGAAAACTGTTTCTGTGTCTCCATGGGAAGCAATAAAACCGATAATTACAGCGCGGCAATGCGATTCAGTGATGACGGTGCCAGTGTTTTTATTAAGGATGCTTTTTTTGAAGAAGCCTTACAGGGAATGGGACAGCGCACGGAATATGAGCCTGTCTTCGTCAGCGAAAATCCGGAGCAGGTTACCCTCCCTGAAAAAATCTGTCAGTCCCCCCAAAGAGTTCGCGACATTATTATCAATCATCCGCTCTGGGATGAGTACAACAGCCGCTGTATTGGATGCGGACGCTGCACAACCGGGTGTCCGACCTGTACCTGCTACAGCGTTTTTGATGTGGCTTATGACGAAAATCCTCAGCGCGGTGAACGCCGTCGCCAGTGGGCCAGCTGTATGGTACCGGGTTTTAGCGATATGGCCGGCGGACACAGTTTTCGCCAGTCTGCGGGAGAACGTTTACGTTACCGTGCACTTCATAAAGTCAATGATTACAAAGCCCGCAATGGTATTGAGCATATGTGCGTGGGCTGCGGACGCTGCGATGACCGCTGCCCTCAGTACATTAAATTCTCACGTATTATCAATAAAATGACTGCCGCGGTCCGGCAGGCACTCTCCGGGGAGGCATAACCTGTGTCAACGTGTTCCTGTCATGATAAAGAAAAGCACAGCCTTTTGCCTGCTGCATACCGCATTATTTCCATCACCCGTCATACACCACAGGAGTGGAATTTTCGTGTGGAAGTCGATTTTCCGGCCCGCTGGGGACAGTTTGTCGAAGTCTCCCTGCCATGCGTCGGGGAGGCGCCCATTTCTGTTTCTGACTGCGGAGAGGGCTGGATAGACCTGCTTATCCGCAATGTCGGCAAAGTGACCGGCGCGCTTTTTACCCTCCGTGAAGGCGACAGGGTATGGCTGCGTGGCTGCTATGGTAACGGCTATCCTGTCGATGCCTTCCGCCACAAATCTCTGGTGGTCATTGCCGGCGGTACTGGCGTTGCGCCAGTCAAAGGGTTAATGCGCTATTTCGTCGAAAACCCGCAGGAAATCAACCAGCTTGACATGATTTTTGGTTACAGAAACCGGGAATGTGTGCTGTACAGGCAGGAGATGGCGAACTGGCACCAGCACCACAATCTCATTCTGACCCTGGATGAAGGCGAAGCGGATGAACGTTACCGTACCGGGCGGGTCACTGACCATCTGGCAGCACTGACATTTGCAGATGTCAGCACCATGCAGGCGATCGTGGTTGGTCCTCCCGTGATGATTAAATTCACCGTACAGATGTTGCTGGAAAAAGGGCTGCAGCCGGAACAAATCTGGGTGGATTATGAACGCCGGATGGCCTGTGCGGTGGGGAAATGCGGTCACTGCCGCATGGGGGATGTCTATGTCTGCGTCGATGGTCCGGTTTTCAACTATGCCGTGGCCCGTCAGTTTACAGACTGAGGAAAAAATGATGAGTGTGGATATTGATATCATTAAGGCCCGGGCAAACAACGAATATCGTCTTTCGAAAGTCCGCGGCGAAGCCATGATAAGCGTACGTATTCCCGGCGGCATTCTGCCCGCGCACCTGCTGACGGTGGCGCGCGAGATTGCGGAAACCTGGGGTAACGGTCAGATCCATCTGACCACCCGCCAGAAACTGGCCATGCCTGGGATCCGTTACGAGGATATCGACAAAGTGAATGCCGCACTGGAGCCTTTCATTCGCGAAATCGAAATGGAACTGTGCGATGTTCAGGTTGATGATCCGAAAGCCGGATATCTGGCGATTGGCGGACGTAATATTGTCGCCTGCCAGGGTAACCGGATTTGCCAGAAAGCCAATACCGACACTACAGGTTTATCCCGGCGGCTGGAAAAGCTGATTTATCCCAGTGCCTATCACCTGAAAACCGTCATTGCCGGGTGTCCGAATGACTGTGCCAAAGCCTCCATGTCAGACTTTGGCATTATTGGTGTGGCCAGAATGCGTTTTACTGCAGAACGTTGCATTGGATGCGGTGCCTGTGTGAAAGCCTGTGCTCACCACGCCGTGGGGTGTCTGTCATTAAAAAATGGCAAAGCCACAAAGGAGGAATCGCTCTGTATCGGGTGCGGAGAATGTGTTCTGGCATGTCCCACCCTTGCCTGGCAGCGTCAGCCGCAGGAGTTCTGGCAGGTTCGTCTGGGAGGAAGAACCGGTAAAAAAACGCCACGGGCAGGGAAAGTTTTCCTTAACCTGGTTACAGAGGATGTCATCAGGCAGGTCATATCAAACCTGTTTGAATTTGAAAAAGAAATGCTGGGAGGTAAACCGGTTTACCTCCATATGGGGCACCTTATTGATAAGGGGGGCTATTTGCGCTTTAAAGAGCGGGTACTACGCGGCGTACAACTGAATCCCGAAGCCACAGTGGCGGAGCGGATTTACTGGGCAGAAGATGAATCTGTCGCCCGCCTCCATCTAAAATCAGTCAGATGACATGAAATCATTATCAATTACTGGCGCGCAGTCAGGAGTGAAACCGGATATTCCACGCAGGCAGCGTTGCCAGCCCTGACCATACTGCCCTGTCAGGTGGGGCGCTGTTCTGCCCCTCCTTCTCCCTGCAGCATCAGCGATGGCTGTTATCAGAAGTCATACCGGATACCCAGTATTCCTTCCGCATCTGTCTTAAAGTAACCATCAAAACTGCTGTTTACTTTTGCCTGCACTGACAGTTTCTCAGTCAGCTTTCCGTTGATACCAAACGAAACGGTATAGCGATCAGCCTTCTCTGCATCGTAGTGACGGGCTTTCCAGTCATCACGCAGGGTCATTCCCGGCATATCGTTCAGCGTGATATTCCGCCAGATACCTGCCTTCAGCGTCATATTTCCGGAGACTTTTTCTGCCTCAACCCCGGCTTTCAGCCACAGGGCGTCGCCATCATGAAGCTCCACGCTCCGCTCCCGGCCCTGCAGACGATTTCCGTCCACCCGCGCACCGTTCAGTGAAACAGTCGGTGTTATCGACATATCAAGGGGGGCTGCATGCTTCTTCCACCCACCACGGATACCCGCTGTCAGGATATGGCTTTTTGCCCTGCCGGACAGGTCACTCAGCTCTCCCTGAATAGTGTAATCTTCAGACAGCTCCCGGTATCCGGTCATACCATCCACAAACAGACCACCGGCAAAGGATTTGCCCGCCAGAACATGCACACCCCACAGGCTGAAATCATCCCGGTAGTCATCTGTGCTGCTGTGCCCCCGGTAAAACTCTGCCCCCATCCCCCACCAGGCATTACCGGCAGCAGACTGGCGGAATCCCACATTCAGTCCACTCTGATTGAGGCTGAAGTCGTCATATCCCCCATGGCTGTACCCTGTCATGGCCCATGCACCGCCGTCTGCATCACTGTTGTCCACCACCTGTGTCCAGCGGTCAGCACTGTCGCTGAGAATGAACTCACGGGCGGCAAACATGGCACGCGCTTTCTTCAGAAGAGATGTGTTATCCGCGCCCTTAAACAGCGTACTGCCATTCACCATCGTGCCCGCATTCTCTGCCGGAGAATCAGGGGAAGGCGACACACCGTTGCTGTTATTTCCTTCAGACACAATAACATCAGCCTCAGTGCTTCCTGTACTCCCTGTATCCGGTGCAACCGGAGAGGTTGTATCTGTCACATCATCACTGACATCCGTTGATACCTGAGATTCTGTTGTTCCGGCATGACTTTTCAGTTGCCAGTAAACTCTGCCGTCTTTCTCCTGCACCTGTGTGTCAGGGGTATAAACAGTAAACCCCCTGTTCAGACTGGCAAAGGAGAAGTACCCGTGAGAAGTTCCGACCGGTGCAGATGCCAGAGTCAGGTCATTTTTCAGTGTGACAGTCTGGTCAAACAGGGAGGACAGGTCCAGTGTGTTATGTCCCCCCGTTGCCTTATTCAGGATATCAATCCGGTCGCCCGTGTTGTCGGCAGTGCTGACCCCCATGGCGATATTCATACTGCTGGCATGCAGTGTGTTTACCGTCAGCGTTTTCGGCGACCAGTTGTCTGTCACAAAGGAGAGCGTCCCGCCTTTGCTTCTGAACGAATCCAGCGTGGAGCTTTTCGTCATATTCCAGTGACTCCGGCGCGACAACTCCACATGCGAGCCGACATGACCGCTTATATCACCATTAAAGGTTGCGTTCATGATATCCAGCGTCGTCTTCCCGTTCAGGACAGCACTGCCATTAAACACGCTACGGTCTGCATCCTTCACCGCTTCTGATGTGCCTTCTTCCAGCGCAAAGGCCGTGCCGTTACCATCATTTTTGTCAATAAAAACCCGCCTGTCGCCCAGTGTAACCGTCGAATCTGTTGCCTCAAGCATGGTGTTCAGCGTGGCATTACGACCAAGGCCAAAATCGGTCTTCTTCAGTGACAGCCTGTCAAAGGTAAAGCTCCGGTTCTCCCAGTCCTCCTGACTGAATGACGTGGGCTGAGTCAGAACCGAATGGTCTCCACTGGCAGCCAGTTTGTCAGCCACAGACTGAGTATTGTATGCATGGATAACCGGATGCCCCTGCAGTGTCAGACGCCCATTTTCCTGGGTGAATGTACCGGAGATATCCGCAGAGCCGTCCATCACCAGAGCACCGGTAACGCCTTCCGGCAGGCGATTATCCACATTCAGATTGTCTTTCAGCTGTCCGTGGAACAGATACCCTGCAGCATTGAAACGGTCAGCTACCAGTTTCTGTGCATCCCCCTGACTGTGCCCCACAAACTCCCAGGTGGCGTTGCTGCTCTGGTCCGTGGGGAAATAACCATAGGTGCTCTGCTTCAGGATGAAGTAATCCGTCGTATTTGTGTACGGGTTATTGTATTTATATAAATTTCCGGCAGTTCCTTTACGTGATTCCGACCAGCCATTCAGTGCTACTTTGTCTGCACGCAGGGCATAATCCAGCGTGATGGTGGCCCGTTTATCAGCGTTATTCGCCAGCACGGCGCCATAATCTGCCGCCTTCAACTGATGAAACGTCAGACTGTTACCATTAACATCCAGCGTGCCTCCACGATATCCCCATGAGACGGTGTCCGGGTTTACCTGCCGCTCATCAGTCAGTACCACGGTCGGCCGGCCACTGGCAATATTGACACTGCTGAACGCCTGCACCTGTCCTTTATTGTCCGCCTGCTGGTTCAGTACAACCTTTCCGTCCCCGACCTTCAGGCCGCCTTCATTAATACCTGTACCCTGTACCGTCAGCGTACCTTCACCAATTTTATGCAGGTTATCGCCCTTAACACCATTAACCTGCCAGTTTACGGACACCCCGTTGTCCACAATAATACCGGCACCGGTCCAGGTACTTCCGTTAGAGGTTGTTACTGTGTAATTATCACGGAACGTCAGGGAACCCGCCCCCTGAGAAACCGAATCCTTAAGGTTAATCTGACCATTCTGCCCCTGAAATATCAGGTTCTTACCGGCATTCAGGTCATTTCCCTGCTGCCCGTGCATGGCATATGTGGTGCTTCCCTGTGTCAGCGCACCAGCTCCGGTGCTGCTGTTAAAGCTCCACTCCAGCGCACCACCTTCCGATGTTCTGAACGTGACCGGGGCATCATTGTCTTCATTAAATTTCTGCCCGATAAAATCCAGTGGAATAACAGCCCAGTTATTTCCCCTGCCCCCCGCTCCATTTCCCGCAGTAAGAACACCGACCAGCACCCATTTATTCTGAACAGTATCAAAAGCAAATAAAGGCGAACCGCTGTCACCGGCCTCGCCATAAATGGGCATTGCACCATTAAGTTTGTAATCAAAAACCAGACCTGAACTGGTGCTAATCATTTCTCCATTCTGATAGGATGACAGGCTACCGACAGTCCCGCCGGTCAGCCAGGAATATGCACCTCCCATTTGTGTCAGCTGTCCGTTACTGTCCTTAATATACTGAGTACCAGACCCCAGACGATAAAAAACAGGATAGCGCTCCTTATCCAGATATGCGCCAGCCACTGCCCCCTGCGCCGTCACCGCAGTAGGGGCAACCTCTGTCACCAGTTTATCCAGCCGGGGGGCATGAAAATCCAGTGACGGCGCATTATTCCGGTCCACGATATTGTAACGGTTTTCACCATCACCAAAGCTAACGTTTGTATATCCACCATTATGTTTCACACTGACGATATACTGCGGGTTTATTAGTGTTGCCACACCTATTTCCGAATCCACAGCGCTGAAATCCGGCATAGCCGCCTTATCCAGCGTACCGCCCCGTTCTCCCTGCTTATTATAAATAGCGATATTCGTTGCCCCCGGGCGGAACATTCCCTTATTTTCAGCAAAATCACGAAATAACTGATACTCGAGTTCATTATTGACCGTTCCCGCAAGACTTCCTGCAGAGAATAGTACCGGGGTCAGTAATAAAACCGGGAAACGCAGACGTCTGACAGACTTATGAACACATTTCCTGGCAAACTCAGATACGGCAATAAAGCCCCTGGCCACGGCACTGTAGCGAAGAGAATAAATTCTGTTCATTTTTAATTAATCCTGAAAAAAATAAAATCAGCACTACTCAGGCATAACGGATAATCACCGTCATCCCTGCCCGCCAGACTGACTGTCCTGTCACCGGTTTACTGAAATGAAGATTAAGAACTGCACCGGAAGAAATCCCGAGTGCATATGCCCCGGAATAAAACCAGCCTTCACCCACCAGGTCCTGATAACCGCTTTCATTAGTAATCACCGGTGAGTCAGACACTCCCGGAACTCCCTGTTTCAGCTGTGTCCAGATACTTTCTGCGGACACTTCGCCTTCCGTCATCCGGGAAATGAAGCTCAGCCCGTCGGCGGTGCGCCACGTACTGCTGTCGGGTACGCCGCCATTAAAAACATAAGCATCAGCACTGTTATTCCCCAGTGTCTGGGTGATTCTGGCACCAAAGCCATCATCTTCTGCCCACGCAAGCGCCCCGAAAGCCTGAACTTCTGCTGCCAGTGTGCCTGCTGTCTGAATGTCCCCGGTGACGCTCAGTGGCAGAACAAGCAGCCCCTGTCCCAGCGTGCCTCTGGCCCACTGAATATGGATTTCGCTTCCGTCACTTCCCTTCAGCTGAATAACAGGAACAATACCAGCGCCGGATGTCTCACTACCCTCAAAAGCACGGGCTGATTTACCGGCAAGCAGCAGAAGGTTATAAGGCGCACTGACCGTCAGATGGGTTCCGTTATCGGTCAGCTCACTGATTTTGTTGCTGAACCCGGTATATCCGCCGGTTTTCCACAACCAGGGCGGAAGGGGGTCATCATAAGGCGTGATGGTCCCCCCGAATTCCACGACCCCCTGAAAATCTCCGCCGGACTGCCATCCGGTATCAGCAGAAACTTTTCCGCAAATTAATAAAGAAAGAGAAAAGACAATAATAAGTAAAATATCAATTACAGCATTCTGACGCACGTCCACTCCCCTCTGAGACACCTTCACCTGCATTATTCACTCGTGGTGGAATTTCTTTTATTTTTCTGTAAATCTCACTGAAGTCATCTTCCACCATCACATGACCTTCAATTCCCCTGATATGAAGTTCACAAAAAACACCCTTCTGAAGAACGAAACTGATGTCTTTTATATTCACCAGAAGATTTCGCCCCTGCCTGCTGACAAAGTGAACAAACACGCCTGCCTCTCAATGTAAATATGAATAAAAGAATAAAAACAAAAAGGCGTTGAAGTTAAGAAGAAAAACACTGCCGGAGTCTGAAAAATGGTAAGCGGCTCGTCAGAACCGTATTGATATTTACTGAGAGCTCAGATCAACTTTCCAGGGCAACAGATCGCGTACCCGGTTTGCCGGCCAGTCCTGGATATGTTCAATGACGTAGCGCAGCCACTTTTCTGGCTCCACATTGTTCAGACGGCATGTGCCGATCAGCGAGTACAATACCGCCGCATGTTCACCACCGCTGTCGGAACCCGCGAACATCCAGTTTTTCCGGCCTACGGCCACTCCCCGTAAGGCGTTCTCTGCGATGTTGTTGTCGATTTCCACCCAGCCATTACTGCAGTACACGTTCAGTGCATCCCACTGTTTCAGCAGGTATGCGAACGCTTTTGCCGTATCTGAGTGACGCGACAGTGTTTTCATCTGTTGCTGTATCCAGTCATACAGTGACTGCATCAGTGGCGCGGCTCTGGTTTTTCTTGCCGCCAGACGCTGTTCTGCTGAACAGCCCCGGACCTCTGCCTCGATGGCATACAGTTCACCGATACGCTGCAGGGCTTCCGTGGTGATGTCGGTGGGCGCTCTTGCATGCACATCGTGGATTTTTCTCCGGGCATGAGCCATACACGCGGCTTCCGTTATTCTGCCGGATTCGTATAACGCCCGGTAACCACCGTAAGCATCGGCCTGAAGCACACCGCTGTAACCGGCCAGGTGATTTTGTGGATGGATACCTTTCCGGTCCGGACTGTACGCGAACCAGACCGCCGGGGGCATCTGTGAACCGGCGTTACGGTCATCACGGACGTAGACCCACAGCCGGGCTGTCCGGGTTTTACCGCTGCCCGGCTCCTGGACCGGGACGGGGATATCATCAGCATGGACTTTACCGGGCATCAGCACATACTGGCGCAGGACGTCATACAGCGGCTCCAGCAGTTCAGCAACAGCACCTGTCCAGCGCCCCAGTGTGGCACGGCTCAGCTCCACTCCCTGACGACGGTATATTTCTGACTGGCGGTATAACGGCAGATGGTCTGCATATTTCCCGGTGACAACATGGGCCAGAAGCCCCGCTCCGGCATAACTGCGTGCAATGGGTTTTGAAGGTACTGTTGCCTGCACGATATGGTCGCACCGGCAACAGGCCAGTTTCGGACGTTGTGTTTCGATAACCTTAAAGGTGCTGCTGATAAGCTCCAGTTGCTCTGACACATCACATCCCAGAGAACTGAGTTCACCACCACAGGCAGGACAGCATTCCTCTTCCGGCCGGATAACCCGGGTTTCACGGGGAAGTGAGGCCGGTAACGGTTTACGGGCTGAAGACTGGCGCAGGGCGGATGGCAGTACCGGGTCATATTGCTCACCCTGCGTTTCCGCCATTTCTTCCTGAAGTGCGCTGATTCGCTCCTGTGCTTCCTGTATCTGCCGTTCGGTTTTTGCACGAAGTTTTTCTGAGCTTTTACCGAACTGCATACGTTACAGTTTCGCAACCAGCGCCTTCAGCCGGTTGATTTCGGAAGCATAAGCCGCCACCCGCTGTGAGAGCAGGCGGTTGTATTCAGCCATCTGGCGTATGGTGTCCTGTTGCGTCTGCAACAGTGCCCGCAGGCGGGCGTTCTCATGAGCAAGTGAGGTGTCCATATCCTCACTTTACAACGGGTTATATGCGGATTCCAGCGCGTTCCGTTCGTTTCGGGTGCTTCCAGTTGATACCTTCAAGAAGCATGGATAACTGAGCCGGAGTAAGGTGCACCTTGCCGTCACGGGTGACTGGCCAGACGAAGCGGCCCCGCTCCAGGCGTTTGGTGAAGAGGCTCAGTCCGTCACTGTCAGCCCACAACACTTTTATCTGGTCACCCCGGCGTCCGCGGAAGATGAACAGGTGTCCGGAGAACGGGTCATCCTTCAGGACGTTCTGAACTTTTGATGCCAGGCCGTTAAAACCATTTCGCATGTCGGTGATACCGGCAACCAGCCAGATACGCGAACCGGCAGGGAGAGATATCATCAGTGGCTGCTCCCTTTCATTTCGCGGATAAGTGACTGTAATAACGCCGGTGTCAGTTCACCTTTCAGCCTGAGAGTTCCGGCCGGCAGAACCTGCTCGCAGCACAGACTGTCGGTCGGTGTATTTATCTGCTCAACCTGCACGGGGTCCGGGATTTTATTATCCGGCTCCGGCGTTAACGTCACGGGAAGTAGCGATGTTTCATGTTCGCCGGGCGGCTGCAGGCCGCCGTTACGCCAGAGATGCCGCCAGTTAAAGAGCAGGTTATCGTTGATTCCATTCTCACGAGCTATTTGTGCGACACAGGCACCGGGTAAAAGAGTTTGCTGAACAAGTCTCCATTTAAACTCCGGTGAAAATCGGTTCCGGCGGGGTTTCTCTGCTTTCACAGGCTGAGTCACGGTCGGGGCTGAAGGGTATCGCCCCGGGAAAAGAGCCCGGGCCAGTTGCCCGCAGGAATATTCACCGGAAAGAGGCCAGTCAGTGAATACCTGGTGAAATCGCCTCACCAGAGAAAAAATGGCGGTTTTGCTGACACCAGTCTGCGCAGAAATGCGCGGGTACGACAGTGACTCGTCAAATCTCAGCTGTAGCACACGCAGGATCAATTCCGGATTATCTGCCAGTACCGCCTTTCGTGCATTCATCTTAAATGTCCTTTTACTGCGAAAATGGACATTAGTATCGGAAACAGGAAAGGAAGGCGAAAGACGGTTTAAATGATGCGCTTACGAAAAATGCGATACCGGCACATCATTTATCAGAAATAAAATGAAATTACTTAAATGAATTTAATTTTATTTTTCAGGAGTGACTTACTGATTACACAGCTGGCGTTACCTGTACTCACAACAAAATGTATCCACTTTTTCCGGTCTGCCGAAATAAAACCCCTGCAGATAATCCACTCCCAGAGAGCACAGACAGTTCACCTGCGCCTTTGTTTCCACACCTTCTGCCACCGTATCAATACCCAGCTTTCCTGCCAGCCCGACAACACTTTCCACGATATGCCGGGATGTCTTTTCACTCAGAATGTCCTGTGTGAAGCTCCTGTCCATTTTTATATAACTGACCGGAAAGTGCTTCAGGTACGACAGTACGGAACATCCGGTTCCGAAATCATCCAGCGCAAATGCCACTCCGGCATCACTCAGCCGGCTCAGTTTCTCTTCGGTCTGTCTGTCCATGTTAAACGGCTGCTGCTCCGTCAGCTCCAGAACCAGATGTATGCTGTCATGCCCTGCCAGCGCCAGACACATCTGAGTGAACTCACGCTCAGCCAGTAGTCCCGGCGTCACATTCACGGCAAGCCGGAAACCTCGCGGCAGCATGGCTTTAATCTCAGAAAGTCCTGCCACCGCACGGTTCAGGATTTTTTCCGTCACAGGCAACAACAGACCGGCAGATTCCACCCGGTTAATGAAATATGCCGGCGGAATAATTTCTCCCGTCGGCATGTGCCAGCGAACCAGAAGCTCCGCACCGGACACAGTAAGGTCTGATGCAGAAACCACCGGCTGGAGATACGGTTCAAACTCCCCGTTACTGAGCGCACGCATCAGTCTGTCTGCGGATACAAAATCACTGTCCATACTGTCGGCCTTCCATTTTATGAACCTCCCGGTCCAGCCCGGTCATCAACAGCATCCTGAAATCCCTGACGCCCACATTCTCTGCCAGCCGGGCATAATGCCAGTACAGCCCCCGTTCACTCTGTTTCAGATTCAGGGGACGGTCTCTTCCTCTCTCAGAAAGACGCTTCAGTGCCTGTCGTTGTCCGGACGTCAGGCGGAATTTACCGGTACGGGCTGTCTTTCTGTTCAGTGCCATGCGGACAGTTCTTTCCAGGCACGACAGCGGCATGCATCCGCTGTACACCGGGCAGATATTTCGCAACACCTTCAGCATTTCCAGCCTCTCCGGTACCAGAACCAGCATTTCACCGGACATTTCTGCCCTCAGTTCACGAATCCAGGACAGATGACGCCCCCAGCCCGTAACAGGCTCTGCACTCAGCGCCACAATAATCAGGTCCCAGCCATGCCGGGCACAGGGATACCCCGGAGGTACACGGTAAACGTTGTGTCCCTGTGCTGACAACAGGTGCCACAGCCCTGTCAGCTCATACCAGCAGGTTCCGGTCAGAAGGATTTTTTGCCTCATACTTACGACCTTCACCACATCAGTACCGCACAGAACATCACCAGTGTCAGTACCAGACATGCCATACAGGTTGCTGCCACACAGACACCAACCACCCACCACATCGGTATTAACACTTTTCGTTGCCGGGCCATCAGAAATACACCACCACCGGCGTCAGATTACCCTGCCAGCGTTTTACCGGCTCCTCAGCACCGGGGAAATTCACCCGCACATCACTCAGGGATGTCACCCAGGCACCGGCAATATGCTGGCTGCCATTCTCCTGTGACAACAGCGACTCAGCGCCCGAAATAAACGCATCAGGACGCGCGGTTAACCCGGCATAGTCCGGAGTCCATTCATAGCCGTTCACCTGCCATAACTGGCGTTTCACCTGTTTTTCAGCCTCCGGCGTCACCTCTCCGCTGACCACGCTCCAGCCCTGACCACCAGTAATATTGTCCTGCCATGCCAGAAGATGGCGCATCGTGAACGTGATTTCCCCGTAACGCACCTGTCCCCGGGCGAGTTCTCCCCGGGCCGCAATACGCGGGGATGACGGTGTCACCTGAAGCAATGTCACCGACGGCTGCAGCCCCGGACGGGCAGTTGTCAGTGATGTGGTATGTCCGCCAAGAATATAAAAATCCTGCCCTCTCCGGCTTTCACTGACCATGCCGCTTTTACCCGTTGTCAGACCGGCCTGCACGGCGTCTGGTGTACTCATCCGCACAGCGCGGGGCTGCCACTGCCAGGACACATCGCGGACATACAGCGTACCGCTGAATTCCGTTACCCCCACAGCCATTCCCTCCTGCCAGTGGCCCGGCGGAATAATCAGGGGTTGCGCCAGCACACTGGCTGAAGTCAGAAAAAACAGAGCCGGAAACATACCGGACTTCAGACGATGAATAATATTCAGCACCGGACCGTCCTCCTGCTTACTGGTACTCAATACTTACCGGCAGTGACACCCGCCAGCGTTCCGGCATCATGCCGTTCAGACGTAATTCACCACTGCCTGCCACAGTCTGTGCACCATACGCACCTTCAACCTGACGCAGGGAGGCATCACTGAAATGACTCACTCCCGAATAACCACTGATGGTCATTGTCTGCAGCCAGCCGGGGCCTTCGCCACTGAACATCTTCTGCAGAACACCCGGAATATCAGAAGCCTTCATGGCTGTGCTTTCACCAGGCAGACCATTCACATTCAGGTCGTCATACACACCGGCATACGCCGGCTGTCCGTCCTTCACATGGCGCAACACCCCCGCAGCCTGCATTCTGAAAACAAATGTGCCAGCCCGGACGTTATTATCTCCGGTGACAGGCAGCGTCACCTCCGCCACGCCTGGTGCTGTCCATTCAAGCGAAAATCCCTCAGTACCCTTTCCGTAACTGACACGGGGAGAAAGCCCCTCACGTCCTGCCGGTGTGGTCAGGGTGGTTTTTCCCAGTAAAACGGTCATCGACGGCAGTGCGACCGGAATTGCCTGCTCACCGTCACGAACACCGCGGCTCTGTTTAACCTCCAGACCTTCATTTCCCTGTCCGACTTTCCATACCCACGGGTTACGGGTGCTGGTCACCGGGCCTTCCAGCTTAAGCTCTCCGCTGAAATCCTCTCCCGGCGTGTTCCAGGCCAGTACACAGGAAGGCAGGAGGCTGGCAGCAAACAGAAACAACGTCACCTTTTTCATTTCTCTTCTCTCCTTATATCCCTGCAACCATCACTGTACTGTAACCGTCACATTCAGCCCTGCCTGCCATGCTGCAGGCGTGCCCTCTGCCGGTAGCCGCAGTTCAAAATCCGATACCGCTGAGGCATATGCCGCAGCCAGATTCATCACCCGACCGTCAGCCAGTACCCCCTGACTGATAACCTGTCCGTTATCCACCGCATTCATGCCATTGCCAAAATTCTGATTCATCAGTAACAGAGAAGAGAGTCGGGCTTTCAGCCCCTGTGGCAACGTTCCTGACTGTACATCCGTCACGCTCTGTCCACTGACCAGTGACATCCCGACCGGTACGGATGCCCCGTCTTCCTGTCTGCCGGCGCTGACGACCATCCCCTGGTTCAGGGTGAAAGAAAGCTGTCCCGACACATTTCCCGTCTCCGGGTCACGCACCGGGACAGTGGCGCGGAAGTGCTGTGCTGAGGTACCGTTTCCTTCCGTCACAGTAAAAGGCTGTCCGTTACTGCTGAAGGTAATAAAGGGGGTGAATCCGGGACCACCACGCTCAGCCACCTCATGCAGATGTCCCTCCAGAAACGGCAGAGCCCCTTTATCACGCAAATTAAAAACCAGTTGCCCGTTCTCTGTACGTGCATCTGCAGTATCCACTGCCCAGGTCTGGTCCGGTGAACTGATTTGCCAGGTCCATTTGGGAGCTTCGTCAGTGACAAAACCATTAAACTGAATTTCGCCACCATCAAGAATATCTGCATGTGGCGCTGCCGAATAAAACAGGGCCACCGAAATAATGGCTGAAAGAAGGGATTTATAATGATGCGTTATTTTCATCGGCGCTCACTCTGTTTTATTCAAACAAATAAATAAAACACAAAAAAAACAGATTATTCAGAAATCTGAAAAGTAGTCTCAACATGGTTTCAAAAAAACAAAACCGGCATGAGGCAAAGAGCACCTATTAAAAAAACCGCCCGCCCAGCATGCCAGTTTTGTATAATCAGCTCATCAGGAGTCTGTGAGCTGATTATTTTGTCAGGTGTTCTTTTTATTCACACATACCTGACTGGTTACCGGATTACTGATAGGATACAGTAACTCGCAGCGTTGCTTTCCAGTCAGTAGGTGTTGCATTTTGAGGGAAAGTCAGTGTACCAGAATTAGCAACATATTCAGATCCATACACACCTTCGATATTGAATGCATCAGCACGGTCAAAAATATTTGGACCGGTATAAGTTGGTGTAGATACAGCTGAAGATGAAATGCTGATCATGTCCGCCCCCAGTATACGAGTAAGTTCATTTTTCACATCATCACTAGTCATGGTCTTCACATAACCAGCATTCTGGAAATAACCATTACCATATACCTTTGAAGTATCCGCAACCATCTGATAGGTATCCTTATCAACAGTGTCAACACCATTTCCTTTCCAGTAGTGATCAGATAGCGCAAACATATTCATCTTAAACACAAGAGTACCGACCTTTGAAGTATCAGTTTTCCCAGTTGCGGTTAATGTAATAATTGGCGCTGAATTACTTGGGTGCTTAATATTAAACCCATCACCACCATAAGTAATAACAGGTGACATACCAGAAGATACACCAGAGTACTCAAATTTTGTTTTACCTAACAAGATTGTGTATGCTTTCTCTCCAATATTACTCCATACATTATTAGAATCAGATTGCGTAGCATCTGCAAGTTTCAAATTAATTGCATCAGCACTCATATTCGCGATTTTCCACTGCCAAGTCGGCTGTTCCGAAGTAATGCTACCACCAATGTCTACTGAACCATTAAAACCACCATCCTGCCACGCCATAGCAGAACCAGATACTGCAGCAGAGGCAGCCACAGCCAGTGCAATCAGAGTCTTTTTCATAAAATAATTTCCTTGATATTTCATAAATAATAAACTGAAATCGGTAATCCTTATTTTTCCGGAATTACCGCAAAACTATCCCCTGCGGATTCATTTAATTAACCGCATTTCATTAAACACTGTGTTTAACTCAGAATAGCTTTACGTTATTCCCGTTTAAAAATACGGTAAATCCCTTTACCAATATGACCCGTTCCGGAGTCACGGATGTATTGCATCTGTTGTCGGAGATGAATTCTCAGTCTTCCACCTGCAGCGCTATCTGCAGATTTCCCCGGTAACTGACCGGGACTTCCAGCTCTGCCGGTGCATCCGTTCTTAACTCAACCAGCTTCTGTGCCTCAGGTACGGTTATCACCACATCCTCACCCTGCTGTCTGGCGCTGAGTGCCACTCTCTTTCCGTCAACCATCAGGGCCGTCTTCAGGGTGATGCGGGCTTCCCCGTTATCCGGCAGAGCCTGTTTCACCGTGATGTTTGCCAGTCCGCCGGAAGCCGGGCGGCTTTCTGCATGCCGGATTATCAGCTCTGCAGGCAACGGGCTGTTACTGCCTGAGCGGTACAGCACCGGGTCTGTCGGTGTACGTGTCACCTTCACCACACTGTTACCTGACACCTGACCGTTCACCACTCCCAGATACTGCGTCTTTTCACTGTATTCAGCGGCAAGTGCTGACTGAATACTGAGTGCACTCAGGACCAGGGTGGCTGCCATCATTGTTTTCTTCATTTATTACCCCTCTGTTCCGTGTTCCGGAGGGCGGTTATTTCTGCTCTGCGGTATCCGCTTTCTCAGTTTTTGCTGCTTCCGGTGCTGTCGGTTTCTTCTTGTTAATTGTCCAGGTCTGCAGGCTTCCCCAGTCATTCAGGGAGTCCACTTTCACCACATTTCCCTTCACCTGTACTTCATCACCCGGCATGAACATCAGCAGTTTCTGTGCTGTCTCGTTATCCGTGGCGATTTTCTTTCCGTTTCCGTCCAGCAGGCTGCCAATCGCAAAAATGTACGGCGTGGTGTTCACCAGCATGGTCCTGCCATCCGGACGGCTCTGCAGGCTGATGCCTTCTTCTGCCCCCTTGCGGCCCTCAATCAGTGCCTTCGGGCGATAGAACAGCTTCAGCTTCGTGCGCAGTGCCACCGCAATACCGCTTCCCTCCAGGGCCGGCGGAATATCCTGCAGGTTCAGCCAGTACACCGACTCTTTATCCTTCGGCAGATGGTCTGAAGCCATGATGATACGCAGCGTCTGCTGACCATTCGGTTTCACCTTGAAGAAGGACGGTGTCACCACAAAAGTCGGACGGGTGTCCTTCTCCACGATATTGTCCACCCAGGCCTGTCCACCAAAGGTATGTTCCTTGTCATTGTTGGTGACCGTAATGGTCAGCGCATCCCTGTCCCCGCGAAAGATATAGCGGGTCTGGTCTGCCGCCAGGGAAGCCATCGCACTCTGACAGGTCATCATCAGCGCCAGAGTCATTCCCAGTGCTTTTGTCACCCGGTTAGTGAAAAACGTCGTTACTGCGTTACGCTTACTCACACGTAATCTCCTGTAGTTTCTCTGTATCCTGCAGTTTCACCGCAGGTATCCGGCACTGGCCCAGGGTGATATCACCCGGCGCATCCACCGTGTTAATCATCAGCACACCATTGTTAGCTACAAAGCCCAGCGGTGTGTTCTTACTGTCACGTGCCCAGGTTCCCCCCGGCACAAACTCACCGTCACGCTGCTTCACCTGCAGCAGGTAACGCTTAACTTTCAGAGCATCAAACGGCATCCACACCACCGCCTTGTCCGTCGGCACCACCTTCTGACTGGTGTTCGTCAGTTCGGTGTTCAGCGGCAACGTGCCCGCATCAATAGTCACCGTGTTCCAGTCATAGCTGTTCAGCGGCACCACCAGGTTGCCGTCACTGTCAGTCTGTCCGTCACCGGACGTCACCTTCACTCCGGGTGTATCCTTCACGTTTACTACCGCCACGGTGTCCCCGGTCGTGCGACTGAACATAATGTCTTTCGCCGCCGGAACGGCCAGTACCGAACCGCTGACCGAGACAGAACCACTGGTTCCACCGGACTGCGAGTGGTTCAGGGCACCATTCAGATAAGCCCGGTCACCGCTGTACGACGCGTTCAGATAACTACTCACACCACCACTGCTGTCACGACCACCGCCCAGGCCATAGCTGAAACGGTCATTCAGCGAGCCGGACAGGCCAGCGCTGAAGCCCGTACCACCGCCTTTGCTGGTACTCACCGACGTACTGCTGCTGTAGCGACGGTCAATCAGTGTGAACGGTACCGACACTGACGCCGATGCAGACCAGTTACTTTCCCCCCGGGTGTTCCGTGAACCGGACCAGCCCAGGTTAAGACTGACGCCCTTAATCTGTGTGCTCAGGGTGCCGGTAATCCCCGTGTCCTTACCGTTGTCATCGCTGTACCGGTAACTCCCGGTCATGGATGCGGGGTAATAACTCCGCTGCCAGCCGGACACCGACAGACTGAACAGACCACCCACCGGCTGACTGACACCGGCATTCCATTCATCCTTCGTCCGGCGACCATGATTTGACTGCGACCACAACTCTGTCGGGTCAAAGGAGGACATATCCTCATATTCCTCACTCTGCCGTGACCAGCTCACCCGCAGTCCGGTGTTCGTCATCTCCAGTTGTTTACTCCAGGATAACTGCACCTTATTTCCGCTGCGGCTGCCATCACGGTATTTCGCCGTGGCATAAGCCCCGTCAGCAGACACCGCCCCCAGGTAACTCAGCCCCAGAACAGCCCCGGCGCTGACGCCCTGCCAGTCCTGGTTAAACACCCCGCCGGTGCGCAGCGTCAGCCCGTCCAGACCGTAACCGTATGACGCCGCAAACACACCGCCTTTCAGGTCACTGTCATCGTCAGGCAAACCGGCTGCCACACTGAACTCGTGCTGCCCCGGACTTAACTGCCCGGCCATCACCGACAACGGGAAGTTCTGTACCTGCTCGCGCCCGTCTTCACCGGTGATTTTCATGGTCACATCACCACTGGTGTACAGCGGCACATCCGTGATGGAGAACGGACCCGCCGGCACCATCTCCGAATGCAGCAACCGCCCGTTCTGTGTCAGCGTCACCCTCGACGGCCCGTTCGCAATGCCGCTGAACACCGGGGTATACCCCAGATTGCCCGGCTTCATGCTGTTGTTCCGGCTCAGCGACACGCCGTACGTTCCCGCACTGCCCAGCAGACTGTCCCCGGTGGATGTTTTCCCGACCGCCAGGTCCGCACTCAGTGCGCGGATGGCCCGGGTGGCCGTAAACATGTTTATCGTGGTGGAGTTATCCCCGCTGTCACCGCCGCTGGCCGTGGCAGAAGAACTCACCACCCAGTGCCCGATATTGGCTTTCAGGTCCGCTGAGCCAAAGGCCGAGGTGTTATTATGGCCAGTGTTGGCGTTCGCGTTATAGTTCACGCGAAATGCACTGGTTCCGTAGTCCCAGTCCACGTTCTCCGGCATCTTCACCAGACCCTTTTGGGGAATGGACAGTGCCAGACTTTGGGTGGAAACATCAAAATCCACCTTCACTGACGGGGCTTTTGTCAGCACGTAGCACTGTCGTGTGGCGTCATATCCCTCACGAAAGTAATCTGCGCTGACATAAACACCGGCCTTCGTCAGCCATGCCTCAGACAGACACAGTTCCTTACTGTCTTCCGGTGTTACATCCAGTATCTGCTTTCCGCTCTCCTTCCCGTTCAGGGACAGGTCAACCAGATAACGCCCAGGCGCATAATTACCATTCAGCGCCGCCCAGACCTCCGGATTTACCCCGACACCTCCCTGGATAAAGGACATATCCAGTTTTTCACCTGCAACACCTGTGGCACTGGCGAAAGCAGCTGATACGGCAAGCGCAAGTGCGGCCCGACGGAAAAACACGGACGAAACCGGCTCTGCGACTGCCTTCTTTCCTGCACACACAATCCTTTTCTCCGTTACTGATACGTGACCACAAAGGTCAGTGCGCCTGTGTATTCCCCCGCTTTCACATTTACCGGGAACACCGGCTGCGCACGAAAACGGAACTGTCCTTTAGTGGCAAACTCCACCGGGTAATTCACAGAATGACTGCCCTCTGTCAGACGCCCGCGATAATCAGCCTCTGCATCCACCGCCCGTACATCCACGCGAATACCATCACCGGCACCGCGGGTGACCACGCCCCCTGCGTCCAGCTGTCCCGGGTTACCAAAATCCAGGGTGGCGACCTGCCCTGCCTTAAAGGCTGAGCAGCCCTGAACCGTGGCACCGGACTCATACAGACGCACAGTGAAGTCACGCGGCGGCACAGACGCCCCCGTGGACTTGCGGTAAGTCCCGAATGTCAGCCGGCCACTGTTGCCGGTACTGTCCGCATCCACCACCACATGACAGGCCGAGGCCACCACGTCAACACTGAATACGGTTTTCTGAACAGCGGCGTGAGAAACCCCGCCCCCTGCCAGAAGCAGAAGTACTGAAAGCGATAAATTTTTCATGCAACTGTTATCCCGTATATGGAATACCGGCTTCTGATATATAAAAAGGAACCAGCCTGTTTACCGCCTGATGGGTACGCTGAATACGCCCGAGAGCACCAGAGAAATATCCCTGAGAAACCTCATGTCGTTCACAGGCCTCCCTTCGGGTATAACCCAGAACCAGAAAATCCCTCAGCGCATTAAGAACCTTTTCACTGTGAACCGGAGATATTTCAGCTAATAACCAGAACTGGCTCTCTGACATTTTTCCGGGCGACAAAGTACGCCCGTGCTTCTTGCTCAGATACAGGTCACTGCTGTTCATTTACATCTATTCCAGAAACATAACCAGACAAAAAGACGACATAAATCCGGATAACAAAAATGTATTCACTCTGCTGCCGTCCTGTTTTCTGCGGCGAAGATTATCACGGTGTTTTATAGCGAAAAACATCAATTTCACGATCTTTATGACCAAACAACAAACATTTAATGGCGCAAAACACCACAAAAACCCCTGCAACTTAGGATAAAAAACCAAAAACAAAACAAAAAACAGATAAAAAGATCGTTGTTTTTGTAAACACCAATATTGCCTCCTGGACAGATTTTTTGTTCTTATTTAGATATTCATCAAAAAACAGATCCCAATTTTCACAAAAAATATGAATTTAGAATAATAAAAAATATTAAACATGGAAATTAAAAACACAGAAACAAAAATATGCCCAATCACTAACCACTCAATAAAGCAATAAACAGTTAAAACAGAGCACTACCATTACTAAAACCCTTTATTTTCATGTGGTTGCAATGATAAAAGATGGCAATGAGATTCAACGTAAGTAAGGATGTATAATAAAAAGGATTACAGCTAAGAGTGTTAACAGAAGATGAAGAAAAAGCAGATACTGGATTTTATTCAGGAAATAAAGACACCATGCAGAACGACTGATATTGCCTCGCGTTTTGAAATGAGTGCCTATCAGGCCCGCCATTATCTTATGTGTCTTGAAAAAGAAGGAAAAATAAGGCGTACGCCTCTTCGTCGTGGTGCCCGTACTTTATGGGAGGTAGCAAGGGAAACGGAAAAGTATTAATAAAAACATGCATTTTTTCTGCATAAACTTCACTCACTCCTCTACTGAAATATAACCATGATTTAACAATCAAGAACTTATATTGTTACTTTACGGCGTTAACTGAAATGTTGCCTAATCAAGAGTCTTTTTATACCACTCTCAGATACAGATTACTGATGCAGTATCCCATGATAACGCCGCATTTTTTCTGACTGCTGACCTCTTCGGCCTCATTAGCTGTGATGTCTTGATAAACAACCACTGGAAAAAAGATAGTCAATTCGTGTAATCGTACTGAAGAGAATCCCGTATAAATATTCAGCTGACAAAACGCCATCAGTCCATAAAAATCAACAGAAGCACAGATGATTCATCCAGTCATCGACGAAAAATTGTTGCCATAACCAGTGGCTATGGTTATTCTGCGCAACTTCGTTAAATACCCAAAACATTTGTCCGCAGGTGATGAAGTTCGTCAATGTCTCTCTTGTCTGAGTGGTGCGTAAAACAGATCGCCAGCAGATGCAGCCAGTGATCCACCGTTTGCGGAACAAAACGCCGGACCGTAAGGCTCCGGCATAAGCGTTCCTGTCATGATAAAGTCATTATGTTGCGTCCTCCTCACTCCAGGTCCCGGAGCAAATCTGGCTGGTACCTGTAAACAGACTTTGTACATACCGCTCTGCAATAAATCCCCGTACCACAGGCCTCACAGAACTTCTTCCCATGAAAAAGCCTCTCGCACATCACACAATGCCACTCCAGCACGACAGGTAATGGCGATAAAAACATCGCCATATCATCAATGTAAGGATGGGATTTTTCCGGATTCAGCACCACACAGGCCGCCTTCTGTTGCGCAGTCAGAGCATGTAAATCGTGCTCAAACCACGCCCCCTGAGCATCTGTCTGCAAAATCAACCGACCACGACAGGAAAGGCAGAAACAATGCCTGATATTTCTGCTGAGCGCAGAATCAGCACTGATAATGTGCTCACCCGGCGTGATCCCCAGCCCCGTTTTTAGACCGTTCATCCTGCCACTGCCTCCTCACTGAAACGCCCTGTATGACAGTGTGTGCAGTACTGCTCCCCATAATAATCGTGGTGACATTGTCTGCAGTGCCAGCTGGCTTTACGCACCACGGGTAAGGCATCCGGTACCCATTGCTGTAAGCGTTTAATCAACAGTATTTCTCTGCGCTCCGGTCTGACATAAGGGCACTCATGACCGTGCTCAGCCAGCCCTTCGCCAGTGTGTTCAAACCAGGGACGTTCGGTGTCGTATTGCGGGTGGTATCTGAGCGCACTGCCGCAAAGGTGACAGGTGTATCGATCGTAAGGCGCTGTCTGTGCAGTACGGGCACCGGTCAGGCGTCCGTTGCCATCGAATGCGAGAAAAGATTTTGCGTACATCGTCATATTCCTCAGCCGCCAGACGACACGCAGGCAGCAACCGTCCCGGTACGGGCAGCGTGGTCAGGGTGTGAATGGCGGTTCAGTTAAAAATCTGGAATGGGGTTGAGGTAAAACAGTCAGGCTGCTGTTACAGCACTGTGGTTGTCACACAATGGAATACTGACGTAAAAAACTGTCAGCAAGCAGAGATGGACATCCAGCGCAGCACCGTTTCACAGATACGTTGCAACCAGTAGGGGGTTTACTGATGTGTCATGTATGGTTAAGTCTCCGTATGGTTTCGTTCATACGGAGTAACCACATCGTAAAAAATGCCCAGTGCCTCTGAAGTGGCCTCCGGAACCGACTGCAAAGATTAGAGCCAGTCCGCAGTTGTCGCTCAGAACCTTATACCTGAGAACATATCCCCGGCAGGGTGCTGTCCAGTCGCGGTCGACCCCGGTGACTTTTTTCAGGAAGCCTGCTGCAACCAAGAACGATGCCACATTCTTTCTGTTCCCGTTTGGCAAGGTAGCTAATGGCATAGCGTAAAGCATTCACCGCTTTGTGATCTGAATAGTGAATGACGTGGTTAATGTTTACCGGATAATTTTTATTAAACCGGCACCAGTGGTAGTAACCATCGCCATCGGTAACTCGCCTCCAGATATCTCCCATCAATCTGGATACCAGATACGAACTCCTGTGGCTCTGACCGTTCAGATAGCCCACAAAATGAATGTGAAGCCCTTTACGTTCCGTATATTCCATTACCCAGGCATACCCGACCAGTTTCTCTCCCACCTCGTTAATCAGTCGCAACATCTCCGCGCACATGGCGTACCTGCAGGCACACCCGTAGCTTAGGGTGTTTTTTCGGTAAGCAAAATCCATTCTGAACGGTAACAGTTTCGAATATACCCCGAATAATGAATCCAGATGCTGGTTAAAGTGTGTCAGGAGCTGGGGATCCATTTCGTAACCGGGATTGGCGTTGTAAGTCTTCATGTTTCTTCCTCGTGTTCTGTAACACAGGAAGAAGCGCTGGCGTAATTTTTGAAGAAAACGTTATCACACGAAGACGTGCAAGTTCACAACTCCCCGGGCGCCACAAAGAAAGTGGGACCACACCCGGGTATCAGAACCATACAGAGAACGGCATACGTGACAGTCAATCACAGCGCAGATAATATCTGAAGTGATGTCATTGTGACGACTGTACTTCATCAGAAACATTTATCAGGTAACATATTTCCAGACTGAAGCGGGAACACGATCGTAAAGTTTGTTCATGGTCAGTTCTGCCAGCCGGTGATCGACCGCAGAGTTGAAGGCTTCCATCTCCGCTGGAGTAAGCTTATAACGCGTGTGGGAAATCACTTTTTCCAGTGTCTCCCGGGATAAACAACGGCGAAACTGATACAGCCAGTCTTCTTTGGTCTTAACTTCCATTATCCTCTTGTTATTTTGTGCTGTGATTAACGTTAACATAATACCATCAGAATAACGTATTCTGACGTCATCCCGGAAGTCTTTCCACTTTCCTGTCTCTCCGGTAATAAAACATTTTAAATGCTGAAGGCATAACGCCATAACCAGATATTACAAGTAACGTGGCGTTACACGTATTAATGCATTACAGAAGTAAAAGAGACAATCGGATAGTAAACAACACTCCGGAAGGCTGTTTAATGGCATAAAGTATACTCTTTTACGATCACAATATTATATCACTACCAAAATTCATCAGGTGAACTGCAAAAGCAAAACATTAACAGTTCTCCCTCAACCACCGTTATCCACACTATTGACACTGACGATTCATACTCTTATTTAGCCAGAATAGCCTCCACACAACAGGCATTACTTAACAAAGTACATTACAGTCAGTGTGTGTACATGACAGATTTATATTCAGGTGTTACGAGATTACATTGCAGCAGAGAGAGTTAAGGACAGAGTTACAAGTACTACTACAGAAAATATCTCTGTACAGATACTTCTATGAGCATATCTTTATGAGAGATCCGTCTACAGGATTGGGTTACAAGGTGGAATTACAGGGTTCATTTACATAACCATACTTCTATAAATAATACTAATTAACCTTAATTATTTTTTAATAGTACATGAACTGCCTGTAGCTGTAACGACAAATCACCCAAAATGAAAAATACTGGTTATCACAGTTCAGAGAACTCGTATAAGTACCTCCCCCCTGAGCAATGCTTCATTTTCGGTGGTTCTGTGTGATAGAGTTATGCTGACTACAGTGGCAGTAACACTGCTTTCCACCACTCAAGGACAAAACACACAAAAAATCAATTATATGAATTAAAGGCATTTTTTATGAAATGTTATGCATATCAACCAGTATGATTAACAGAAAACTTCATCATGACAACACGTATAACTTTCAACATGACCAGTGATGAGACGCTGCGAATTGTGGATGAGTACTGTCATACCCACAAACTTTCGCGCTCTAAGGTAATCGACGCATTACTCAGCGCCACAGCACCTGTCCTTAACGATATTAACTGTTATTATCAACTTGCAGGCAAACTGCAGTCACGCTTATTAAATGGAGTGTATCAACGGGATCTTCCTCACAAACGCAATGTCGTCAGTGCAGAGAAGTATTGTCTGGAGATCTGGGAAAACAAACTTTTCACCAAAAGAATCCTGGAGTTTGACTATTCAAATGGTGTTCTGTACGCGCTGAAACATAAAAGACACTATCGCCGGGATAAGATGATTGGACGGGTTGAAAGTCGGCGTATCAAAGACATTTGCGAATACCAGATGCAACTGTCCGGGGAGAAGGCAAAATATGCCTGTTTTATTTATATTGAAAGAACAATATACAATCACGATAATCCATCCGGTGGGACACCTGTAAAAGCGGCTGTTGGTAATGCAGTCATCCTGCTGGCAAAAGACGTGATATATGACGAGTACTTTTTTGATCTGCGGCAGTCATTTTTCGTGAGCGTTAAAGATCTGATGGCCTCTGGCGCAAAAGGTATTCCGGAGACACAGAAATATCCGGACGTTTATTGCTGGATCCCGCTTTTCTCCATAAATTCCGGCGTGGTCATTACCCCGGTCTATAAAATTGATCCCCGGAAACCCGTAACGGTAAAAAAACCGGATCAGATCACTGTTGTTTGTAATTACAGAGAATAATTTCAGTCTTCTCCGTTCACCGCAACAGTGTTTACCTCTGCTTTATTTTCCGTTCAGTAAATACAAACCACAGCTCTGGCAGGTACAGGGCGTGGTTTATCTCCGATACTCCCCTGCGCAGTAATAATCATCACTGAAAATACTGATTCCGTCACGGCAAAATGCCATCCCATATTCCGGCAACAACAACCTCTTCCGTTTATACCGGCTTCGCTGACAAAACAGACAACCTGTATTGCCTGTACACAACAGTTTCTCTCCTGGCAGGAATATTCCTCAACTTTTTTACGTTTCTCCCCGGTTGTTATGCCGGTGAAGGTGGTGCGTCGTTTTCATCACCAACGCCGGTTGAGATTAACAACATCCGGAGGAACATTTTCATGAAGACCCCAGTTTCGCTGATGGATGACCAGATGGTCGACATGGCGTTTATCACTCAACTGACCGGCTTAACCGATAAGTGGTTTTATAAGCTCATCAAAGATGGTGCCTTTCCGGCCCCCATCAAACTCGGCCGCAGCTCCCGATGGCTGAAAAGTGAAGTGGAAGCCTGGTTGCAGGCGCGTATTGCACAATCCCGTCCGTAATTCCTGACCATTATCCGTTCAACCGCAGCGAATACACTATCCGGCCTCCGGAGGCATTCTGCTGCGTGCTAAAGGAGAAAATATTATGCAAAAACTTGAAAACCGGTGTGATCTGCTGCTCATCCAGCATCAGAAATGGATGGCAAGTGTAACCCGGTTTATTGTCGCTCATGGAATGGGCTCTCCGCATCTTCATGGTTATCACCGCCTGACCCTGGCCCACTTTTTTCTGCCGGAAAAAGGCACCGTCATCTCGGTGGCACCACAGGGACTCTATCAGGTGGTCAACCCGGGAACGGCACCGTTCATTCCTGCCATTCAGGAAGGATTAATGACCAGCATTCAGACCCATGAAATCATGCTGCTTACACATTTTAACCTGGGCGGCGTTTTACTCAGTGAGCTACATCGTCTGGGCGAAAGCCGGCTGGCAAACAGGCTGAACAGTCTGCTCCGGCGTTTCGAAGATCGCGATCTCTACCACACGCTGATATGGCTGTGCTGGTATGATCTGATGTGTGCCCACTCCATGCAGCCCTGGACTGAAGAGTTAAAGCATAAATCACACGCAGAGCTTGAAAGCTGGGCTGTGGCGCGCAAACGGGAAAAGCGCGAGCTTGAACTGATGATTGACGAGTATCTGTTATACGCCTGTTGATTCATAACGCTACCGGGATCCCTTCCTCATCGTTGCACACAACCGGACGGCTATCTGTGGCAGTCCGCCAAATGACCCTCGCCGCATTTCGTTCTGCTGAAAACGGTACGTAGCCAGTGATACTGGAATTTCCGGAGAGGGTCGCAGGTATATTGCTTCTGTGCAATTGATGCTTATTTACATTGGATGTGGTTATTTCTGCATCCAATGCTATCGGAAAGAGATCAACCAGCAAATGGTTCCTCAAATCGTATTGATATTTATTTTTCAGCAGGTTCGATTCTGTATGGCTCAGTGAATTCAGAAGCGATAATAACCAACCATCGCTGCAATAACAGAAACAGGTGACACCTTCAGTCGATAGACTGATGTGGTATTCTGTTGGTATCCGGGGTACCTGTGACAACTGTTACCGTATATTGTCTCTGTTGCAATACCGATAACGTCTGGCGTCATGGCCACAGCTCCTCAGCTCATGAGTGTTTCCAGTGCCGATCCTGCAAACGTGTGTTTCAGCTGACTTACACTCACGAACACCGAAAACCAGGCATTAAATAACAACTCGTTGAAATGGTCCATAATGGAGCCGGAGCTCGTGATACAGCCAGAACGCTGAAGACGGCATCAAGACATTCATTCGCGCTTTAACCCCCCCGCTGTGCGGAGTAACCACATCTCCGATCGATCATGTCGGTGTGGCGCTTATCTGCTAATTTGATGAGCAATGAGGGCTTTGTCGGCCATAAAGTCCGTCAGTACTGATGAAACATATCGTACGTTACTGAAGCCATTCTCCATTGGCATGATAACCAGCGACGGAGGAAGCTGTTATGCCAGAGAAGTGCCAAAGAACAGGCATCTTGTTGGCAGGATATTTACCCGGCGCATTGAGCACCTCCATCTGACACTCCGTTCCCGCATCAAACGGCTGGACCGGAAAACGATTTGCTTTTCACGCTCCGTGGAAATTCACGAAAAAGTTATTGGGTCATTCATCGAAAAACACATGTTCTGCTGACTGGAGCCATCACCCGAAAATATACGTCAACTGAACAATAACGATTTTTTCTTTATGGGATCCCATACACTTTCCCATACCCCTCTGAAAATCAGTCATCAACTCACCAACACATCTTCTGAAATCTGTATTAAACTTATTGCTTAAACAGATGATATAACACATCTTACATTGCACGGAATCAGCAAAAACTGTCGTTCTGGCAATCTTAACAAGATCACTTATCGGTTAATTTCATCAGTAAACAATGGAATATCACACTGATAAAATGAACACTCAGGGTGAGATAATAAAATTTACATAAAAACCATTGCTGCGGATTATTTATTTCATGCAGATAAACGATAAAATACAAAAGAGTGTATTTCTCAATGTAAGAGTCAATTGTTCATCTCTACTGGCAATCACGGTCAGCACACAAACAAAGTGAGTCCTCCTGCTTAATCATTGCGTATCAGAAACTAAAAAAAACAAAAGATTCTGCAAACAACGTAACAATTTTCATCACATTTCCCGAAGACAGATATATCCACAAACGGTAGTCAGCGTTGAATTAACAAGTCTTACAGAGCTATACGTCGCTTATAAACCTACTCAATGATCAGCATCACCCGACTATTTATCGGGAATACCACCCGTATAATTCTACCAATAAAAACACCTGTCCACTCTGTCTGTTCTTTTGACTCAACCAGCGGCGAAAATATTGCCTGATTAGTGCATCATAGCCTTCTTTTTTCTTTCTCGATCATCAAAACAAACACAACATTCACAACCACACAACAAAACAAAACCAAAACATAATACTAACAACACCAATCAACAGGAAAACACTGAATATTGAGGTGCGCTGTAACCTGGACAGCGCATACAGCGCATGTGATCAACACAGCCCATTCTTTTCTGTCACCCCCCAAATGCAGAACAAACAAGCATAACCCAATGAATATAAAAGAAAATATGATTTTTCACCATCATAAAAACATCAATGTATCTTTATATAAAAACACTGATAACATGACATAAACATTTAAAAATATAAACAAATCACAACAAAAACATTTGATAATCACTTAGTGACAAAATAAAATTGAGATGATTTTGTTATAAGAGAGGCGCCATGGAGTGAGATAATGAATAACGAACAGATGCTTATCAAATGCAAAGATCCGCGTAAATGTCGGTTTTATGCCGAATATCTGAATCACAAATACCCCAATGAATTCCCTCAGTTTGCGCCTGACAACCCACAAAACTGTATCAGAAATGTTAATTTGTTTTTAAAAGAAAAGTATTATAAAGCTTCAAACAATTCTTTTGGTGTTTTTGGTTCGACTGCAGAAGAAGCTCTCAGCAAAGAAATTAATGAACTTGAAATTATTGCAGGGCAGGCAATACTGCCTGAAGAGAGTTTTCTCTGGTTGAAAACTGACGAACTTGCGACTTTCTTTACCTGGACTACTATTTATCTGTCGAAGGAAGACCATACAAATTTCCCGGAAATAAACCATAATTCATCAGGGATAAAAAACGGAATTGAAGTCAGAAAAAGACGAACAGTTACCGATGAAACGTTAAATACTTACAAAAAAAGTAACCTTCCGGATAATCCATCATCCCATAACGAACGAATAAAAGTAATCATTTCATATTTTGATTCCTGCCATTCTTTAGTTAATAAAAATGCAAAAAGCATATACCTCGAGGAACTCAGGCAGACGTGGCTTAAAAATAAAAGCGCTTGTCAAAAGTTTAAGTGGCTCCTTCCTGACGATGATGAAATGTGTCAGTGGTTCTGGACAAGACTGAAACAAAAACAGGATGAAACACATCCGGTACATAACCCAGTGACCCGGTGGTTCATACCATCTTCAACGAAAGAATATTATCTTGCCTCTCTCGTCGCCTTTGCTTTATGGAAAGAGGCACCTGATACCATTGAACTGTTCAGAACACGCATAAATCATGCCTGGCATCAAAAAAAACAAAAAGACAAATATCGAAGTGATGGTAAAAAGGCTATTAATATACATATAAGAAGCAATGCGAAAGAAATGCTTGATGAACTCAGAACTGTTTACGGTCTGAGAACAGGAGAGTTTTTTGAAATGCTGATTACAGAAAAATATCTTGAACACAAGCGAAGGAAGTAATTCATTACCTGTTACATTCTAAATAATCTCAGACAGATATTATCTCCGTGAATCCCCCGCCACCTTTCCGGTGCGCGGGGTTTTGTCTTTTTTCACCGGGAATACATGTATGAATCCGT